>Ga0315276_10003687_pt1 | contig 14026 bp, 11 predicted proteins | sample YL17G05_0_MG_FD_204542 | JGI IMG/M metagenome (GOLD analysis project Ga0315276, IMG submission 204542) | Sediment microbial communities from Yellowstone Lake, YNP, Wyoming, USA - YL17G05_0 | ecosystem: Environmental > Aquatic > Freshwater > Lake > Sediment | place: USA: Wyoming | collected...
GGCTCTGTTTGGCACGCATGGTCCGCTCCTTTCTCTAAGACTAAGTTATCAAAACTACGTCTTAACAAAAAGCCCATCCGTGTCCGACTTCTGCTGAACCGATACATGCTTGACATCTCCGATGCCCACGGTTCCATGCTCTCCCACTGTTTATCCATGAAGCCATAGTTGTCAATCGATCCGCAGCGACCGGTTTCCGCCACATAACCACCCTTCCCGTCAGCAAACCTATACTCATCGCCAAGATTCAGCGCGTAATGCCCAAGCTCATGGCACTTAGTACGAAAATCCCATGCATCTTCCAGATTGAGAGGGTTCTGGGTGTATGTGCCGTTTCTGGACGCATCCTCGGTGCCAAACCACTTGCGCGGCATCTCCACCGGAGCGCTTGATGCCCCCGACCGGACAATCCCATTGAGAATGTCCACGTGCGGATGAACCATGTTGCTGGCATATATCTTTATGTCCGCATCATCCCAGAAGGCCTTGTTATCCAAGATTACTACGGTATCAAGGCGTATCTGCCCATCGCTTACATCATATAGATAGTTGGACATCGCCTTCAGACCAGCCCCTAGACTGCCCAAGTAACTTAACGCAGCATCCCACTCCACCGACACAAAAAGGTTGTAGCGCAATTCAGTGTGGTTCAGCACGACTTCGAGGCCACTACTCTTCAGAGTATCGAAATACATGTGGCCGTCCTCGGAGAAGTGGGCATTGTCCAGATGGACTGAATACATCGTGCCCAGAACGCCCTCATGCTTCGCGGCAGGCACGCTGTGAACGTGCTTGGCGATCTTGAGGCTGTCTCCAACAAGCAGTTGTTTGGTGCCGGTGTTCAGGTCCACCGAGAATGTGTCCACGGCAATTTCAGTCAATGCCAACCGTCCCTCGCCGTCGGTGGTAAACGATCCCAGGGTGTCTTCGGTGAAAGACGGCGGATCGTTGGTAATCTTGATAAGATTGAACTCTACATTGGGGATGGTGTCATTGTGGGCGTCGCGGACGGTGATAGTATTGAACTGGCGAAGCTTGGCCAGAAATGTTGCCTGCGTGGTGTTGCCGACCAACATGGGCGATCCTCCCACGTAGATATTATTGTCGCTGTCCAGTCTCAGCACTCCCACGCGGAAGGAAGACCCCGGGAATGGGTTCATGTTCGTTGTCCATTGCTGGTCGCCGTTCCGATCATAACAGGTGAGATCCCCCGAGCGGTGTAAGACATACACTGCACCCCGGTCACTCACTTCAATATTGGTAAAGCCGGTCTGGAGCCTTTGCCACCGGATCGCGCCTTCCGGACTTATCGCCGATAACCCGCTAGCCGAACCAGCGACATAGATATTGCCATCGTTGTCCAGCCTCACCTTGGTCTCATACCACGACATCGGGAGATCGACTGACCATGCAAACGACAGATTACTATCAAACTTAACCAGTTTTCCTGAGCCGGGGCTGCCTCCCGTGGCAACGAAAGCATACACATTGTTATTCGCATCGACGGCGATGTCCGTAACGAAAACCCACCAATAGTTCGAGCAATTGAAGGGCTCTGGTCTCCACGCTGTCTGATTGAGAAGTGATCCATCCGGGGCGTGTTTTTGCAGCACGATGGAGAAGTTCGGGTAATAGCCAGTATAGTTACAGTTGGTCGTATCGGTTACCGTCATCCCAAAGACGTACAGATTACCCGACCGATCCTGCTTTATGCCAATGGGCAGACTGCACAAGTTCAACCCGTTGGTGTAGCCATAGATGATCGGCCCGGAGCCATCTGATTCATATTGGAGCAACTTTAGATCATCGTGACAGGCAAACTCCTTAAGGCAGCCCCGAGGATGCCCGCTTGTGAAAGGGACGAATGTCCTACCGCCGGGTAGGACCGTCAAAGGTGACCTCGGAAAGAAATACCCTGGAATCGTGAATGTGTCAGGTCTCGTATACTGGTTCGCCCAGCGAAACGCCCCACCTTCACTGTAAGAGACTAGCTTACTGCTATTGCCATAGCCGTTAGGCTGCCAATAAGTGGACGACACGTAGATATTGCCGGAGTCGTCAACAGCGATGTTTTGTGTGCGATAGTTAAAGTCCTGCTGCTCGAGTGCTGAATTCAAGGGGTATCCCTGTTCCCACCGCGTGGTTCCGTCTTCATTAAGGAGGAGGACCCTAAGGGCGAACGCAGTGTATGTCTGCAAACACCCTACTACGGCAACCTTATTGTCCTCTTCAAAAGCCAGATCGAAGGTCTGCGTGTAGGTTCCTGCAGCATCTACCCAGCTGCGGGCCCATGCAGTGTCAATTTGAGCACGTATCAATGAGGGCAGTAGAAAGAGTAATAAGATAACAAATAGAGAGAAACGTGATCCTTGCGCTGATCGCATAGAACAACTCTCCTTTCATCCGCCCGGACGGGCGGAGAGAAATCCAGCGAGTTGTCTGCAAGATACAAAATTGGTGTCGAAAAATCTCAAGGAAATTCGCGCAGGCAGTGGAAGCGTAACGAACTTGGACAATTTCCAAAAGGAGCGCGTAAGGAGAACTAAATGCGGACTTATTTAATCTTAAATGGCGGCCCCGACCTCACTCTCCCCAAACTTTTGTGGCCTTCAGCTTCCCGATTCGGTTACACTATGCCATGATCGGCGGAAGCCGATGGAAGACAATCAGGTACGCCTGATCAGGCTCGGGATATTGAGGGGAGTCGAGTTGATAACAGACGGCCGGATTGTGCGTCGTCAGCCATTCAGATAGCCAATTGGTTTCGACCTCCATCCTTGGTTCCTTTCAAATCTAGTCGGAACAATTCTGAATGTCGATGCGTTTAATCCACAATAATCGGAATGTTCTCCCGAAGGCCATTGATCCTTACCTGCAGGCCTGGAATCATTGGTATGAGGGAGTAGCTAGTTAGAATCGCGCGCCAAGCGGCCAAGTATAAAGGAGATGATGGTTTGAAACTGCGCAAAGAAGAAATACCAATCGCCCTGGAATTGCCCGTAGCGACATTTCGTGTTGCTGAATGGGATAGCATGGCTGTAGCGTTTGTCAAGCTGAAGGCGGGTGCAGATGCCACACCCCTGCTTGCGGGACTGCCGCATGATAAATGCCAATGTCCACACTGGGGTTATATGCTCGAAGGAGCCATTCACCTCCGTTACAATGACGGGAAAGAAGAAGTATGTCGAGCTGGTGAGATGTTCTATTGGCCCGCAGGTCATACCGTTTGGGTAAAGGAAGATACTTCTTTCGTAGAGTTCAGCCCTAAGAGTGAACTCAAGGAAGTTTACGATCACATCGGCAGAAAACTCTCGGCTGCGTCCTGACGATTCGGCATAACTATTAAGGCCCTCTTATTTGCGAGGGCTTCCAAAGTCTATGGCGGGGTTAACTTATCAATACCTAGAACTTTTCAGCTTCTGTTTCGCCTTGAGTAGGCAGAAACCGGGTTGGCCGAATGCAATTTGCCACTGGTGATTGAAAGCACGGCCTAATCGCCTGCCGCCCGGTGGACGCCTTGCGAAACATGCCGGTTTCTTTCGACAGGCGCTAATTCAGTGGGTAAAGCATCCGTCCTTCGCACTACCCGCAGAATCGATCACCACCGCCGCCGATCCCAAATGGTCGTTCAAACAATAGTACGCGTTCCCCGATGCGTCAACCGTCGCTATCCGCTGTGAACCGGAATACACGTACCGCGCTGCAAGGCGCAGCATGATCGATCATCCATGTGTGTCGGGCACCACAATCACGGCTTGGCGAGACCTCGAGCGGTTGTCGCATTGGATCTGCTTATACTTGCATGAACGCTGCACGCATTGAAGGGAGCGTGATGCCGCAACACATAATCGGTCAATTGCGGGTCTCCAGGGAATTTTTCCCTTGACAAGAAGGATGAATTGATAATAATTGTTAATGAGTAACCTATTACTCCTCAAGATTCGTTAAGAAGTTAACTACCTCACCGTGAGGTAATGGATATAGACTCAGCTCGAATGTGGGCAAGGCGGTGACGAACGCTCGAGTCGAACGGATCAGGTTCACGCAAGAATCGAGGTATCCTGTGATTCTTGCGTGAACTCATTCTGCAGTGAATTCAAGTATGAGAAACTGGATAAACCACACCATTTGTTACAGGTTGAATTGTGCAAAGAGTGAGAAGAAGGAGATTTGAGAAGTGTTGTAACTCTGTAACAGATAGATCGTTTACTCCGGTTTGTGAAAAATTTCGCAATACGGAGAACGGCCACCTCCTTTATCGTAGATTACTTGTGAATGTTTTCACGTCATTGTCGGCGTTGTGCAAAGGTGACTTTGCCTTTCGCCTGGCATCCAGTCCGTCAAATATATATCACCTTGAATGCACCCGGTTGACTTGTGGAAGAAGGACGGTTCCACCATCGCCCATGTTCTTCTCTCTGGTGGCTGTTGGTGCGGGCAGTAGCTAAGGAGACAGTGTATGCATCCTATGCAGATGTGGAGAAAGATCAAATACGAGGCCGAGGTGGATCACGGTTTCGCCGGGGAAATCGCCGCGCTACCGGGCGGAGAAAAGCTATTTTCCTGCATTCAGTGTGGGACTTGCAGCGCTACGTGCCCTGTAAGTCCGTACATGGATTACACCCCTCGCCGTATCATCGCCATGATCCGAGGTGGATTCAAGCAGGAGGTTCTAACAAGCGTTACGACCTGGCTATGTGCCTCCTGTTATTCCTGCAGTGTGGAGTGTCCTCAGGAAATAAATATCACAGACATAATGTATGCCCTCAAGCGCAAAGCCATACGCGAGAACTCTGATCCCAAAGGATTTGCCATCTCCGTCCTGACGCGGGAGTTTTTCAATTCTATTGCCAGGACCGGGCGCAACAGTGAAGGCCGACTTAGCCTCAGACTCTTTCTGAAAACACGGCCGCTTCAGCTGCTGCGGCAGGCAGGATTCGGTTTCAGGCTCTGGTCCCGGGGTCGACTGGGCGTGCGCCGAGAACGCATTGCCGACAGAAAGGGACTGAGGAAGTTGCTGAAAACGGTAGAAGCTGAGGCATACAGCGGAAAACGGTGGAGCCTGACCGCCACGAACAAAGGGGGTAAGTTGTGAGTTATCTTTATTTCCCCGGCTGTTCCCTTAAAGGTCTGGGAAGAGCTTACGAAGAGTCTCTTCTGGCCGTGTTTGACACGATTGGCATAGACCTGAAGGAACTCACCGATTGGAATTGCTGCGGTGCGACCGCCTACATGTCTATTGATGAAGTCAAAGCGTGTGCTTTGTCCGCCCGCAATCTGGCTCTGGCTGACAAGTATCGCGTTGGGGAAGAAACCATTCATCTGGTTGTTCCTTGCAGCGGCTGCTATCTTGAACTGTCCAAGACGCAGAAGCTTCTTCGAGATTACCCTGAACTGGATAGGACGATCAAGTCAGCACTATCAGATATCAATCTTGAGTATCATGGAAAAGTGCAGATCCGCCATCCCCTCGATGTGCTGGTGAACGATCTGGGTCTTGGTCTGCTTTCTGCGCATGTCACTCAGCCCCTCCGAGGATTGCGAGTCGCTTGCTACTATGGATGCCAGATTGTGCGCCCGTACTCGACTTTTGACGATCAACACGCGCCTGTGGCAATGGAGCGTCTGCTTGGCGCACTTGGGGCAGAAGTGATCGATTGGCCCCTCAAGACTCGTTGCTGCGGTGGATCTTTGACAGGTACCGTGGAAGAGGTCGGTCTGCGACTGAACCACATTCTCCTGAAGGAGGCAGCCAAGCGTAAGGCGGATGTTGTCGCTACCGTCTGTCCTCTCTGTCAATTCAATCTCGAATGCTACCAACCCCTCATCAATAAGACCTTTGGTGACGCCCTCAACCTGCCCGTCGTGTATTTCACTCAACTGATGGGGCTCGCCTTTGGGCTTGACCCGAAGGTGTTGGGGCTCCAGCGATCCTTTATCCCGCTGCCCGCGTACGAACACATTCGAGAAGCGGTAGAAAGGTAATCCATAGTTATGACACAGAACAATGATCACAGCAACGGCACACCGCGAGTAGGTGTGTACATCTGCCACTGCGGCATCAACATTGCAAGCAAGGTTGCCGTGGAGGAAGTAGTTGAATTTGCTCGCACTCTTCCACGCGTCAGCGTTGTGCGAGACTATAAATTCATGTGCTCGGATCCGGGACAAGACATAATCCAGAACGATCTGCGCAATGGTCGGATTAATCGGGCGGTAGTGGCCTCCTGTTCACCGCTTATGCATGAGCCGACTTTCCGCCAAACTATTTCAGATGCCGGCCAGAACCCGTTTTATCTGCAGATGGCCAATATCCGGGAACATGTCAGCTGGGTTACCGCAGATGGGATCGCCGCCACCACTAAAGCCAAGGCACTGATCGCGGGAGCGGTCCGACGGGTAGCTTTACATCGCTCGCTGGAGAAGAAAACCGTACCCGTACATCCGCATACCCTGGTAGTTGGCGGCGGCATTGCCGGGATCCATGCTGCTCTGACTATAGCCAATTCCGGAAAGAAAGTATATCTGGTGGAACGGGAGCCAAGTATTGGCGGCCACATGGCCCAATTCGACAAGACCTTCCCGACTCTCGATTGTTCGGCTTGCATTCTGACGCCGAAGATGACCCAGGTCCGAAACCACGACAACATCGAGCTTCTCTCATATTCTGAGGTTGAAAAGGTCGATGGCTATGTTGGGAATTTCGATGTAACAATTCGCAAGAAGGCGCGGTTTGTAAAGGAAGACTTGTGCAACGGGTGTGGCGAGTGTGCCCAGGTCTGTCCAGTCGAGGCGCCTTCGGAGTTTGATGCCGGGCTCTCGAAAAGGAAAGCGATTTTCCGCCCATTCCCCCAAGCGGTGCCCAATAAGTTCACGATTTCAAGAAAAGGCACGCCCCCCTGTCAGTCAGCTTGCGCGATTCATCAGAACGCCCAGGGATATGTAACGCTTGTAGCTAAAGGTAAGTACGAGGAGGCGCTCGAGGTTATTCTTCGGGATAATCCGCTGCCATCGGTGTGCGGACGTGTGTGTACACATCCGTGCACTGTAGGATGTACGCGCAGCAAGGTTGATGAACCCCTTAATGTCCCGGGCGTGAAGCGGTTTGTTCTGGATTGGGCACAATCTCAAGGCATCGACTACAAACTCCCCACTCCGGAAACGGAAAGGCGGCAGAAAGTAGCCATTGTCGGCAGCGGCCCCGCGGGGCTGGTTTGCGCCTACGAGTTGAGACAGATGGGATACCAGGCTGAAGTCTTCGAATCAGCCCCTGTCGCCGGAGGGATGCTGGCACTGGGTATCCCGGATTTCCGACTGCCCAAGACCGTGCTTCGCCGGGAAATCAGGAAGATCGAAGAGACCGGAATCAAGATCAATCTAAGCACTCGGGTCGGGCCGCATGGAATACCATTCCAGCAGTTGCGCGAGAATTATGACGCTGTGTTCGTCGCGGTCGGAGCACATGTGGAGAACAAGTTGAAAATACCGGGCGAAAACCTGCGCGGCATTTGGGGCGGGGTGGACCTGCTCCGCCGCGTCAATCTTGGAGAGAAGATCAAGTTAGGCCGACGGGTAATCGTGGTCGGAGGAGGTAACTCGGCGATCGATGCCGCTCGCGTGGCGCTGCGTATCGGCGCCGAGGAAGTGCGCATGATGTATCGTCGGACGAGAGCCGAAATGCCGGCCGACCCCGATGAAATACGTGAAGCCGAGCGCGAAGGTATCATCATCGATTTTCTGGCTGCCCCTAAAGCGTTTCTCGGCGACAACTGGGTGACAGGCGGGGAGTTCATTAAGATGAAGCTTGGCGCCCCCGATGAGTCCTGGCGGCCGCGTCCAGTGCCGATACCCGGTTCGGAATTCATTGTCAGTTGTGACGAGGTCATCTACTCTATCGGCCAGACAATCGATCTTGATTTTCTGGATAAGAAAATCGGGCTGGGCCTTTCCTCCTGGGGGGGAATAGTGGCCGACCCGATCACCCTGGAAACGAATCTCAAGGGTGTCTTTTCGGGCGGCGACTGTGTCAGCGGCCCCGAGATAGTTGTTACTGCCATGGGCGCGGGTCGCAAGGCGGCTAATTCGATACATCGCTTTCTGAACAACATGGACATGATTGCTGGCCGAGAGCTGGAAGGGCCATATGAAAGCACGGTTGAGGTAGATACCTATGGAGTCTTGACCAAGAAGCGCGTGGCCATCCCCGTAATCGACCAGAAGCAGCGCAAGAGCTTTGAAGAGGTACACGTTGGTTACAGTGAAACCGAGGCGCGGGAGGAAGCCTTACGCTGTCTGCACTGCGCCGATTGCTGCAACTGCCGCCTGTGCACGACAGTTTGTGAACCCAAAGCCATCGACTACGAAATGCAGGACGAACAGCTCCAGTTCAAGGTGGGGGCTATCGTTCTGGCAACCGGGTTCAGCGTGTTTGACGCGACCCGCATGTCGCGCTACGGCTATCATCATTACCCTGAAGTTTACACAAGCCTTCAGGTAGAACGCATGGTCAATTCCTCAGGTCCGACATTCGGAGAAGTACTGATGCACAACGGTCAGAAACCAGGGACCGTAGGTATCATACATTGTGTGGGAAGCCGCGATGAGCATACCAATGCCTATTGTTCGCGGGTGTGCTGCATGTACTCTCTTAAGCTGGCGCATCTGGTTAAGGAGAGGACCGGAGCCGAAGTATTCAATTTCTATATCGATATGCGTACCCCAGGGAAGGGTTATGAGGAATTCTACAAACGGTTGATGCATGAGAACGTTCACTTTATCCGAGGACGGGTGGCCGAGGTGACCGATTGGGCAGTGACGCCTGATGAAGAAGGAAAACTGGTTATCCGAGTCGAAGATACACTGGTCGGTATTGTGCGGCGTATTCCCCTTGATATGGTTGTGTTGTCGGTAGGGATGGAGCCGCAGAAGAACGCCGAAGAAGTACGCCGACTGTTCAACATCAGTTGCAGCAGTGACGGGTGGTTTCTTGAACGACATCCCAAGCTGGCTCCGGTGTCCACGTTTACGGATGGCATCTTTATCGCCGGCACTTGTCAGGGGCCGAAGGACATCCCGGACACGGTCGCTCAGGCCGGCGCCGCCGCTGCTGAAGCACTGGCTTTGATTGACAAGGGATTTGTGGAGCTGGAACCCAACACCTCCTATATTATCGATGAGAAATGCTCAGGCTGCAAAACGTGTGTTGCGCTTTGTCCGTACCGGGCCTTGAGCTTCGATGCTCTACAAGGGATCTCAGTCATCAACGAGGCGCTATGCAAGGGTTGTGGCACTTGTGTGGCCGCCTGCCCATCGGGTGCCATGCAGCAACATCTTTTCCAGGATGAACAAATCTACGAAGAAATAAAGGGAGTGCTCAGTTATGTCTGATCATATTTCAACTGGCAAGGAATTCGTGCCGAGGATTGTGGCCTTCTTCTGCAACTGGTGCACTTATACGGCGGCAGATTTGGCAGGAACCTCGCGACTTACCTACGCCCCCAACGCCAGGATTGTGCGTCTGATGTGTTCCGGACGTCTCGATCCGCAGTTCGTTCTGGCTGCCTTCCGCGAGGGGGCTGACGGCGTTCTAATAGGCGGCTGTCACCCGGGTGATTGTCACTACCAGGAAGGAAACTACAAGGCCCTTCGGCGCTACATTCTTCTGAAGATGCTCCTGAAATCAGTAGGTATCGAAGAAGAGCGACTCCGTCTGGAGTGGATTTCGGCGTCGGAGGGAGACAAGGTCCAGCACATCATGAACGAAATGTATGACACCATCCGTGCCCTTGGTCCCCTTCGCCTAGAACCTGCTCGTCTCGACGGCCACGTCCCTGAAGTCGAACCTCAAGTAGTGACACCCGAATACACGGGAGGTATGGTATGAGCAAGCCGAAAGTAGGTTTCTACTGGTGTGCTTCCTGTGGGGGATGCGAGGAAGCAATTGTCGATCTTGCCGAGGATGTCCTCAAGGTAGTCGACGCCGTCGATATTGTGTTCTGGCCAGTTGCCCTTGATTTTAAGCGCGAAGATGTTGAGCAGATGCCTGACGGCGGATTTACCGTCGGATTCGTCAATGGCGCCGTCCGAACCTCCGAACAACTCGAAATGGCCGAGTTAATGCGGCGCAAGTCGCAAACTCTAATTGCATTTGGCAGTTGTTCGCACATGGGCGGAATCCCCGGCTTGGCCAATCTGCATGATCGAAGCGAGATATTCTCTCAGGTTTACCAGATGGCGCCGAGTGTGCATAATCCCGACGCTACTGTGCCCCAAACCGAACATGAAATCAACGGGAACTTACTCACGCTGCCTGCTTTCTGGGACACCGTAAAATCACTCGATCAGGTAGTACCCGTTGACTACTACCTGCCTGGGTGTCCACCTCCGGTTCCCCTTATTCAGGGGGCGCTTTCGGCGATTCTGGAAGGAAATCTTCCTCCCAGGGGATCAGTGCTTGCCCCCGATACGGCTCTTTGCATGACCTGTCCGCGAAAAGAGTCTAAACCAGAACTTCTCTTACTGGATGAATTCAAGCGTCCCTCGGAGATCATCATCGACGTGGAGAAATGCCTTCTGGCTCAGGGATTGCTGTGTCTGGGACCGTCAACTCGAGGTGGATGCGAGGCCGCCTGCATCTCCGGGAACATGCCGTGCACAGGTTGCCTTGGACCGACCAGCGGAGTGAGAGACTTCGGAGTCAAGGCACTATCGGCAATCGCTTCCGGTATCAATTCCAATGATCCCCAGGAAATCACTCGCCGAATGAGTCAGGTAGTCGACCCGGCTGGAACGTTTTTCAAATACAGTCTGCCTTCGTCGTTAGTACACCGTCGACCCATCAAGACCGTTTCAGAGGAGACAAAGGTATGAGCCGTCAGATAACCATTGATCCAATCACCCGGCTTGAAGGGCATGGCAAGATCAGTATCTTCCTGGATGACCAGGGAAATGTCGATCGTGCTTACTTTCAGGTTCCCGAGTTGCGTGGTTTCGAGAGGTTCGCCGTGGGGCGTCCTGCGGAGGATATGCCCCAGATTACATCACGCATTTGCGGAGTTTGCCCCACGGCTCATCATATGGCGTCGACCAAAGCTCTCGATGATCTGTACAGCGTCGATCCCCCGGCAGCCGCGAAGAAGGTCAGGGAATTAGTCTACAGCACGTTCTTTGTCGAGGACCACGCCCTGCACTTCTTTTTCCTTGGTGGGCCGGATTTTGTGGTTGGACCTACGGCAAGCAAAGCTGAACGGAATATCCTTGGCGTCCTGGGAAAGGTCGGGCTTGAAATTGGCAAGGAAGTCATCAGCGTCCGAAAGCAACTGCGCGACCTGATAACGCTCACTGCGGGGAAAGTAATACATCCTGTATTCGGCCTTCCCGGCGGTATTTCCAAGCCCCTCAATGAGCACGATCAGGCCAAGTTCATTGCCGCAGCTAATCGCGCGGTTGGGTTTGGGGAATTCAGCCTGCGGATATTTCGGGATGTTGTGTTGAAAAATCCGCAATATGTTGAGACCATTCTCTCTGACGCATACTCACACCGGACCTATTACATGGGCCTGGTAGACCAAAACAATAAGGTGAACTTCTACGACGGCGAATTGCGCGTAGTTGATCCCGAGGGAGTTGAATTCGCAAAGTTCCGAGGGCAGGAATACCTGAGTCATATTGCGGAGCATGTCGAGCCCTGGAGTTACATCAAGTTCTGTTACCTGAAAAATGTCGGCTGGAACGGATTCAATGAGGGAAAGCAAAGCGGTGTTTACGCGGTTGCTCCGCTGGCCCGGCTCAACGCGTCTGAAGGATTGGCCACGCCCCTGGCCCAGGAAGCCTATGAGGAGTTTTGCTCTACGTTGGGCGGAACACCAGTGCACCATACACTGGCCAATCACTGGGCGCGATTGATCGAGCTTCTGTACGCCGCGGAACGGATGAAAGAGCTGGCATCTGATCCGGAGATCATCGAACCGAACGTTCGCAATCTTCCTGAGGTGGCCCCGGATGAAGGTATAGGTGTGGTCGAGGCTCCGCGCGGGACGCTGTTTCACCACTATCGAACCGATGCGCGGGGTGTTATCACCAACGCGAATCTTATCGTGGCGACTCAGAATAATGCCGCTCGCATCGCCATGTCAGTCGACAAGGCGGCGCGAGGGGTGATTAAGAACGGCGTGGTGAGTGATGGTATTCTCAACCTGGTGGAAATGGCCTTCCGGGCGTATGATCCCTGCCATGGTTGCGCCACCCATGCTCTGCCGGGCAATATGCCCCTGATTGTTACTGTTTATAATCAGTCGGGCGAGGTGTGTGACATCATAAGGCGATAGTCATTCAGCTATGCGAACGATCGTTCTCGGAATCGGAAATGAGTTGATCGGCGACGACGGCGCCGGGATCGTCACAGCTCGATCACTTCATGGTCATCTGGGTCAGGACGTCGATGTTACAGAGACTGCAGAGTGCGGAATCGCGTTGCTTGACCATCTGATCGGGTATGACCGGGCCATTCTCATAGATGCCGTATTCGGCTCGGGAAACCCACCCGGAACTGTGCGAGTGCTCGAACCCTGCGACTTTAGCCGCATCGAACACCCCTCCCCGCACTACGCTGGCATCCCCGAGTTGATAGATGTGGCGGGTCAGTTAGGATTGGCTTTCCCGAAGTGGTTTCGAATTGTTGCCATTGAGGCTCAGGACCGATCCACTATCGGCTCCGGGATATCTCCGTCGGTATTGCGAGGGGTCAGAGAGGCGGTCTCTCGCATTGTCACGATGGTTCGAGAATCGTCAATGGAGGTCGCGAATGGATGAAACCGCTGCCGTCCAGCATTTTGTAGACAGGCTTCTGGCGAAGCTGGCGAAGGAGGTGCGCGGACGGATCATGTCGATCAGAGTATGCCGAGGGAAAGACATCTCAGAAGGTGTTCTGAGATCCGTATTTGCGGCAAGGACCGCAGGTACTGCGTTGGAAGGGGTTGGTATTGTGGTTGAAGACTTTGCCGGCTCTCACTTGTGCAAAGCGTGCGGTGTCTCTCACTATATTACGGGTGATGATCTCTTCGGAAAACTATTTATCTGCACTCAATGTGGGTGGTCACAGGAAATTGAGGAAGCGGAAGGGTTACACTTGCTCGAAGTCGTACACAGTGTTATGGGACACGAAAACCCTCGGGACAGCGAATGGACAGCAGTTGGCGACGGAATTTGACTAAAACAGGATCTGATGTTTGCCAGAGAGAATTGAACTGATAAAAGGAAAGGGTTGTACTATGATCACAGAAAAATACAATATTCCCCCTTCTGAGGGATCCCCAAGAGCCTGTCCCGAATGCCAGGGGCGTGGCTGGCACGACAATCGATGCATCACTCCACATGAAGCTCACCGCTGTATGTACTGCGATGGTAAAGGGTTTGATGCTGCGGAGAAAGCCTGTTACGCTTGTCATGGAACAGGCTTAATCGAGATTAGAACCGTTGACAAACGTCCCTGCCAACTCTGCGCCGGGGCTGGCGTCTACCCGGTGCCTGAATCAATGAGGATCTCAGAATTCGCGTATCGTCCTGGCCAAAGACTGAGCGAGAAGCTCTAGTGATCATTACCGGCGTCCGATCGTAGTTGCACTCAATATCATCCCACATACAGTGTGATTACTGCCGAAGTATTCAACCGCAAAGAGACTGAGTACAAGAACGAAGTGGCCAACCTGACCGCCACACTGTCGGAGTGTGATAGGAATCAGCGGGCGGACCTGCACGAAGGAATGCAAATCCTCGAACTGGCTAACCGCTTGCACCCATCATACATGGATATGGGCTACGAGAAGAGGGTCAAATTGCTGAAGTTACTGGCTTCGAACTACCTTCTGAACGGCACAACTATAAGCGCCACATACAGAAGCCCCTTTGTTTTGTTCGAGGAATTGGCTTCCTGTCCATCAAAGCTCCCCCGGCTGGACGTTGTTAGAACTTTCCAGTTCTTAATCAGTTACTTTCTACGAGTAGGTCAACGGTCTGTGTGAGTGCGCTC
>Ga0315276_10003689_pt1 | contig 14020 bp, 12 predicted proteins | sample YL17G05_0_MG_FD_204542 | JGI IMG/M metagenome (GOLD analysis project Ga0315276, IMG submission 204542) | Sediment microbial communities from Yellowstone Lake, YNP, Wyoming, USA - YL17G05_0 | ecosystem: Environmental > Aquatic > Freshwater > Lake > Sediment | place: USA: Wyoming | collected...
GCTGCCTGGCCAGAACGTCACGTTCGTGCTGCAGTGGCGCGCGTTCCACTACGACTGCCCCTACTGGCTGCCCTACGACAGGTCGGTCGAGGGCGTCATCGTCAACACCAACATCACCTACGTGGATGTCGTGCCCCTCAACGAGACCGAGTGGGCGCCCGTCGACGAGCTGCACGAGACCTTCCGCAAGGAGGTGACGGTGCAGGCGACGACCCGCGACGGCTACGTCAGGCTCTTCCGGGACTGCCCGTGGTACTTCGACCAGCGCACCCGCGGAGTCGTCGACGTGCCCGGCACCAACGGCTCCGTGGTCGAGGCCAAGAGGCAGGGCACGCTGCCGGCCATCTGGGACAGGGTCAGGCAGTCTCCGATGGCCACGCTCGCGGTGCTCTCCTCTGTGGTCATCGGCTCGCTCCTGGTCGCGCGCAGGTTCTCGAGCTCGGTCAGGCAGCTGCGGGCGGTGAGCCAGCTCGCCTTCTTCGGCGCCATCAACGTGGGCGCCCTCGGCTTCTGGGCCATGCGCACGGAGGCGCTGCCGCTCACGGCCGCGCTGCCGGCGACGTCGTGCAACTACCTCGACTACAACGTGGGCGCGTGCGTCGTCTACCAGCTCCAGCACTTCCTGTCGGTCGGCATCCTCGCGACGTGGGCGTTCGTGCTCATCCTCGTCCTGGCGTTCCTGGTGCTCTACGTCGCCCTCGGCCGCGCGTGGTGCGGCTGGGCCTGCCCGCTCGGGATGGTCCAGGACGGCATCGACACGCTCCGGTCGAGGCTGGGCATCAAGAGGTACAAGCTCTCCGCCTACCAGAGGCAGGTGCTGCTCGTCGTGCGGTACTCGGTCTTCTTCGTGGGCGTGCTCCTCTCGGTCCTCATCGGGGTGACGCTCATCTCGTTCTACCTGAGCAGGGGCGACATCTACCGGCCGATCTGCCAGGTGTGCCCGGCCTACCCGCTGTTCACGCTGAGCCAGGCGGGGCTGGGGCTCACGACGGCGGCGGGCGCGCGGCAGATCCCGTGGCTCTCCCTGGGCATCCTCGCGGCGTTCATGGTCGCGTCCGTCAGGGTGCGCCGCCCGTTCTGCCGCGTGTGCCCGGTGTCCGTGGTGATGATGCCCTTCTCCAAGGTCTCGGGCGTGTCGCTGCACAAGGACCCGAAGAAGTGCACGCGCTGCTCCATGTGCCACCGCGTGTGCCCCGTGGACGTGACCGAGGTCTGGAAGGAGATGGAGCGGACGGACGTGACGGTCCCGGAGTGCATACTTTGCATGCGGTGCGTGGAGGCCTGCCCCGAGGACGGGTGCCTGACCGGCCGCGTGCTGGGCATCAACGTGACGGAATCGTCCTACGCGAAGTTCCTCAACTCGCACAAGCGGTCCGTGCGCGAGCGCGTCGTCGTCGCGCGCCGCGACCGCGGCAGCGAGGGCGGGGGTGGTTGAGCGCCGATGTTCAAGAGGAGGGGGCCCTCGCTCGCCGATGCGGCGGGGGCAGAGGTGGCCGACACCGCGCCCGCGGAGCCGCGCTACCGGTGGTCGGGGGGCAAGGACCGAGAGAGGCTCGACGGGCTGAGCGAGGGCATCCGACGCCGTGCCGCGGAGCTCATCGACCACTACCTGGCCAAGATGAGGGAGGCTCCCAGCAGGCCCGAGTCGATGGCGTGGTTCGACGGCCGGGCCCGCATCTTCCACTCCGAGCGCGTGGCCGAGATCAAGCGGCACAAGGACCGGGGCGGCAAGGTCATCGGCACGATGTGCCTGTTCGCGCCGCTGGAGCTCATCCGCGCCGCCGACGCCATCCCCGTGCGGCTGTGCTCGGGGTTCCACAACACCATCAGCACGGGCGAGGAGATAATGGCGGACGCGGGGCTCTGCCCCCTCGTCAAGTCCACCCTGGGCGTCAAGCTCAGCAGGGCCTCGCCCTTCTTCGAGGCCGCGGACGCGGTCATCGTGCCGATGGTGTGCGACGCCAAGTTCAAGCTCGGCGAGGTCCTGTCCGACTTCGTCCCGGTGTGGATGGTCAACGTCCCCCACATCAAGGACACGCAGCAGGCGCGCGCGCTCTGGCTCGACGAGGTCCGCGCGCTGCAGACCCGCATCGAGGCGCTCACGGGCAACCGCATCTACTGGGAGGAGCTCAAGCGCGAGATAGAGCTCGCGCTGCGGGCGCAGACGGCCGCGCGGCGCATCTACGACCTGCGGAAGTCCGACCCGCCCGTCATCGGCGGGCGCGACGCGCTGCTGGTCACCCAGACCTCGTTCACGGAGGACCTCCGCGAGTGGGCCGGCCGCGTGGAGGAGCTCGCCGAGGAGCTCGAGGACCGCGCCAAGCGGGGGCTCTCCGTGTCCGACCCCGAGGCCCCGCGGGTCCTGCTCGCGGGCGCGCCCATCATGTGGCCGAACTTCAAGATCCCCCAGCTCGTCGAGGAATCGGGCGGGGTCATCGTCGCGGACGAGCTCTGCTCGGGCACGCGGTGGCTCTACGACCCCATCGGAGTGGACGAGTGGGTCTGGGACGACATGCTCAAGGCGGTGGCGGAGCGCTACCTGCAGCCCTCGGTGTGCCCGTGCTTCACCCCCAACGACCCCCGCGTGGGCCGCATCCAGCAGATGATCGAGGACTTCCGCGTCGAGGGCGTCGTCTACCACGTGCTGCGGGGCTGCCACATCTACAACGTCGAGTCCACCCGCATCAAGGCCGCGGCCGAGGACATGGGCGTGCCGATGCTCATCGTCGAGACGGAGTACTCGCAGGAGGACACCGAGCAGCTCCGGACGCGGGTCGAGGCCTTCCTGATGCTCGTGCGCGCGAGGCGCAAGAAGCGCGCGGAGGCCAAGAGGCGGAGGTTCCGCAGGCTCGGAGAGGATAAGACAGAGGATGTGGGAAGCACTGGCAAGGCTGGTGCGCCAGAGAGGCCGGCCGGCGATGCGTCCGGAGCCCGGCCCATCCAGTCCGAGAAGGGGGGTGACGCCCGATGACGAGGGAGGAGCCGCTGGTCGCGGGGGTCGACCTGGGCTCGACCTACACGAAGGCGGCGGTGCTCGCGCGGGACCGCATCGCGGGCACTGGCATCCGGCCGACCGTCGTGGACCTCGACGCGGCCGCGGGCGGGGCGCTCGGGGACGCGCTCGAGGAGGCGGGCGTCGCGCGGGGCGCGCTGGACATGGTCGTCTCGACCGGCTACGGCCGCAGGGCCGTGGGCGTCGCGGCCCACAACGTGGACGAGATCTACGCCAAGGCGACCGCGGCCAAGTGGCTGGGCAGCCCCTGGGGCCCAGTGAGGACGGTCATCGACATCGGGGGGCAGGACTCCAAGGTCCTGCGGCTCGACGAGGAGGGCGCGCTCGACAAGTTCTCGATGAACACCAAGTGCGCCGCTGGCACCGGCCGCTTCCTCGAGGTGATGGCCCGCGCGCTCGGGGTGCCCCTCGAGCAGCTCGGCGAGATCGGGCTGCGCTCGAAGGCCCCCGTCGAGCTCTCCAGCACGTGCATCGTCATGGCCGAGAGCGAGGTCATCTCGCTCATCGCGGAGCGCCGCCCGGTGGAGGACATCGTCGCGGGCATCCACAGATCCGTGGCGGAGCGCGTGGGCAACATGGCCAAGCAGCTCGGGGTGCTCGAGGTCGTCTTCTTCGACGGCGGGCCCGCGAGGAACGCCGGCATCAAGGCCGCGCTCGAGCGGGTGCTGGGCGTGCAGCTCTACGTGCCCAAGAACCCCCAGGTCAGCGCGGCCATCGGGGCCGCGCTGGTCGCGCGCGACGCGGTCAGGTACGGCAAGCTGCCCGACGGGAGGCCCGCGAGGGGGGCCGAGGTGGCGAGCCCCGCCGACGCGCCGGAGGGTCCGGGGGCGGGTCCGGGGGCGGGTCCGGGGGCGGGGGCGGGGGCGGGGGCGGGAGCGGGGGCGCGGGCGGGAGCGGGGGCGCGGGCGGGGACGGGAAAGGGGACGCGGCCCGAGGAGGGGGGTGGGGCGTGACCCTCACCGCCGGCGTGGACATGGGCTCGACCGCGACCAAGGCGGTCGTGCTCCTCGACGGGCGCATCGCCGGGACGGACGCCAGGCCGACGGGGTCGGACCCGGAGCAGGCGGGCGAGCTCGCCCTCAAGACTGCGCTCGACGCCGCGTCCGCGCGCATCGAGTCGGTCGAGCGCGTCGTCTCGACCGGCTACGGCCGCCGGACGCTCGGGCTCGCCGACGAGGCCATCAACGAGATCAACGCCAACGCGCGTGGGGCGGCCTGGCTGGGCTCCTCGCTCGGCCGCGTGCGCACCATCATCGACATCGGCGGCCAGGACAGCAAGGTCATCGCCCTCGACCCCGACGGCTCCATCCGCGACTTCGCCATGAACGACAAGTGCGCGGCCGGCACGGGCAAGTTCCTCGAGGTCATCGCGCAGCTGCTGGAGGTCAAGGTGGAGGACCTGGGCAGCCTCTCGTCGCAGGCGTCCAGTCCCGCCGCCATCGCGTCCACGTGCGTCGTGTTCGCGCAGAGCGAGGTCGTGGGCCTCATCGCGCGCAAGGTGCCCCGGCCGGACATCGTCGCGGGCATCCATCGCGCCATCGCGTCGCGCGTGGTCAACATGGCCCGCCGGGTGGGCGTCGAGCCCGTCGTGGTGTTCGACGGCGGGCCCGCCAAGAACGAGGGCCTCCGGGCCGCGCTCGAGGCCGAGCTCGGGCTGCAGGTCTTCGTCCCCGCACGCCCGCAGCTCGTCGTCGCGCTCGGGGCCGCGCTCGTCGCGGCCGACATGGTCCAGGGCGGTGGGGGGGTGGGCTGAACGGAGTTCGACCCCGGCAGCCCCGTCCTTTCCGCCCTCCTGCTGGGCATCGTGTACGGCGTGACCTTCTGCACCCTCACGTGCTCCCCGTTCATCGCGGCCTACGTCGTCGGGACCGACCGCGGGACCAGGAGGGGCGTGTGGCTCTCGCTGCTGTTCAACGGGGGCCGCATCGCCACCTACGGGCTGCTCGGCGTGGTCGTCGGGCTGGCGGGCGCGGCGTTCCTCGGGGAGGCCGCGTTCGCGAGGTGGGGCGCGCTCGCGTTCGGCGGGCTTGTGGTTGCGATCGGCATGTGGATCGCGGTGCGCAGGCGCGCCTCCGGGTGCGCGTGCGGCAGGGAGGCCTCCATGGCCGAGCGGCTGGGGTCGAGGCTCCGGCCTGGAGGGGAGGGCAACCGCGAGGGCTACGCCGCGCTCATGGGCGTGCTCATCGGCCTCGTGCCGTGCCCGCCCCTCGTCGCGCTCCTGGTGTTCGCCGCGACCTACGGCTCGGCCGCGACGGGCCTGGTCCTCGGCATCGTGTTCGGCGTCGGGACCCTTCTCTCGCCGATGCTGCTCGTGGCCGCGGCCGCGGGCTGGTTCTCCGACCGCATCGCGACGGAGGCCCCCCTGGTCAGGGGCGGCGTGAGCCGCGTCGCGGGGGTCGTGCTCGTCGCCCTGGGGGTGTGGACGGCCTACCGGGCCATCGTGGCCTGGCCCGCGCTGCTTTGATGGTGCCGGGCGGCCATCGGCCCGCGGCCGCGCTCCCTGCCCCTCCCCACCCCTTTGGCCTACCGCTTCACCGTGATGAGCCTGCGCCAGGTGTGCTTGCAGTTCTGGCACTGGATGGTCCAGAGCTGGCCGGTCGTGTCCCCCGCGCTCCTCCCGCCCTTGACGGCGGATCCGCATCGTGGGCACCGCTTGAGGTCCAGGTAGTAGTAGGCCTCGGGCATCGACGCGAAGGTCAGCAGGTGCGCGTGGTCCTCGCCTCCCGCGAACCCGCTGGGGCGGTTGGTCTCTTGGAAGATGGCGCGCTCGTCGAGGCTGAACATGAGGTGGGCGCCCACGACGTTCTTGGCCGTGGGGAACATCATCGCGAGCACGGGGCTCTCGTCCGCGAGCTCTGGCCTCTGCAAGGCGCCCTGGAGCCGGGAGATGCTGTCGTCGTACTGCCCGTCCCTGGTCATGCTGATGGCCTCCGTCAGGTAGGGCGCCATCTTCCCCACGAGGACCTTCTGGTCCGCGAGGATCCTCTGGGCCATGTCCTCCTTGTGGCCGAGCCTGAGGAGCTTGATCTGGAACGACAGCAGCGACACGCGCTGCCAGTGGGAGAGGTCCTCCCCCGACAGGTCTGCCAGGCCGCTCGCCGCCTGGGCCAGCTTCTCCTTCTCGATCTCCTTGTGGAGCTTGACAACCCTCTTCTCGAACTTCCTGGGGTCCATCGGCATTTGAATTACTCCCTCCCTCCGGCTAGCACGAATATTGGCGGGGATGGTTGAAAAACGTTGGGGTGGCAGATGCGCCGCCGCAAACCCTTATCTGGGCCCCCGCGGCTCGAGGGACCCGCATGTGGGACCTCGCCCTGCTCGCGGCGGTCGTCGCCTCCGCCTTCGTCTGGGGCATGGCCAGGGGCACTGCCGTGTGCATGGCCGTGTGCGTGCCGGGCATGCTGCCCTACATCGCCGAGAGCCCCAGGGGGGCCCGTGGCGGGGCCGCCTTCGGCGCGCTGCTGTGTGCGCCGCGGCTCCTCATCTTCGCCGCCCTGGGCCTCGTTTGGGGCGTTGCGAGCTACACGGTCCTCTCGAGCGAGGCGTTCGAGCGGGCTGCGCTGTGGACCCACGTGGTCGGCTACATCGTGCTCGGGGCCGTCATCGCCGCCATCGGCTCGGGCCTCTTCCTGCGCGCGGCCAGGGAGAAGGACCGGCTGCGCAGGGCGCGCATCGCTGCCGCGGGAGGGGTGGTGGAGGGCATGCCTGCGGGCAAGGACCAGCCGGTGGCGGAGGGGTCCCCGGGCGCCCTCTCCTCCGCCCTGCTCAGGTTCGTCCCCTCGACCCGGAGGGGGGAGCGGGCCTACGTGCTCCTCTGGGGCTCCATCCTGGGGGTCGCGTGCCTCCTGGAGGTCTCGGTCCTCGAGCTTGGCGTGCTCGGCACCGCCTCCGGCGGCGTCGCGGGCGGGACGGCGGCCGCCGCCGCGCTGGGGGGGCTGGCGATGCTCGCCTTCGGCGCGGGCTCCTCGGTGCCCGTCGTGCTCGCGTCCGCGGGGTTCGCGGCCTACGTTGACACCAGGCGCACCCGGGAGCAGCTCGTCTCGCTGCGCGTGACGGGGGCCCTGGTCATGGTCGCCATCGGGCTGCTGCTGGTGGTCAGGTACGGGGCCGCGGCATTGGGTCTGTGAGTGGGGGCTGGTGCATCCGCGCGGCGCGTCCAGCGCGCCGCGTCCGCGACCCCGGGCTTCGATGATTTGATATATCCGGCTTCACCATGTACGGGGCGCCCAAGGAGGGAGCCTTCTGGCACAAGAGCGCATCAAGACCTACGTGGAGGGGCTCGACGAGAAGATGGAGGGCGGCATTCCCGCCGGCTCAGCCGTCCTGCTCGCGGGAACCGCGGGCACGATGAAGTCCACGCTCGCGTTCTCCGTCCTCTATCACAACGCCACGCACAAGAAGAAGCACGGCGTCTACATCACCCTCGAGCAGTCGGAGGAGAGCCTGTTCCAGCAGATGCAGGCCATGGGGTTCAACATGGCGCTGGTCGAGAAGGACATCACCTTCGTCGACATCAGCAAGGTCCGCGGAGGGCTGCAGGAGTTCGGGAAGACCGGCGCGTGGCTCGACTTCGTCAACGACGTCGTGCTCGAGGTCCACGAGTTCCGGCCCATCGACATCATCGCGTTCGATTCCATCGGGGTCATCGAGATCCTCACCGACATGAAGAACCCCAGGAAGGACCTGTTCGGCATGGTCCGCATGTTCAAGCGGCTCAATGCCACGTCGCTCCTCGTCTCGGAGATGTCCTACAACTCCATGGAGTTCGGCCGCCACGACGAGAGCTTCCTCGTCGACGGCATCATCTACCTCAAGCAGCAGGAGGTCCACGAGGTCGAGCACGAGAACTGGATGCGCGTGGTGAAGATGCGCGGCATCAAGCACTCGACGGCCTACGAGCAGCTGCACTTCAAGGACGGCAGGTTCTCCATCTCGACCATCGTGCCCGACTGACCCTCTGCTGGCGGAAGGGGGTCAGTAGCCGACGTCCGGCCTGGAGCCGACCGGGAACCTCTTGCGGTTCTTCTCCATCTTGAGCTCGAGCTCGTGCGAGAGGTCGACGCCGAGCTCGCGTGCACAGAGCAGAGAAAACTCGAAGAGGTCCTCGATCGCCTCCGTCGTATCGAACATCCCGGGTGGCAGGTCCCTCGTCTCCCTGGCGGTGACCTTGCCCTCCCTGTCGGACATGCGCACCGCGATGAGGGTCCTCATGGCCATCGAGACGACCTGCTCCGCGGACTCCTTCACCTTACCCTCCTTAGCCCCTTCCCCTGGCTTGAAGAGGTTCGCGCCGGTGAGCTTGCCCGCCTTGTGAAGCGTCTTGCCGTCGATCGCGAGCTTGGCGTCCGTGGCGTTGGCGAGCGCGAGGGCGTAGTGGAGCACGTCCGCGAGCTCCTCCCCCGCGGCCTTGACCACATCCTCCGGGACGGGGTCCCCGTCGCGCCTCCACTGGAACAGCTCGAGGAGCTCCGCTGCCTCCACCACGAGGGCGGACGCCACGTTGACGGGATTGTGGTACCGCCGCCAGTCGCGCTCGCCCACGAACGCGTCGACAGCCATCCTCATCTCGGCCACGGTCGTGCGCTTGTCGGACCACATGCGGCCCTCGAAGGGCCACCGTGGGTGAAATGCATTGCGGCCGCCCCCCACGTCAAGGATGAGTTGCGCTGCTAGGCATTGGGATGGGCACAATCCGACGCGCCTAGCCATGCGGCAGATGGTCAAGCCGAGCGGTGAGCCAATGCCGCCCCACGCGAGTCCGTGGACTCAGGCTGGGCATAACTCTGTGGGTCACTTCCAGGCGCGCAGCGCCTCGGCAGCCTTGTCCATGTCGTCGGCGGTGAAGGCGACCTCGGTCTTGCCCCCTCCGCGGGAGAGCATGTACATGGTCTCGATCGTTATCATGCGGCGGGCGAGCCTGCGGGCGAGCTTCGCTATCTCGCCCGGCCGATCGTGGATGACCAAGGAGAGCACCTCGCGCTCCGAGAACGGCGCGCCCTGCATGGACAGTATGGACCTGGTCGAGGCCTCGTCGTCCGTCACTATCTTGACGTGGATCTTCTCCAACTTAAGGTCGGAGCTGATGCCGCGTATGTTGACGCCGCTCTGCCCGAGCGCCTCGGTCAATCCCGCGAGGGCGCTCGGTTTCTTCGGAAGCTGAATGTCGAACTCCTTCATGGTCGTCCGCTCCAGATGACGCGCGATGGCCGGGAAGCGATCCGCTCGCTCCCCCACCGGAACGAGCTCCTCGGGTCGGGTCCACGGCCTTCTCGGGCCCCTTCCAGTCCTTGAATGGATATAGACTTTTCGCCCCCCTGTCATGGCCGCCACGCGCGCGGGAGGGCCCCCTGGGCAAAGGGTTTTGGCCTCCGAGAGCGTGCAAGTGGCCGATGCCAAGCCCAGCCGAGGGGACCGGACGCGATGCCGCCGAGGGCCATGGCCGCGGGCCCGTGGGTCTCGTGGTCAACCCCGTCGCGGGCATGGGGGGCCGCGTGGGGCTCAAGGGCACGGACGGGCCGGGCACGCTCGAGGAGGCCAGGCGCAGGGGCGCCCTCCCGATCGCGCCCGAGCGCGTCGGGCACTTCCTCGCGAGGCTCGGGCCCGCGGCCCGCGAGCTTGGGTGGCTCACCGCCTCCGGTGCGATGGGCGCGGACCTGCTGGTGGCCGCCGGGCTGGCCGAGGGACGGGACTTCGAGGTCGTCCACACGGCTGGGGCGGAGACCACGGCCGAGGACACGCGGGCGGCCTGCGCCGCGTCCATTGCGACGGGCGCCAGGGCCATCGTGTTCTGCGGCGGCGACGGCACCGCGCGCGACGTGCAAGCCGCCGTGGGGGACCGCTGCCCCGTGCTCGGCGTGCCCGTGGGCGTCAAGATGTTCTCGGGCGTGTTCGCGCTGAGCCCCGAGGCCGCGGCCGAGGTGCTGCTCCTGCACCTCCTTGGCCGCGCCGAGCTGGGGGACGGCGAGGTCGCCGACGTGGACGAGGAGGCCTACCGCAGGGGCGAGCTGCGGGTGCGCCTCCACGGCCGGCTCCGCATCCTCCGGGCGCCCATGCTCATCCAGTCGATGAAGTCCGCGTCCATCGTACCCGAGGAGGGGGACTACCAGGAGGCCATCGCCAAGTACATAGTCGAGCTCGTCCGGGAGCGGGAGGGCACCATGGCCATCCTGGGCGCTGGCACGACCGTGGAGGCCATCGCGGGGGCGCTCGGGGTGCCCAAGACGCCCCTGGGCGTGGACGCCGTCCTCGACGGCAGGGTCGTGGCCGCCGACGCCTCCGAGGCCGACCTGCTCGCAGCGCTGGGGGGGCACGCGGGGCGCGCACTCATCGTGGTGAGCCCCATCGGCGCCCAGGGGTTCGTGCTCGGGCGCGGCACACAGCAGATCTCGCCCGCGGTCGTGGCGGCCGCCGGGGGGCCCGGCTCCGTGCTCGTGGTGGGCACGCCCCACAAGCTCGCGGGCATCGCGACGCTTAGGGTGGACACGGGGGACGCGGGGCTCGACGCCGATCTGTCGGGCTGGAGGCGCATCATCGTGGGCTACCACGAGATGCGCATGATGCGCGTCGAGCCGGCCGCGGGCCCGTCGCCCTAGCGGTGGGTCGGGTGCCCTCGCGGTCGTGCATCGTCCGTCGACCACCTGTCTCGGGCCGGACCCTGCTCCTTGCTCACTTGTCGAGGCCGAGCACCTTGGAGTACCCGTACATGTCCATGAAGCCGTGGCCGCTGATGTTGAAGGCGATGGTCTTCTTCTCGCCCGTCTTCTTGCACCGGATGGCCTCGTCGATGGCGCCGCAGACGCCGTAGGCCGACTCGGGCGCGGGCAGGAAGCCCTCCGACTGAACGAACATCCTCGTGTTCTCGAACACGTGGCGCTCGTCCTTCGGGTAGGCGACCGTGTCGATCATGCCCTCCGCGCGCATCGCGCTGATGAGCGGGGCGGCGCCGTGGTAGCGCAGCCCGTCGCCGAAGATGGGGTCCATCCTCGTCTCGTGGCCCAGGGTGTACATCTTGAGCAGTGGGGTCATGCCCGCGTGGTCGCCGAAGTCGTACTTGTACTCGCCCGTCAGGTTCGGGGCGACCTCGCTCTGGCACGCGACGAACTTCGTCTTCTTGCCCTTCTTGATGTTCTCCCCCGCGAACGGGATGACGAAGCCGCCGAAGTTGCTGCCGCCGCCGAGGCACGAGAACAGGACGTCGGGGTAGTCGTCCGCGAGCTCGAACTGCTTGAGCGTCTCCTGGCCGATTATGGTCTGGTGCAGGAGCACGTGGTTGAGGACCGACCCGAGCGTGTATATGGCGTCGTCGTGCTCGAGCGCGTCCTCGATGCCCTCGGAGATGGCGATGGCGAGCGAGCCAGGGTCGTTGGGGTTCTTGTCGTAGAGCTTCTTGCCTGACTTGGTCATGGGGCTCGGGGAGGCGTGGATGTCGGAGCCGTAGAGCTTCATGAAGTTCAGCCGGTCCTTCTTCCACGAGTGGACCGCGCGCACCCAGTAGACCGTGCACTTGAGCCCCGCGACGGCGCACGCGTAGGACAGGGCGGTGCCCCACTGGCCCGCGCCTGTCTCGGTCGTTATCCGCTCGTAGCCCTCCTTCTGGGCGTAGTAGACCTGCGCGAGCGCGGTGTTGACCTTGTGCGAGCCCGTCGGGCTGTAGAACTCCGATTTGTAGTAGAGGCGCGCCGGGGTCTTGAGCCTCTCCTCGAGCTTGACCGCGCGGAAGAGCGGGCGGGGCCTGCCCGCCTGCCTGTAAAGCTCCATGACGCCCTCGGGTATGTCGATCCAGCTGTCGGGCGACATCTCCTGCTTGAGGCACTCTCCCAGGAGGAACTCGGGCAGCCGCTTGAGGCGCGAGGGCCCGTCCGGGGGGTCGATGGGCGGGGGCATCCCGTGCGGCAGGTCCGGGACGATGTTGTACCACTTGTTCGGGATCTCGTCGACGCCGATGTTGTACTCTATCTGTCTCTTGGTCATGTGGAAACCCTCTGGTAATCCAACTGTCTCCGTGGCATCTCCCTGACGGACGGGGGGGCAACGGGATTCGGCATTTAATAGCTTTTGGGGTTGTGACCGTCGTGCCGGGCCGCCAGGCCAGCCTCCTCGCCGTCCCGCCCAGGGAGCCGGTGGCCCGCCCTATCTCACGGGGGCGAGCTCGGCCGTGAAGTGCCGCAGCACCCTCGGGGCCGTCACGATGCGGTAGCCCCGCAGCTCGCTCGCGTGCTCCAGTATCTCGCCCGCGACGTCCGCGGTGTACTCCAGCTGCGAGACCGTGTAGACCCTCCTCGGGATGGCGAGCCGGACGAGCTCGAGCTCTGGGAACTTCATCTCGCCCGTCGCGGGGTCTGGGGCCGAGAACATGAGGGAGCCGATCTCGCAGACCCGGATTCCGCCCCTCTGGTACATCTCGACGGTGATGCTCTGGCCCGGGAACTGGTCCTGCGGGATGTGCGGCAGGGCGCGCTTGGCGTCGATGTAGACCGCGTGCGGGCCGACAGGCGTCATGATGGGCACGCCGCGCTCCTGCAGGCAGTCCGCGAGGTACTTGGTGTGGTCGTAGCGGTAGCGGAGGTAGCTCTCGTCGAGGACCTCCCGCAGCCCGATGGCCATGGCCTCGAGGTCGCGGCCCGCCAGTCCCCCGTAGGTCGGGAAGCCCTCGGTGAGGATGGTGCGCTGTGAGACGAGCTCGAAGAGCTTGGGGTCCCGCATGGCCAGGAAGCCGCCCATGTTCACGAGCCCGTCCTTCTTGGCCGACATCGTGCACCCGTCGACGTAGGAGAACATCTCGTGGACGATTTCGCTGATGGGCCTGTCATTGTAGCCCTTCTCCCGCAGCTTGATGAGCCACGCGTTCTCGGCGAACCGGCACGCGTCGAAGAACATGCGGATGCCGTTCTCGTGCGCGATCTTTGAGACCCTCTTGATGTTGGCCATCGAGACGGGCTGGCCGCCGCCGGAGTTGTTGGTGATGGTGAGGAAGATGGCGGGGATGCGGGAGGCGCCGATGTACTCGATGGTGTGCTTGAGCTTGTCCACGTCCATGTTGCCCTTGAACGGGGCGTCGGAGGTCAGGTCGAACAGCTCCTGCGTGGGGAGGTTGCGGGCCTCCGCGCCCTGCGCCTCGATGTTGGCGCGGGTCGTGTCGAAGTGCATGTTGTTGAGGACGACGTCGCCGGGCTTGCAGATGGTCGAGAACAGGATGGACTCGGCCGCGCGGCCCTGGTGGGTGGGCACGAAGTGCTCGAACCCGAACACGTCGCGGATGGTGTCCGCGAGGTGGTAGAAGTTGCGGCACTGGGCGTAGGACTCGTCGCCCTCCATGAGGCCGGCCCACTGGGCCGCGGACATGGCCGACGTGCCCGAGTCGGTGAGGAGGTCGATGAAGACGTCCTCGGCCCTGAGGCGGAAGACGTTGTAGCCCGACTCCCTCATGAGCTGCGCGCGCCTCTCGGGGGGGTGGAGCTTGATGGGCTCGACGACCTTGATGCGGAACATCTCTGGCGGGGTGCGGGCGGGCACGAGGGGACCTCCTGGGCAAGGGGCGTGGAATGGGCCCCGCGCTCTTAAGGATTGTGTCGGGTGCGGCGCCCACCACTGGTGCCGGCGGCCCCTACGGGGAGCGCCCCCTGGGCCCGACGGGCCCGGGACCGGTGGCCCGCACGGCGGCCCGCGAGGCCCCTGGCGGGGTATGCCCATGGGCGAGAAACGCACGGTTACCTATTTAAGGGGCAGACGGCTATCCGATGGCCGTACCGAGAGGAAGGTGGGACGAAATGATGGACCGCGTGGAGTCCGGCATCCCGGGACTGGACGAGATGATCGAGGGTGGGTTCATCGTCCCCTCGGCCGTCCTGATAGCGGGCGCGCCGGGCACTGGCAAGACCACGCTCGCCGTGCAGTCGCTCTTCTACGGGGCCAAGCGCGGCGAGACCTGCATGTTCATCACCGCCATCTCCGAGCCCAACTGGGTCGTACAGAGGTTCCTCTCCACGTTCTCCTTCTTCGACCAGTCCC
>Ga0315276_10003691_pt1 | contig 14012 bp, 13 predicted proteins | sample YL17G05_0_MG_FD_204542 | JGI IMG/M metagenome (GOLD analysis project Ga0315276, IMG submission 204542) | Sediment microbial communities from Yellowstone Lake, YNP, Wyoming, USA - YL17G05_0 | ecosystem: Environmental > Aquatic > Freshwater > Lake > Sediment | place: USA: Wyoming | collected...
GTCCTGCAGCATCTTCGGCGTCACCGAGACGTCGGTGACGAGCACGCAGATCATGGTGGCGAGCTGCGGGGCCAGCATGCCCGAGCCCTTGGCGATGGCCGACACGGTGGCGGCCTTCCCGCCCACCACCACCTCGCGCGAGGCCATCTTCGGCCTCGTGTCGGTGGTCATGATGGCCTCTGCGGCGAAGTCGGCGCGCGCGCCCAGCTGCTCGACGAGCGCCGGCAGCCCGTCCAGGATCTTCTGGGCCGGCAGCCGCACCCCGATGACGCCGGTGGAGGCGGTGAGCACGGCGCGCTTCTGCACGCCCAGCGCGTCGGCCAGGGCTCCGCGCAGGTTGGCCACGTCCTCCAGGCCGCGCGGGCCGGTGAGCGCGTTGGCGTTGCCGCTGTTCACGAGCACGGCGCGCATGCCCTCGGCGGGAACCCGGTCGCGGGCGTCCATCACCGGCGCTGCGGCGGCCTTGTTGATGGTGAAGAGACCGGCGGCGGCGGCCGGGACGTCGGACACGACGAGCGCCACGTCGCGCCGCTGCGGCTTCAATCCCACCGCGACGCCGCTGAAGCGGAAGCCCTTGGGGATCTTCACGTCTAGCCTCCGAGGAGATCGAGCCCGAGGGTCTCGTCCCACCCCTGCGTGGCGTTCAGGGCCTGGATCGCCTGGCCGGCAGCGCCCTTCACGAGATTGTCGATGGCCGAGACCGCCACCACGATGCCGGTCCGGGCGTCGAGCGCAGCGCCCAGGTGGCAGCGGTTGGTGTGGGCCACGTCCTTCACCGTCACCCGATCCGGCGCGAGCACCCGCACGAACGGTTCGGTGCCGTAGGCCTTCTCGTAGGCATCGCGCAGGCCGGCCTCGGTGGCGCCGGGCGACGCGCGAAGGGTGCAGGTGGCGAGGATGCCTCGCCGGATGGGGACGAGGTGGGGCGTGAAGGAGATGGGGCCGACGCCGCCAGCGAAGCGCCCCACGGTCTGCTCGATCTCGGGCACGTGCTGGTGACGGCCGATCCGGTAGGCGCGCAGGTCCTCGTCCACCTCGCAGAAGGAGAACTCCTCGCTCGACTTGCGGCCGGCGCCGGAGACGCCGCTCATGGCGGCCACCGCGATCCCCTCGCGCGCCACCAGCCCGGAACGCACCAGCGGCGAGAGCGCCAGCGCGATGGCGGTGGCGTAGCAGCCGGGGTTGGTGACGAAGGTGGCGCCGCGCAGCGCAGCCCGGTCGAGCTCCGGGAGGCCGTAGCGCGCCTGGGCGAGGAGCGCCGGCGCGGTGTGCTCGAAGCCGTACCAGCTTGGATAGGCGGCCGGGTCGTGGAGCCGGAAGGCGCCGGAGAGGTCCACCACCTTGACGCCCCGGGCGTGAAGGGCCGGCCCGAGTGCCAGCGACACCTCGGCGGGCGTGGCCAGGAAGGCCACGTCGGCCCGGAGGTCGGGGGCGTGCGACTGGGGCAGATAGCGGAGCGAGGCGGCGGCGCCGGTGATGGGAAGGCGTGCTCCGGCGGCCTCGTCGGCCCAGCGGTCGGAGTAGAGCGCCGTGAGCGACAGGCGCGGATGGCGGGCGACGATGCGGGTCAGCTCGAGCCCGGAGTACCCGGAGGCTCCGACCACGGCGGCGGAGAGCGTATGCATGGAGTTGCATGAATATGCAATTCGGGCCGGAAAAGGCAAGGGCGGCGAGCCTCGCGACCCGCCGCCCCGATCTCATGGTGCCCAGGAGAGGACTCGAACCTCCATGGCCTTTCAGCCGCTAGACCCTGAATCTAGTGCGTCTACCAATTTCGCCACCTGGGCAAGTGCGCCCCTCATTAGCGGGGGGAGCCGTCCGGTGTCAACGGCATTTCCGGAGTTACAATGCCGCCGCCATGAACCTCGCCTCCGCGCTCCTCGCCTCCGCCCTCTCCGCCGCTCCCTCGCCGACCGCGCCGGTCACCCTGGTCGGCGCCGGCGCGCTCGGGCCGGGCGGCGCGGCCTGGCTCACCGAGATCGGCTACCCGCAACTCTCGGTGACCTACGCCCAGGGGCTCGACGAGTGGAACGATCTGGGCGGGACGGTGGGGGTGGGCTGGACCACCGGCGAGATGGTCCTGGGTCTGGTCTGGAGGCGCGAGCTGGCAGGGGATGCGGCCAGCCGGGCTGGCTTCGGCCTCGTGGCCGGACCGTGGTTCAACTTCGGCGCGACCTGGATCTACCCCGACAACCTCGCGAACCTCGGGCTGCTCGTGGCGCCTGGCGCCGCGTGGACGGCCTCGGCCGGCCCAGGCCTCGCCAGCGTGACCCTCGACCTCGGCCTCGAGTGGGCCTTCCAGCGCGGCATGGGGCTCGCCTTCCTGCCGCGGTTCGGCGCGGCCTACGAGGCCCAGGTGGTGAAGGACGTCACCATCGGCGCACGGGCGGGGGTCTGGGCCCGCTGGGCGAGCGGCAGCGCCGGCATCCCGGGCGTGGACCGCAAGCTCCTCGGGGAGCTGGTCGCCGTCGTCACCTGGAAGGTGTTCTGAGGAGCGCCCGGAGCCGCGCTACCAGCGCGCCACGCAGGCGATGGCCGGGCTGCAGGTCTTCTCGACCGACTCGAGGTACTTGAGCATCTCGTCGGCCTCGATGGCGCCGATGATCCGCTGCGGAACCTCGCGCCCCGACGAGTCGATGAAGACGACCGTGGGCATGCCCACCACGCCGTACTTTTCGAAGACCTTCTGGAAGGCGTCGGTGTCGTGGGTGCCGTCCATCTTCAAGGTGACGAAGCGCCCGGCGGCGGCCTGGACGCGCGGGTCGGCCCAGGCGGTCTTGTCGAGCTCCTTGCAGGCGGTGCACCACTCGGCCCAGAAGTCGATGAGGACCGGCTTGCCCTCGGCGCGAGCCTGGACGATGGCCGCCACCTCGTCCTGGTGGAAGAGCCAGGCCAGCCGGTCGCCCTGGGCCCGGGAGCGGGCCGAGGCGGCGCCGGAGGCGTACACGATCCCGCCGACCACGAGCGCGACGCCGAGTGCCTTCGAGGCCTTGTGGAGCGCGGTTCCGTTGAAGCTGCCGCTGAAGGCGCCGAGCAGCACCCCGGCGCCGGCCAGGCCAGCGGCGGCCAGGGCCGCGGTTCGGGAGGCGAGGAAGATGGGCGTGAGCGCCGGCAGGGCGTCCTTGAGGAAGACGCCGGCCGCGGCCAGCAGCGCCACGCCGAAGACGCTCTTCACCGTGTCCATCCACGGGCCGCTCTTCGGGAGCGACAGCGAGAAGGCGCCGATCAGGAAGAAGAGGAGCCCCAGCCCGAGCGCGTAGACGAACATGATGCCCATGCCGAAGGCCACCGAGCCCTTGGTGGCCACGAAGGCCAGCGCGGCCGCCAGGACCGGCCCGGTGCACGGCGCGGCGATGACGCCGGACACGAGCCCCATGCCGACCGCGCCCAGGTAGCCCGCGCCGCCCACCGACTGGAGCCGCGCCTGCATGCTCGCCGGCAGTTGCAGCTCGAAGGCGCCGAACATGGACGCCGCCATGGTGGCGAAGACGAGCGCCACGCCGCCGATGACGAGCGGGTTCTGCATCACGCTGCCGAAGGCCTTGCCGGTCAGCGCCGCGCCCATGCCGAGCGCCGAGTACATGATGGCGATGCCGAGCACGTAGAGCGCCGAGAGCGCCATGGCGTGGCGGCGCGAGGTGGCCTCGCGCGCTCCGAAGATCGAGACCGTGATGGGAATGAGCGGGTAGACGCAGGGCGTGAGGGAGGTCAGCACGCCGCCGCCGAAGGCCACGGCGTAGGCGAGCCCCGAGCCCTCCGCGAGAAGGCTGCCAAGGCCCAGGTCGGTGGTCGCGCCGGTGGACCCCGACGCGACCAGGTCGGGCAGCCAGGCGACACCGGCGAATATCAGGCCGGCGACCAGGATTCTCGTGAGGATCCGCATACGTCCTTCCAGTGTAACCATTCCCTGGTCCGATAAAATCCCTCGTTGCGACGGGATCTTGGCTGCGGGGCGCGCCTTGACCCGCCCGGGCCCACCCTTATAGATACCCAGGCCGGAACGAAATTACGATCCGTTCCGCTCCGTGAGAGGCAGGTCGAGGCTTGAAGGTTCCGATCTACATGGACTGCCACTCGACGACGCCGGTCGACCCCCGCGTCCTCGAGGCCATGCTCCCGTACTTCACGGAGAGCTTCGGCAACGCCGCGTCCAGGAGCCATTCCTTCGGATGGAAGGCCGAGGAGGCGGTCGAGGAAGCGCGCGGGGAGGTGGCCCGGCTCATCGGCGCAACCGCGCGCGAGATCGTCTGGACGAGCGGGGCCACCGAGTCGGACAACCTGGCGTTGAAGGGGGTGGCCCGCTTTCACGCCGCCAGGGGGCGCCACCTCGTCACCACCGCCATCGAGCACAAGGCGGTGCTCGACTCCATGGCGGCGCTCTCGCGCGAAGGGTTCGAGATCACGATCCTGCCCGTCAGCGGGGAGGGGATCGTCGACCCGGAGGAGGTGCGCGCCGCGCTGCGCCCCGACACGGTTCTCGTCTCGGTCATGCACGCCAACAACGAGGTGGGTAGCGTGCAACCGGTCGAGGAGATCGGGCGCATCACCCGCGAGAGGGGCGTGCTCTTCCACACCGACGCCGCGCAGTCGCTTGGGCGCATCTCCTTCGACGTCGAGTCGGCCAGCGCCGACCTGGTTTCACTCACGGCTCACAAGATGTACGGGCCCAAGGGCGTGGGCGCGCTCTACGTGCGGCGCCGGCCACGGGCGCGCCTGGTGGCGCAGATCGACGGGGGAGGGCACGAGCGGGGAACCCGCTCCGGCACGCTCAACGTCCCCGGCATCGTCGGGTTCGGGAAGGCCGCGGCGCTGGCGCGGGACGAGATGCCGGCCGAGGCGCCGAGAATCCTGGCGCTGCGGGAGCGGCTGCGACGGGCCATCCTGGCCGGTCTCGATCGGGTGGTGGTGAACGGGAGCCTGGCGCGGCGGCTGCCCGGAAACCTGAACCTGAGCTTCGAGCACGTGGAGGGCGAGGCGCTCATGATCGCCATGAAGGACGTGGCGGTGAGCAGCGGCTCGGCCTGCACGTCGGCGTCGCTCGAGCCCTCCTACGTGCTCCGCGCCATGGGCGTGGCGGACGACATGGCGCACGCGTCCATCCGCTTCGGCCTCGGGCGGTTCAACACCGAGGAGGAGGTGGACCACGCGGCGCGGCTCGTCGTCGAGAAGGCGCGCAAGCTGCGCGAGATGTCACCGGTGTGGGAAGCGGCACAGGGGAGGTGAATGGCCATGGCGCCGATGGTTCCCGCGCGACCGGCACGTTCCTTCCTGCACCGTTGGTGAACTGATCCATCCAGTCGTCGCCGTAGACCTGTCGGGCGGCGAGCTGGTTATGGGCGGCGCAAAGCAATCTGCACCCATCGACCGTGGAGGCTCCTCCCCTGCCGCGCGGGACGACGTGGTCGATCTCGAGGCGCAGCGTCGAGCCGCAGATGCCTCCGGAATCGAGCAGCCACGTGCACTTTCCTTCGTCGCGGGACCACACCTCCCGCCGCACCGCGGCGGTGACGTGGCCGGGGTTCTTCGCGGGGCGGGGGTTCTGCTGAGGCTTCTTCACTTCCGCCCGGCGCTTGGCCTGCTGGGCGAGCAGGAGGTCGAGCGCGGCCTCGATGACCTTCTCGGCCGAGGCGCCCGGCTGGGCGTGCCCCTGACCCCTTCGCGCGGCGTCGAGCTTGTCGAGGAACTGCTTCGACACGGTCATATGGAGTCGGCGCAGGTCTGACGTGAGCGGCTCCGACTGCATCGGCGCCACGGGCCTCTTTACTGGATCCGCCGCCCGGTGAACGATGCCGCTCGCCGCCAGTTCAACCGGTTGTACGCGGGGGGGACGCGACACCTCCGTCACCACTTCCCGCCTCGGAACCACCGCCGCCGGGCAGATCTCCACAGCGATCGCCTTCGCCTCCTGCTTCGACCGGTGGAAGAACTGGGGCAAGACGACCGCGCTGTTCTCCGGCGTGATGACCCGTGCCACCTCGAGCACGACCGTGATGCACAACTTGCCTTCCCGGAGAGGCTCGACCATCTCGGGGTACCTCTGGACGAGATGCGTCGCGACCTTGCGGTAGTGGGCGGCACCCCGGGACAGTCCGAGCTCCCGGAGGAGGAAGTCGAAGAGGCTGGCGTGGCCGAGCTGCACCCAGAGCCGCCGCCCGGGGCAATGCGGCAGCGCGGCAGGCCTTCACGCCGCGCCCCGCGCGCCGGCTCGGAACGCCTCGCAAACGCGTCAAGACACTACGAGTGAACGCCCCATCTGCCCGACGGCCGTTCCGCGGACCTTCGCTCGCACGCGCAACCTCGCGCCCCGGAGGTTCGCGCCGCGGCCGGGGGTCCACGGCGTGGCCGGTTTTCTGGCGAAGAAGGGCCAGCGAGGCTGGGCGGGACCTGGCCCGCCGCGTGCTCTCGTCGCCCGCGTGTTTCTGCTCCTCGCCGCCCTTCTCGCCGCACCGCCCGCCACCCCCGGCCCTTCCACCGCCGAGCTGCCGGCAGCGATCCGGAACGAGGCCCACCGGGTGCTCGTGCTGGTCGCGGCCGGCGATCCCCCCATCGCCGAGGTCCAGCGGGCGGCTGCCAGTCACGACGGCGTCGCCCCCGACCGTCTGCGGGCCTGGGTGGCCCGTCCGCGCAGCGCACACTGGCTGCCGCGCGTCACCCTCGATGCCAGCCGCACCGAGCGCGACACCCGGGTGGTGGGCGTCACCGGAACGGTCGAATCCGACTACCTTCGCGTGAACCCCTCCACCCAGTTCGGCATCCGCCTGAGCTGGGACCTGGACCAGCTCGTCTTCTCCCGGGACGAACCGGCCGCGGCCTGGACCGCCTCGCGCCTCATCGACCGGCGGGAGGAGCGGGCGCGCCGCGCCACGAGGCTCTACTTCCAGCGCCGCCGCCTGCTCGTGCAGCTGGCGCTCGACCCGCCCGGCTCGTCCGCGCTGCGTGCCGAGCGGGAGAACCAGGTCGACGAGATCACCGCCGAGCTCGACGAGCTCACCGGAGGGCTTTTCTCCGGAAGGAGGACTCCATGAGGAAGACCGCATCCCTGCTGATTACCGCCTTCACCGCCATCGCCGCCTGTGGCCCGGCTGCGCCCGACCCGGCCCCGCGCGTCGTCTCGGTGGCCCCGGAAGGGGAAGGGGTCCCTCCCGACGCGCCGGGCATCGCGGTGCGATTCAGCGAGCCGGTGGAGACCTCGGGCGTCGAGGACGGCCGCTTCGTCGCCGTCGCCGTCGAGGCCGACGCGAAGGCGGTCGCCACGGCCGCGGCCTCGGCCACCGGGATCGGTCCGGGAGGGGCCGTGGTCCGCGGGCGGGTCACGTTGACCGAAGGTGACACGGTGGCCCAGTGGACGCCGGAGGCCCCGCTGGAACCCATGTCCGCCTATGCCATCGTGGTGGGAACCGGCATCCGCACGGTGAGCGGCCGCGCGGTGCTCGACCCTACCGGGCGCAAGCGCGCCTTCGCCACCACCTTCCGCACCGCGGTGATGCCCGACCGCGCGCCGCCGGTGGCCCGATGGATCGCCCCGCCCCACGGCCCGGTGCCCACCAATCTGAAGGAGATCCGGGTGGGCTTCTCCGAGGCCGTCACCGGGTCGCTATCAGTGAAAACGGTCTCGGGGACGCCGCGGGCGCTCTCGCCGGAGATCCTCTCCCTCGCCCTCGGCGGGCCACTCCCGGCCGGCCTGCTCGCTCCGGTTCTCGACGACGTGCGCGACGGGGCGGGAAACCGGCCGCCACCGCTCTCCGGGATCGCCGTGGCCGCCTGCCGGGACGACCGGCCGCCGGCACTCGATCCGGCCTCCGTCCGCATCCTCCCCGCCGACACATCGCTGTCGGTGGCGGCAGAATCCTCCGAGCCGACCCGCCTCGGCGTCGAGGTGGCCGTCGAGCGACTCGGCGAGGCCTGTGGCGCACTCCCCGACGCGCCCGGAAGCCTGGTGGCCTGGGGCGACTTCGCCGCCTGCCCGGGATGGGACCCGTGCGGCGCGCCCTCGCGCTGCCTGGCGGGCGCTTCGGTCGCCGGGCTCTGCCCCGGACAGAGGGTGAAGGTGCGCCTCCTGGCCGAGGACCTGGCAGGGAACGCGGCCCCCCCCGGAGCCTGGCTTCCCGCCGCCACCGGGTCCCCGTCGGCCCGCGTCGTCGTCACCGAGGTGCTCGCCGACGCCGCCACGCCCCAGGCCGGAGGCGAGTACGTGGAGATCGCCAATCTCGGAAGCGGCGCCGCCGACCTGACCGGCTGGAAGCTCGCCAAGAAGAGCGCCAGCGGGGCGGTCACCCGCTGCACCCTCGCGCCGGTGGCCGGCGTCCTCCCCGCCGGCGCCCACGGGCTCGTGGTCGGGGGCAGCTGGGACGGGCGGTACGCGCTTCCCGCCGACGCGCCCCTGTTTCACTGTGGGGCCACGTCGCTCGCCGGGGGCCTGGCGGACGAGCGCTCCCCATCGGTGGCGCTCGAATCCCCGACCGGTTCGGTGGTGTCGGGCTTCGGCTGGTCGGCCCCTTCGGTGCGCTGCACCGGACGCTCCACCGAGCGGATCCACCCGGGAGGCGAGGACGCCACCGCGAACTTCGCCTGCGCTCGCGCGGCTCCCGGGACGCCCGGGGCCTGCAACGGCAATACCGATGCGGCGGAGTGCCCGCGGCGCCCGTACTGACTGCGGCACCCGCGCAGCGGCGCGTCAACCGCCCGCGTTCTCGGCGATCCACTTGCCGAGGAACTCGTCCTTGAAGAGGAAGCCGTCGGCGCCGCACTCGGCGGCCAGCTGCTCCACCGTGTCCCGGGCCAGGCCGGTGCAGAGGATCACCTTGATGTCCCGGAACCGCTCGTTTCGCTTCACGAAGCGGCAGAACTGCGGGCCGTCGATGCGGGGCATCTTCACGTCGAGCAGGATGAGGTCGGGTCGGGTCTCGCGGCGGGCCAGGATCGCCGTGGCCGCCTCGGCGTCGGGGGCGTAAAGCACCTCGAACCCCTTGCCGGCCAGCTCTCGCTCCAGGAAGCGGGCCACGATCTCGTTGTCGTCGACGATGAGGACGCGCCGGTGGGCGGCGATCGCCGCGGCGAAGCGGGCCGGCAATTCCTCGAGCGGGTCGAGCCCCAGGGCCCCATCGGCTCCGCACTTCCTGGCGAGTTCGGCGAGCTCGGCGGGCGGCGCGATCCCGGTGACGAGCGAGCGTCCCACGAAGCCCCGGTCGCGCAGCAGCGCGATGGCCCGCCGCGCTCCGGATGCGTCGACCACGAGCGCGCCGGCCCCGGCCAGGTTCGACGCGAGCTGCATCGGATCCGTCGAGGCCACGGCCTGGTGGCCGGCCCCGGATAGCGACAGCGCGACCGCGTCGCAGACGATCTCGTTCCCGCAGCAGACGAGGATCTTCACCGCGCTCCGATCCTATCGCATCGCGTCGCCCCGCGGTCGAATTGCCGCTCCCCGGGGCGTGTGCTAGCCGTGGGGCGTGCGCCCCTACGAGGTCATCCACCGCAAGCGGGACGGCCATCCAGTGCCGCCCGGGGCGATCGCGGAGCTGGTGACCCGGTACGCCGAGGGTGCGGTGCCCGACTACCAGATGGCCGCCTTCTGCATGGCGGTCTTCTTCCGGGGGATGAGCGAGGCCGAGTTGCAGGCGCTCACCGGGGCCATGCTCCACTCCGGCGACGTGCTCGACCTCTCCGACCTCCCGGGCCCCAAGGTGGACAAGCACTCGACCGGCGGCGTGGGGGACAAGACGTCCCTCGCCGTCGCGCCGCTGGCCGCCGCCTGCGGGGTGAAGGTGCCCATGGTGAGCGGGCGCGGGCTCGGCCACACCGGGGGGACGCTCGACAAGCTCGAGTCCATTCCCGGCTTCCAGATCCACCTCCCGGTGGAACGCTTCCGGGAGGTGCTGGCCTCGGTGGGCGCCTGCATGATCGGGCAGACCGACCGGATCGCGCCGGCCGATCGCAAGCTCTACGCGCTCCGGGATCTCACCGCCACGGTGGAATCGATCCCGCTCATCGCCGCCTCCATCCTGTCGAAGAAGCTGGCCGAGGGGATCGACGGGCTGGTACTCGACGTGAAGGTCGGCAGCGGCGCGTTCATGAAGCGGCTCCCCGAGGCCCGCCTGCTGGCCCGGACGCTCTGCGGCCTGGGACGCGGGATGGGGAAGGACGTGACGGCGCTCATCACCGACATGGACCAGCCGCTGGGGCGCGCCGTCGGCAACGCACTCGAAGTGAAGGAGGTCCTCGAGCTTCTCCACGGAGGAGGCCCGGCCGACCTGCGCGAGCTGACCGTGGCCCTGACCGCCGAGATGCTGCTGCTCGGCAGCGTGGCCGCCACCGAGGCGGAGGCGCGAGGCCGGGTCGAGCAGGCCATCGCCGATGGCCGGGGCTTTCGCAAGCTCTGCGAGATCGTGGAGGCGCAAGGGGGCGACCCCCGGTCGCTTGCCGACCCCGGCCGGCTGCCGCGCGCGGCGGCTACCCTCGACGTCGGCTCGCCGACCGCGGGCCGGGTCGAGGCCATCGACGCCGAGGCCCTTGGGCTCGCCGCCATGGCGCTCGGGGCCGGCCGTTCCCGGATCGAGGATCGGGTGGACCCCGGCGCCGGGCTCGAGGTGTGGAAGAAGGTCGGCGATCCGGTAGACGTGGGAGAATCGCTGGTCACGCTGCACGTCGGCTTGGCGCCCCTCGAGCCCCCGGAGACCGTTGCAGCCCGGGTGCGGGGCGCCTATCGGATCGGCGCCGGACCGGCGTCGGCGGGACCGCTCGTCCTGGAGCGGATCGAGGAGGGAGCATGAGCCGGAAGCCCGACGTTCACACGCGACTGGAGTACGCCCGGGCCTGGGTGCGCGGCCGCACCGAACTCCGCCCCGTCGTCGGGATGGTGCTCGGCTCCGGCCTGGGCGCACTGGCCGACCGGCTCGGGGGGGCGGTCTCCATCCCGTACGAGGAGATCCCCGAGTTCCCGGCCGTGTCGGTGGCCGGCCACGCCGGGCGGCTGGTGGTGGGGACCCTGGGCGGCGTGCCGGTTGCCGCCATGCAGGGACGGGTCCACGCCTACGAGGGCTGGAGCGCGGAGGACCTGACTTTCGGCGTGCGGCTCCTCGCTGCCACCGGCGTGCGTGCCTTGCTCCTCACCAACGCCGCCGGTGCCGTGAATCCGGGCCTTGCCCCGGGCGACCTGGTCCGGATCACCGACCAGCTGAACCTGACCGGGCTGAATCCGCTCACCGGCCGGAACGACGAACGGATCGGGCCTCGCTTTCCCGACATGAGCCAGCCCTACGACCCCCAGCTGGGAGCGCTTCTCGACGCCAGCGCCGCGCGACTCGGCATCCCGCTCGGCACCGGGGTCTACGCAGGCGTGGCCGGCCCGAGCTACGAGACCCCGGCCGAGATCCGCATGCTTCGAATCCTGGGCGCCGACCTGGTCGGCATGTCCACGGTCCTCGAGGTCATCGCCGCCCGCCACGCCGGCATCCGGGTGGCGGCGGTCTCGCTCGTCACCAACCTCGCCGCCGGCCTGGCCGGGAAGCCGCTCTCGCACGCCGAGGTGCTGGCGGCCGGCGAGGGCGCCCGGGACCGCGTCACGCGGCTCGCCACGGCCTGGACGGCGGAGGCGGCCCGTTGACCCTGCGGCGGAGATTCGACGTGCTGGTGCGCGACCCGGCCGCCGGGGGCTCCTTCGAGCAGTGGCCTGGCTCCCTCGACGCCGCCGGGATGCACTTCACGCAAAGTCATCCTCCGGCGCGACGGCTGGAGCTGCGCTTCCTGCTCCCCGGGGCGGCGGACGAGGTTCGGGCCGAGGCGGAGGTGGTCCGGGTGGACCGGAAGGGGGACACCTTCCTGGCCCACGCGCGTCTCGACGGACTCTCGCCCGACGACCAGCTCGCCGTATCCCGCTTCCTGGAGGGCGCGTGAAGCCCGGATCGCTCGAGGCGGCGGCCCGGTCGGCGCGGCGAGGCGCCTACGCGCCCTATTCGGACTTCCGCGTCGGTGCCGCGGTCCGGGCCGGGGGCCGGGTCTTCTCCGGCGGGAACGTCGAGAACGCCAGCTACGGACTCACCGTGTGCGCCGAGCGGGTGGCGGTGGTCGCGGCCGTCGCTGCCGGGGTGCGCGCCCTCGACGAGGTGGCCGTCGCGAGCGGCACCACGCCTCCCACGCCCCCGTGCGGAATGTGCCTGCAGACGCTGGCCGAGTTCGCCGGGCCCGAGCTTCCGATCGTGCTCGTCGGCGCGGGCGGCTCCCGGGTCTCGACCACGCTGGGAGCGCTGCTCCCCCGGGCCTTCGGGCGCGCGCAGCTCGGAAGGGGCCGCCGCCGATGAAGGTGATCCGCGGCCTCGACGACGCCGGCACCCTGCGCGGCTGTGCGGCCGCCATCGGCAACTTCGATGGCGTTCACCTGGGCCACCGGCGGCTGCTCGAGACCGCCCGGGCCCGCGCCGCCACGCATCGGTCGCTCTCGGTGGCGCTCACCTTCGAGCCCCATCCCGCGCAGGTGCTCCGCCCGAGCATGGCGCCGCCCACGCTCACGCCGCTGCCGCGGAAGCTCGAGCTCCTCGAGGAGGCCGGGATGGACGCCGCGGTGGTCCTCCTCTTCGACCTGGCCTACGCCGCCACGCCGGCCGCCGAGTTCGTGCGGCGGGACCTGTGCGGCCGGCTGGGGGCCGCCGACGTGGTGGTGGGATACGATTTCACTGCTGGTCACGAGCGGGCCCGGGTGGACGCGCTCGGGGAGATGCTGCTGGCCTGCGGGATCGGCCTCTCGGTGATCCAGCCCGTCACCGCCGATGGGCTGACCGTCAGCTCCACCAAGGTCCGGGAGTTCCTGCTGGAAGGGAACGTCGAGGGGGCGGGCATGCTGCTCGGCCGTCCCCACGACGTCGAGGCCCTGGTGGAGCGCGGCGCCGGCCGCGGTCGCCGCCTGGGGTTCGCCACCGCGAACCTCCGGCCGGAGGGGCTCCTTCCGGCATTGGGCGTGTACGCGGCCCGCGCCTGGATTGGGGCCCGGACCTTCGACGCGGTCTGCAACGTGGGGGTGAGGCCCACGGTGGAGGAGTCCGGCCCGGCCGGGCTGGAGGCCCACCTCCTCGGACACGACGGGAGCGACCTCTACGGGGAGCGGCTCCGGGTCGGGTTCGTGGCCCGAATTCGCCCCGAGCGTCGCTTCCCTTCGTTCGACGCACTGAGAGCGCAGATCGCGGCGGACGTGGAGACCGCGGGCGACCTGCTCCGGAGCGGTCGCGGCCGCTGACGGCATGGGTCCGAAAAGTCTACAGAAATTCAATGGGTTACGACGGAGGGCTTCTTGACCGCGCCTGAAACCAGGTGCTACCGTCGAATTTCTTTCAGCGCGCTCGATCCCAGGGGAGAGTAGCCACATGTCGGGACGTCTCGGTGAGCTGCTGGTGCGGGAGAATCTCGTCTCCCTGCAGCAGCTCCAGAAAGCCCAGGAAGAGCAGCGCAAGACCGGTGACCGCATCGGTTCGCTGCTCATCAAGCAGGGCGCGATCGCCGAGACCGACCTCACCAGCTTCCTTTCCAAGCAGTACGGCGTCCCGTCCATCTCGCTGAAGGACTTCGAGATCGGGGAGGACGTCATCAAGCTCGTCCCCCGGCAGACCGCGGTGAAGCACGGGGTGGTGCCGGTGAACCGGGCCGGGTCGTCGCTCATCATCGCCATGAGCGACCCCTCCAACATCCTGGCCCTCGACGACGTCAAGTTCTCCACCGGCTACAACGTCGAGGTCGTGGTCGCCTCCGAGGTGGCCATCCGCGAGGCCATCGAGCACTACTACGGGGAGAAGGGACCCAGCTACGACGACGTGATGCAGGGCTTCGAGGACGCCGACTTCTCGGTCATCGAGGAGGGCGACGGCCTGGACGCCCTGGATCTGGAGAAGAGCGCCGGCGAGGCCCCGGTCGTCACGCTCGTGAACATGATCCTGCTCGACGCCATCAAGAAGGGGGCGTCGGACATCCACGTGGAGCCCTACGAGAAGGAGTTCCGCGTCCGCTTCCGCATCGACGGGGTGCTCTACGAG
>Ga0315276_10003693_pt1 | contig 14011 bp, 16 predicted proteins | sample YL17G05_0_MG_FD_204542 | JGI IMG/M metagenome (GOLD analysis project Ga0315276, IMG submission 204542) | Sediment microbial communities from Yellowstone Lake, YNP, Wyoming, USA - YL17G05_0 | ecosystem: Environmental > Aquatic > Freshwater > Lake > Sediment | place: USA: Wyoming | collected...
TGGTGCTCGTCGGCAACCCAAACGTCGGAAAAAGCTCCGTGTTCTCGCGGCTCACAGGCGTCGAAGTCGCCTGCTCGAACTATCCCGGAACGACTGTGACGTACTGCACGGGTTGGATGGAGCATGCGGGCGGGCGCGCAGAGCTTGTCGACGCTCCGGGGACATACTCCCTGAAGCCGCAGAGTCCTGCCGAGAGGGTGGCGGTCGAGATGCTCGCCACCGCGGACGCGGTCGTCAACATAGTCGACGCCACAAATCTGGAGCGGAGCCTCCGGCTGACACTGCAGGCGTTAGAAACCGGCAAGCCGTTGATTGTCGCTTTGAACATGTCGGACGAGGCGCGTCACCTTGGGATAATCACCGACAAGACTCGCCTCGAAGAGCTCCTTGGGGTCCCGGTCGTCGCAACAGCCGCGTCAAGCGGGGAGGGATTGAAGGAGCTTTCCGATAGGCTAAGGGAGGCTAGGAGGGCGGATAGAGCGCGGTCGGAGGAAGGCCTCGCCAGCGAGGCCGCCAGGATAGCGGCTGAAACCCAGAGGGGGACGGGCAAGAGACACACTATCATGGACCGGGTGGAAGACGCAACCCTGAAGCCTCTGACCGGATTGCCCATCGCAATGGCGGTTCTCGTGCTCACGTTCTACGTTATAGTCAACACAGGCAACGCCGTGACGGCCGGCGTCATAGACCCGTTCTTCAAGGATGTCTGGACCCCCATTGTCACAGGGGCCCTGGAGCCGGTTATCCCGCGGGGGACCATCCACGACATCCTCCTCGGAAGGTCACCGGACCTGGTTGAGGGACTCGGCCTCCTGACGACGGGAGTCTACGTGCCATTCGCCATGATACTCCCCTTCGTCGTCCTGTTCTACCTCACCCTCAGCCTCCTCGAGGACGTCGGCTACCTCCCACGCCTGGCGACCCTGACCGACAACGTCATGCACCGGCTCGGAATGCACGGTTCAGCCATTGTGCCCGCAGTCCTCGGGATGGGCTGCAGGGTACCGGGGGTGCTTGCGACGAGGATGCTGGAGTCCAGGAAACAGCGGCTCATCGCCGCCACCCTGCTTGCAGTCTGCATACCATGTCTCGCCCAGAACGCAGTGATATTCGGCCTCCTGGCGAAGCACGGGATACGGTACGTCCTCATCGTCTACGGGACGTTGACCGCAGTTTACATTATGACCGGGCTCGCACTCAATAGGCTGATTGGTGGCGAAAGCCCGGAGATACTAATGGAGATACCGCCCTACAGGCGGCCCATCCCGGGCCAGCTCATCAAGAAGACGTGGATGCGCGTCAGGCATTTCCTCAGGGAGGCGGTACCGTATATTTGGCTTGGCGTCTTGGCCGTCAACCTGGCATACGTAACCGGAGTCATGGATGTGGTTTCCGTTATATTCGCGCCGGTCATGTCAGGGCTCTTCGGCCTCCCGAAGGAGGCGTCGGCCGCCCTCATAGTCGGCTTCCTGAGGAAGGACTTCGCAGTCGGGATGCTCGCGCCCATAGTGATGACGCCCATGCAGCTTACGGTCGCATCGACCGTCCTTGTCACCTACGCCCCCTGCCTGGCGACGCTCACGGTATTGTACAGGGAGCTCGGCGCCAGGGATTTTGCAATCTCCATGGCGGCGATGTTCGCGGTCACGCTCGTCACTGGAACCGCGATGAGGCTCATCCTCTTGTAGTTTTTTACCTACGCCTGCCCGATATTAAACATGACCCGGCACAAGCCCAGTGGGGGATTATCAAGGCGCGAATTCATGAAGGCCGTGTCCGCGGCAGCGGCGGGTGTGGCCTTGAAGGAGTTCCAGGCTTTCGGCGCGGATGAGTTGCCGCCGAAGGACACCGCCGGGTTGTTGGCCAGGATGGAGGCCGATTTTAAGGCCGCCTACCCGCTTGAGCGCTACGGCTATCTGCCGTATTACATGGATCCGAAGATGCCCATCTACGCGGACGGCGAGGGGAGGCTGAGGGTGAAGGCTGGGAGGGTGTTCGGGGAGGACGGAGGCTTCGGAGGCTACACCGACTGCGCCGACAGGGCGTGGCTTCTAGCAATAAGGTTGATGAACGCCTACGGGAAGCAGGTGGACGACATAGGCGTCCACGGGGCGACAGTCGAACACACATATGGGAGAAGGAAGGAGATGGAACTCTCCCACTGGATGCTTTCCACGAGGCTCGGCGCGCAGGGGCCAGAGTCCAAGGACGCCAAGTATCCGATATTCGATGCCACGCCCATCAACAGGACATTTAGGCTCACACACCCGCCGCTCGAAGGCGCTGAATCGACCGTCACAATCGGCGAGCCGATATTCATACCGGTGAAGGACATCGAGAGAATCAGGAGGGCTATGAAGGCGAGGTCCGACCCCTTCGTCGACGGGTACCTGCCGCTTGAGGCGAGGAGGCTGACGGATGACAGGTACCTTCTCGCTGAGGGGGGGATAATCGAAAGCGGTGGAGACAGCGTCGTCTACGGCCTCAACGTCTCTGAATTCGTGCAGGGCATGGACCCCTTGAAGGACAGGCCGAGGGAAGCCAGGTTCGCCGGCGACGCGTACAACTTCGAGGTGCGCGTGAAGAAGGCTGATCTTGCGAGAGTGAAGGATGAGCTCGGAAAAGGCAAGCCGGAGGAGATGTTAAAATCCCTGAGGGCGCTGAAGGGTGTCGCGGTGGACGAGACCGCCTCAGTAGAGGGGAAGGGGACCGGAAAGGGAAGCCTCAAGAAGACAACCATCGACGAGATGGAGAAGGTCCTGCCAGTCATCCGCCACCTAATCCTCAAGACGCCTGAAGGCTTAAGGTAGGCCCTGTGTCTCCAATGGCACTGATTTGACACCATATTGGCCCGGACTTCTTTTTATGGGCCGTTAAATTACGTTCCGAGGTGAGTGGTATGGAAATATGCCCACGCTGCGGGACAAGACAGCTCCAGGACATAAGGACATGGAGATACGTCGAGAACATGGGCAGGCACCTCTGCCCGGTCTGCGTCTTCGAGGGCGCGCAGCTTGAGGACACCTCCCTCTGGAGATGCTGACCCGGTTTATATTCCCCAATTCCATATTGTTTGGACTCTAGTTTTCGTAGGTTATCGGGTGATATGAGATGTTAGTAGTCATGACGGGAGTGCCTGGCGTGGGAAAGTCGACGGTCGTCAAGACCGCCTTCCAGAAGGGCAAGGATAATGGTTTGAAGGTCGAATACGAGCTGGTCAACTTCGGCGACATGATGCTGAAGGCCGCTGAAGCGGGAGGCCTCGTGAAACACCGCGACGAGATGAGGAGGCTGCCGATTGAGAGGCAGCATGAGATACAGAAGAAGGCGGCCAGGGATATCAGGGCGCTGGCTGACAGGGGGAATATCATCCTTGACACGCACGCCGCCATTGAGACTCCCAAGGGTTACATCCCGGGGATGCCCGAGTGGGTGCTGAGGGAGCTGAAGCCGGACGTCATAGTCGTCCTGGAGAGCAGGCCCGAGGACATAAACAAGTTCAGGAAGAAGGACCTCGGCAACGACTTCAGGAGGAGGGAGGTCGACAACCTGGAGGGCATAGAGCGGCACCAGAGCGTGAACAGGAGCATAGCGATGGCGTACTCCGTGTTCACCGGGACGCCGATAAAGGTCATATGGAAGCCTGAGGGGACCCTCCCGCAGGCGGCCGAACAGCTTCTGGAGGTCTTAAGTGCTTGAACTGACTTCCGCAGGCTACACAATAGCCTTGGTTTCGGTCGGTATGACGCTCCTTTCGACGCTCGTGAGGAATGCCGTCCTCGACAAGGGCAAATTGAAGGAGCAGAAGGAGAAGCTGAAACACCACCAGGAGCAGATGAAGGAGGCCCAGAAGAAGAAGGACATGAAGGGCATGCAGCACCACCAGCAGCAGATGCTGGAGGTGAGCATGGAGCAGATGAGGCACGGGATGAAGCCGATGCTGTTCACACTCATACCGTTCATCCTGGTCTTCCAGTGGATGGGGGGCAACTTCGGGGACATAGGCAACCTCCATAACGTTACGATAACGGCTCTGGTGCCGGATGGCGTAAAGCTGGCCGACCTTTCCGCGACCGGGGACCATTCAGTTATGGGAAACACCGTCTCATGGAACTTCACCAAGCTCGAGTCCCAGTACACGGGCGAGGTCAATATGACGGTCACGTCAGATTCGCCGCCGCAGAGAGACCTCCCGCCCAGAGTCACAGTCAGCTACACGACGCACGAGGTGAAGGCTGAAAGCTACGAGGCAGGCACGGGAACCGGGTCGCTGGATGTCAAGGCGGGCCCGCCAGAGACGGAGGGTAATAAAGCCGTATACAGTATTACATACGCCAACACCAGCTCCTATAAGGTGGCGTCCGTGTTGGGATGGGAGTTAGGATGGTTCGGCTGGTATTTTATAGCCAGCTTCGCCTCATCAATGATATTCAACAAGCTAATAGGCAACACATGAGGTAAACAAGATGGTCAGAAGGAGCTTAAGGACAAGGTCAAGGAAGAAGGTCAAGGTCAGGACGCCAGGCGCGATGGTCGTCACGCATTTCCGGGCAGAGAGGGCGGGGAGAGCAGAATGCGGAAGATGCGGGAAGGCGCTGCCGGGTGTGCCGACCGGCTCCTCCACTTACATAGGAAGCCTGACTCCAAGCTCAAGGACTCCGGAGAGGCCGTACGGGGGGGTTCTGTGCTCAGACTGCGCCGACGAGCTTGTAAGGTACCTCACGAGGATGGAGGTCAAACATTCCGTCCCGGAGTACGCAGACCTTAAAATCCAGAGGGACCTGACCCTCGAGAAGTATCTGCCGAGGGGATGGTGGGGCCTTGTTTCAAAGGGCGCCATACTCAAGAAGGCCCAGGCGGAGAAGCCCTGGCTGAAAGTGAAACCTAAGGCTAAGCCGAAGGCCGAGGCTAAACTGAAAGCCGAGGCGAAGGCGAAACCTAAGGCTAAGGCGAAAGCCAAGTGAGATGATAATAACCGTCGGAGGGCAGGCGGCTTCAGGTAAGAGCACGCTTGCGAAGGCTCTGGCGAAGGAGCTCGGCTTCGGCCACGTCTCCGTCGGAGCCGTGATGAGGGACATGGCCGCCGAGCGCGGCATGTCACTTGTGGAATTCTCCAGGTACGCGGAAGGCCACCCGGAGGTCGACCGCGAGATAGACGACAGGCAGAGGAGCCTCGCCAAGGGGGACTCTGTGGTCGACGGTAGGTTGTCAAGGCATTTCCTGGACCCTGACCTGAGCGTATGGCTCATAGCCCCTGCCAAGGTCAGGGCCGAGCGCGCCGTCGGCAGGGGGGACAGGTACAGTAGCGTCGACGATGCTGCCCGGGACATCGATGCGAGGGACGGCAGCGAGAGGGAGAGGTACAGGAAATTCTACAAAATAGACTTGGCCGACCTTTCCACATACGACCTTGTGATAAATACCGGCAGGTTTGGCATCAGCGAGATGACCGCCATTGCCGTTGATGCAGCGCGTTCTTTAATCCGATGAGCCAATCATTACCATGGCCGATGAGGTGAAGAATCTTCAGGAGCGGCTTATCGCGGTGAGCAGGCTCACAAGCGACCATAACGCCGTGCTCAGGGCCGTGCTGGAGGCTGAGCGGAGCTATCCGGACGAGCACATGGTCTATGTGCTGAAGGGATGGGCTTACGCCAACCTAGGCGATGAAGGCAAGGCCGAGGCGGGGTTCGCAAAGGCGCTTCTCCTCAACCCCAAGTCCGCCTGGGCGCATTACAGGAGGGGGGAGATGCTGTCCGCGCTCGGCAAAGGCGCTGAGGCGCTAGCCTCCTTCGAGAACGCCGTCAAACTCAAGCCGAACAGGCCGGACTTCTGGCTCTCCAAGGCCTCCGTCGAGGACAGGCTGGGGATGATACCGGAGGCGTACGCATCCTACATGAAGGCGACGCAGTTGGGCGACAAGACAGGCAGGGGATGGTTCGGCAGGGCCAGGATACTCGCATACATGGGCAGGTTGGATGAGGCTCTTGAGGCCGGACGGAATGCGCTGAACCTGGACAGGGACAACGGGGAATTCAAGGCGCTGGAAGCTTACGTGCTTGAAAAGCTCTCAGGCTACTAGAGCCGGCTTAATCTCTTATATTCTTCAGAGGGTAATGAGTTACGATGGACGGGCGTAGGAGGGGGCAGGGCTCGCTTGAATTCCTGATGACCTATGGCTGGGTCATACTGATACTGCTTGTCGCGCTCGTTGTGATGTGGCAGTGGGGGCTCTTCAGCCTCGGCCAGAAGGTCGAGCCCGGAAGCTTCGGGTTCTGGGGGCTCACAGTCCAGTCCGGCACCGAGTTCATACTCCACGAGAACGGCCAGCTCGACGTGGGCCTGGTCAACGGCGTCGGCGCGAACGTTACGGTGCTGTACGCCAACGTCACCATTTCCACGTTGAAGGTCGACACGACACCTTGTGACGACGGCACGGTAACGCCGTCATGCCTCCTGCGCCCGGGCGAGAGGGGTGTGCTGACAGTCACGAACGCGAACTGGGGCCTAACTGCAGGCCAGAGATTCGAGGCAGCTATATCGCTCGGCTACAACGACACGAGGACCGGCCCCTACGTCTACCAGAGCTCGGGTAGGATCTGGGGCAATATCGAGCCTTAGCGTGACGCTGAACGGCAGGCCTCCCTGATGAGCTCGCAGAGCGCGGGGTGTGGGTGAATCGTGTCCGCTAACGAGCCGGCCTTTGCCTTAGCCTTAACGGCTGCCGCGGCCTCCCCTATGAGGTCCGAGGCGTGCGCCCCGATTATATGGACTCCCACTATGGCGTCTGACGCGTCGTCCACCACGACCTTGCAGAATCCCTCACGCTCCCCCATGCACCTAGCCTTGCCGTTGGCCGTGTACTCCGCCCTCCCGACCCTGACGCCCGATTTCGCCTCGGCTTCCGTTATGCCGACCCGGGCAACCTCCGGCGCCGTGTAGACGCACCATGGCACTGCTGTCAGGTCGAGCTCCCTCTTGTCACCCATAATGTTCCTTGCCGCGGTTTCGCCGCCCGCAGACGCCACATGCGCGAGCTTGAGGGGCGACGCCACATCCCCGACGGCGTAGACGTTGTCAACGCTCGTGCGCATCATCGAGTCCACAACGATGCCCGCCTTCCCGTACTCGACGCTTATGTCGTCCAGGCCTTCAGGCAGCACCGGCTTTCTGCCTACGGCGAGGAGGACCATGTCCGCCGCGTATTCTACGCCGCCCGCCTTCACAGTCTTTGCCTCCCGGTCTGCCGACTCCACCTTCACGTTGGTGAGGATGTCCGCGGATTTCGAGAGCGACTTGCGGAGGAGTTCCGACACGTCGGGGTCCTCTTGGGAGAGTATCCTCGGGAGCGCTTCGATGAGCGTGACCTTGGCGCCGAGCCTCGAGTATATGGACGCGTATTCGCAGCCTATGAACCCGCCGCCCACGATAACGACCTTCCCTGGGAGGCTGGCCATGGACGCTGCGTCGTCTCCTGAGACGACGAACTCATGGTCTAATCCAATACCTGGGAGCCCGGCCGGCTCCGACCCGGTGGCTATGACTATCGTCCTGCCCTCCAGGACATCGCCGCCGACGTCGACCTCAGTATTGGACACCATCCGGCCTGTGCCGCGGACGACGTCGACCTTCGCTTCCGACAGGAGCTTGGCAACTCCGAGGCGCATGGTCTGTGCCACGCGGTCCCTCCGCTTGAAGAGCGCCTCCCGGTTGACTGTATACGCGGGCACGTCCACCCCGAACTCCATCGCCCGCGTGAGGGAGGAGTGGAGGTCGGCCGAAGCGGCCAGCGCCTTAGTCGGTATGCACCCCCGGTTGGTGCAGACGCCCCCGAGCTCGCCGAGCTCGACCAGTGCGGCCCTGCCCCCGAGCCGGGAGACCCGTAATGCGGCCTCCACGCCGCCGGGGCCTGCGCCGACTATGACAGCATCGTATTTCATCTTCTTGAGTTCCACTCTAGCGTCGAATACTTGGCTTCTGCCAGCTCCCTGGCCCGCGCGTCCTCGGCCGGGGAAGGCCTCCCGTCCGTCAGTTCCAGCCTCAGAGCCTTCGAGAAGCCTTTCCTGAAGGCGTCCGCCGCCTTAGAGTATGGTATGTCGCGGCTTAAAACGTCTTTGACCGAAGTCACCCTCGCCTTCACATCGGACACCGCCTTGTCCCTCACCTTCTCCGAGGGCACCTTGAGGTACCTGAACATCCGCTCCACATCGACCGACAGGATGATGGTCCCGTGCTGGAGGACGCATCCCATCCGCCGGGTCTGGGCGTTGCCGCTAATCTTCCTGCCCCCCGAGGTTATGTCGTTTAGGGACGCGAACTCAGCCTTCACCTTGAGTTCCGCTAGCCCGATGATGAGGCCTTTACAGACATGCCGGTATGATTCAAGTATGTCCTCCGGCATCGCCGACTCCGGCGCGATGATACTGTACGTCAACTCGGCGTCGTGGTACACGGCGCCGCCGCCAGTCAGCCTCCTGACCACGTCCACCCCGTCCCTGAAGCACGAGTCGAGGTCCACCTCCTCCCGTATACCCTGGAAATACCCTATGGACACGGCGGGAGGACGCCACGCGTAGAAGCGGAGCGTGGGAGGACTCCTCCCCGCGGACACGCACTCGAGTATGCTCTCGTCCAACCCCATGTTGTAGTACGCGTCGGACGCCCCGCCGTCTATGAGCCTGCACTTCAACCCGCCGCCTCCCAGACGGCCTTGACTATCGAGTTCCCGTCCACGCCGTATAGTTTCACGGCCGCAAGCTCCCGCTCGACGATGCGCCTGACGTCCGGCAGCCTCGCCCCCGCGAGCGCCTTCTCAAGGGACTCCACCGCCTCCTCCGGGTGGGCGAAGAAGTCCCCGTTTATGGCGACCCGCCTGATGACGTCCCCGTCGCATTCCACCGAGACCCTCAGGAGCTTCCCCCCCGGAATCTTCCTGACGACCGTGCCGCGCATACGCTAACTATTAAATCGGCGCGCATTATTTAATGGGATGGGGCCCATAGGGGACATATTGGGGGGCATAGCCGCTGCGGTTGTTGTGAAGAAGGGCTTTGAGGAGACTGCAATTGGAGGCGGATGAGGATGATGGCGGAAAAGACGAGTGAGGGGAAGGCCGCTTCGGGCGGGAACGTCTGCGGGGGAGGATGCTGCCCGTTCAACACCCCGTTCTGGCTTGCCACCTTCTTAGTAGGGTCCATGGTCATATTCTACGGGCCGGCGGAATACAGGGTCCTCGGTTGGATTACTGTAGCCCTGGGCTACTTGAACGTCGGAGCTAGGGCCCTCTGGACGAAGCTGCACCCTTATTAACCCGGCCCATCCTATAATGTTCCGGACATCCGGTGCGGATTATGCCAACATTGAAGAAGATTAAGAGGGATGGGATTGCAGGCGGCGCGGGACTCATAAGGTACTTCGACGTCGACGAAGGCGGCCCGAAACTCGACCCTAAGATGCTCCTGGCCGCAGTATCGGCGATAGTGCTCCTGGAGATACTGTCCAAGCTGATCCTGTCATAGGATATGAAACCAAGCCCTGTCATCCTTGCCATAATCCTGGCCTATTCCGGATGCATTTCCGACCGGGAGGCTTCGACCACCACCGTGACTCATGCTTCCACGACTTCCACGGGGGCTCCGACAACAACTTCTTTGTCGACAACCACATCCGCATCGGCTACGACCACGTCGTCGACCACCACCCAGACGCCATACAAGATAGCGTGCTCCACCAACAAGGACTGCGGCGACATTGTGGAGGCGAGGATATGCCATCAGGGCAACGTCTACATCAACCGGGTGACGCCGATGTGCCAGGGCCCAGGCACCCCCTACGCGAGGTGCATAGAGAAGACGGACCTCGCGGACAGCCCGAAGGAATACTGCACGACGAAAGTATGCAAGGACGGCAAGTGCGAATACTAATAGCAGGTGATGGACTTCCGGGGGTTGTGCCGCTGGCACGCGCACGGGTGGCTCCGGCGGAGTCCTCGTCCCCGTGTACCTCACAAGCACAGTCTGCTGAAGTTATGGCTGCTCCCTTCCGGGCCTGACCAGATTCCTAAAGCGGACCATCCAGTGAGACGAGGATTCACGGTTCCCGCACCGGACCCGCACGAGAAGCCATGGCCCGTCCCCCGGCATTCGGCCCCCCCGTGAAGACGATTTGGGGCAACAGGCTACGCCTACCAGCCCGGCCTAGTCCACCGGAGAATATATGGGGGCTACCAGATATAAAAAACCGTTGTGTTGGTTGCGCCGCTGGTCCGGCGGCCACAGGGCATCATAGTATGCCTTTCACGGCGCGCGGGACCAGTCGGCTGCCTATTTTTTAGTCAATTGACTGATATGGAATTTGGTCTCCGGTTAAAAACACCTAACGGTAGAGCCCGGGAAAAGTGATGAATGGAGCCCCTTACCTGACCTTCGGCAGCTTCTTCAGGCTCTGTTTGACGAGCTCCGCCGGATACTCGTAGTCGACGAGCTTCCCCTGCAGGAACTGGTCGTAGGCGGCCATGTCGAAGTCGCCGTGCCCTGATGCATTGAATACTATCACCTTCTCCTCACCCGTCTTCGCGCACTCCTTCGCAGCCTCTATGGCGCCCTTCACGGCATGTGCAGTTTCGGGCGCGACGATGTAGCCCTGGGTCTCTGAGAACAGCATCGCCGCCTCAAAGACTTCCTTCTGGTAGTAGGCTTTCGCTCCGACGACGCGTTCCTTCACAAGAAGCGACACCTGAGGCGACATGCCGTGGTACCTGAGGCCGCCGGCGTGGATGGCCTCCGGCATGAAGTCGTGGCCGAGGGTGTACATCTTCACTATGGGGGCCATCTTCGCGGTGTCGCCGAAGTCGTATTCGCAGACTCCCTTGGTGAGCGACGGGCAGGCCATCGGCTCGATTGCGAGGGCCTCCAAGCCCTTGTTTTTCCCTGATAGTTTGTCGTGTATGAACGGGAACGCGAGTCCTGCGAAGTTGGAGCCTCCGCCGACGCAGCCTATGACGACGTCCGCCTTTTCCTCGCCGGCCTGCTTCAGCTGCTCCTTCGCCTCGAGGCCGATGACGGACTGGTGCATGCAGACGTGGTTGAGGACGCTGCCGAGGCTGTAGTGGGTGTTCTCGTGCTTCATCGCGTCCTCCACCGCCTCGCTTATAGCCAGGCCGAGGCTGCCTGAACATTTCGGGTCGGCCTTCAGCATAGCCTTCCCCGCCTCGGTGAGCGTGCTCGGGCTCGGGACGACCTTCGCGCCCCATGTCTCCATCATGATGCGCCTGTAGGGCTTCTGCTCGTAGCTGCACTTCACCATGTAGACCATGCACTCGAGGCCGAACAGCTTCGTCGCGAATGCGAGGGAGGAACCCCATTGGCCTGCGCCGGTCTCTGTCGCTATCCTCTCGATTCCCTCCTTCATGTTGTAGTACGCCTGCGCGACCGCGGTGTTCGGCTTGTGGCTTCCGGCAGGGGAGACGCCCTCCCATTTATAGTATATCCTCGCGGGCGTCTTCAGCCGCTCCTCAAGCCGCCTCGCCCTCACAAGCGGCGTCGGCCTCCAGATGCGCAGTATGTCGCGTATCTCCGGGGGTATGTCTATGAACCTGTCCCGGCTCATCTCCTGTCTGATGAGCTCCATCGGGAATAACGGCGCCAGGTCCTGTGGGCCGAGCGGCTTCAGCGTGACCGGGTGAAGCGGCGGGTCGAGGGGCTTGGGGAGGTCGGCGTTGATGTTGTACCACTTCTTCGGCAGCTCGTTCTCGTCCAGGACGTACTTGACGTTTGAATTTGCCATCTGAACCACGTAGGGTAACCTATGCAGGCAATGAAATAAAAATGCAGAAATGCGCTGAAAAGGACATCATTTTTTCGCCGCTTTCGCGAGCGACCGGACGTAGGCGCCCACGTTTTCTCCCCTGGCCTGTTTTTTCACGATGCCGCTGCCGACTATGGCGGCGTCCGCGCCCATCCTGATTACCGCCTTGACGTGCTCCTGCGTAGAGATGCCGAAGCCGACTGCGACCGGGAGCCTGGTCTTGGCTTTGACGCGGCGTATGAGGGATTTCAGTTTAGGGTCCACGGTCTTCCTAGCCCCCGTAGTGCCTAACAGGGCGACGACGTACACGAACCCCGACGCGGAGGCCAGGATGCGACCGAGCCTGTCCTCAGGAGTCGTCTCGGCGACCAGGAATATGAAGTCGACGCCGACCTGGCGGAGCTCGCGCCTCAGCGGCCCCGACTCCTCAAGCGGCAAATCCGGGACGATGACCCCGTCTATGCCAGAGCGCGCGCACTTTTCCGCGAACCTGTGGAGGCCGTACCGGAGTAGGATGTTGTAGTATGTGAGGCAGACCAATGGGGTCTCGTACCTCACGTTCAGCCGCTTCACCAGCTCGAAGTACCGGTCCGTGTTCATCCCAGCCGCGAGCGCCCTCGCCCCCGCCTCCTGTATCGTCGGCCCATCCGCCAACGGGTCACTGAAGGGGAGGCCTAGTTCGAGTACGTCGGCACCGGCCCCTATTATGCAAGAGGCTGCCTTGTACGATTCCTCAACCGTCGGGTCTCCGGCGACCGTGAACGCTACCAGCTTCCCACCGCCAGCCAACACTTTTTCGAGCCTGCTCACAGCCGCACCCCCAGGTGCGACGCTATCGTGTGGACGTCCTTGTCTCCTCGGCCGGAGACGGTCACGACTATCGTCTTGCCTCTCATCCCCCGGGCGAGCTTGAATGCGTAGGCTAGCGCGTGCGCGCTCTCCAAGGCGGGGAGTATCCCCTCTTTTTCGCATAGAACTTTGACCGCACGGACGGCCTCGTCGTCCGTGGCCGAAGCGACCTGAAGCCTGCCGGACCTTGCAAGATGCGCGAGCTCCGGACCCACACCCGGGTAGTCGAGGCCGGCGGATATGCTGTGCGACTCGTTTATCTGACCGTACCTATCCTGAAGCAGCTTCGTGTGCATGCCGTGTAGGACGCCGTCGGAGCCTTTCGCCAGCGTCGCCCCGTGCCTCCCGGTCTGGAGGCCTTCTCCCGCCGCTTCGACGCCGACGAGCCTGACGTTGGTGCCTATGAAGTCGTGGAACGACCCCATCGCATTCGAGCCTCCGCCGACGCACGCTACTATGGCGTCCGGCAGCCTTCCTTCCTTTTTCAAGGTCTGGCTCCTGATTTCCTTTCCAATGACGCGCTGGAAGTCGCGGACTATCGTCGGATAAGGGTGGGGGCCGACGACGCTACCGATGCAGTAGTATGTGGTGCGGACGTTCGCGAGCCAGTCGCGCATCGCCTCGTTGGTGGCGTCCTTCAGCGTCTTGGACCCGGACTCGGCCGGTATCACCCTGGCGCCCATGAGCTCCATCCGGAACACGTTCAGCCTCTGCCGCACTATGTCCTTGGCGCCCATGTGGACTTCGCACGAGAGGCCGAGCGCGGAGCACGCTATCGCGGTCGCGACGCCGTGCTGGCCTGCGCCCGTCTCCGCTATCACCCGTTTCTTCCCCATCCGCCTTGCCAAGAGCACCTGTCCGAGCGTGTTGTTGAGCTTGTGGGCTCCGCCGTGGACCAGGTCCTCCCGTTTAAGGTAGATTCTGGCGCCGCATTCCCCGGATATGTTTTTCGCAAGGTAGAGCGGCGTCGGCCTGCCGGCGAATTCCCTGAGCAGATAATCTAATTCTTCTTTGAAAGCCCTGTCCCTTCGGCATCCGGCATAAGCCGCCTCGAGCTCCTTCAAGGCCGGCATCAGGGTCTCCGGTGCGAACTGGCCCCCGTATGCGCCGAACTTGCCTTTGCTCATTTTGTCCCCCGGCCCTTCAGGGCGGATACCGTCGCCCTCACGTCGCCTGACTTCATTAGTGAAGAGCCGACTAAAACCGCATCGGCGCCTGCGGCCTCCATCCGGATGACGTCAGCCCGGTTCCTGATTCCGCTTTCCGCGACGAGGAGCCGGTCTTCCGGCATGAGGGGTGCGATGCGCTCGAACGTCTCCAAGTCCACGCGCAGCGTAGCGAGGTCCCGGTTATTTAT
>Ga0315276_10003698_pt1 | contig 14006 bp, 14 predicted proteins | sample YL17G05_0_MG_FD_204542 | JGI IMG/M metagenome (GOLD analysis project Ga0315276, IMG submission 204542) | Sediment microbial communities from Yellowstone Lake, YNP, Wyoming, USA - YL17G05_0 | ecosystem: Environmental > Aquatic > Freshwater > Lake > Sediment | place: USA: Wyoming | collected...
CGCCAGCTGTCGGGGCCTGGTCTTGCGAGTACGCGCGACACCGGCTTTCAACTGGGGGATCGCTCAGATCGACCGCAGCCGCAGTCGCGTCGTAGTTCGCTTCGGCCGCAATGACGGGCTCCGCAACATCGTGGTCATCGTCAGATGTGTGAACACCCGGCCAGTTGCCCGCATCCAATTCACCAGGGTCGCTCCGTCGATCTCGCTCACTGTTGGCCCGTTGCGCCAATCGCGCTGATCTGTACGCCCACTCGGGCGAACGACCGCGTCTGCTCATCGAGACGGTCGACCCCGGATCCGATACTGCGACCATGATGGTTCGCCGCCAACTGCGAGCGACGATGTCGTGGCTGATCTACACGGCCCTCGTCGCTGCCGTAGGCCTCTTTGCTGTCGGCATGGTGAAATCAGTCCCGGCCGTGTCGGGTCAGGCCGAGTCGACTGCGAACTCGTCTCAGTCCGGAGTGGGCGGATCGTTGCCGCAGGCCCGCGCCGTTGCGCCCGGCGGTGCGTCAACGGGCGACGGGGCCCAACTCATAGCGGCTTCGAAGGGAACGACTCGCCTTCTGATCCCAGGGTCCACGTCTCGAGCACCTTGGCCATCAGCGTCACAGTCAGTCCCGTCGCCACCCAGACCCGGATCCACTCAGGTATCCAGTCCGGTGACGGGCCCGGCATCTGGTCCCACTTCCACGCCCACGGCCACGAGCGCGCCAACCCCGACAACATCGGCCGGAGGACAGGGTCAGACATTCGTCCTCGCCGGGGGTTCGTCGATTCAAGCGACGTGCACGGGCTCGACGCTGTCCACGAGCGTAACGCTGGCGAGCGGATGGTTGATCGAGGAGTCGGAGAAGTCGAGTGGCCACCTGCACCTGCACATCCGAGCGGCAGTTGGGGGCGGCGAGGCCGAAGTCCTTGTCTCCTGCCAGAACGGTTCGCCGGTCGTCGCCTAGCGGGGCCCGCCTATTCAGTCGCTGCTAATCAGTGGTGGTGGCTGCGACGCCGCGGGCGCGCAGGCTGAGGTGCAGTCTCAGTACGAAGATCCAGATAAGGCAGGCACCGAGAATGTGGAGGGCGACAAGAAGCCACGGAACGCCGGTGAAGTACTGCGTGTATCCGATCAGACCTTGAAGCAATGCCATCGCCGCCAACCACCACGCGCGTACGCGGGCACGTTCGGGACTGTCACTGACATGGAGTGCGACCAGCATCCCCACGATGAGGCCGATGAACAACAGCACCACGTCGGCATGCAGCCATGAGACGGTTCGCGGATCGATGTCGAAGCGAACTGTCGACTTGGCATCACCTGAGTGCGGTCCGCTGCCCGTAACGACGGTGCCCAGCACGACCACCACGGCCGCGACGAGTACAAGCAGCCGAGACATGATTCTGATCGCCGGTGCGACGAGAGCGACGATCGGGTGATCGCCCGGCTCTTCACTGCGGTGCAGCAGAACGACGGCCGCTGCAATGAGTGCCATCGACAACAGGAAGTGCGCGGCTACGGTCGCTGGATTCAATCCCGTGCGCACGGTGATGCCGCCAAGTACGGCTTGGGCCAGGATTCCGAACAGCCCAGCAGCGGCGAGCGCAATCAGCGCGGGCCGGCCGCTGCGGCCACCTTTGACGAGTCGGCGATTTTGCAGGATTGCCGCGACCAGGGTGGCAATCGCGACCGCGCTCAGCACGAAGGTGAGCGTGCGGTTTCCGAACTCGATGTACTTGTGCCACGACTCCTCTTGAGTCGCAGTGGGAACAAGAGAGCCTGATGTGCACTCCGGCCAGGTCGGGCAGCCAAGACCTGAACCGGTCAGCCGGACGAGTCCACCGGTGACGACGATCGCCGTCTGCGCGATGACGTTGAGTTGGTAGATACGGCGAGTCGCCGTGGGCGTCGGAACCGAAGCTGCGTCCGGAGCGGGTGCCGAGTCAGGCGAGGGAGCTGACACGGGGGGCACAGTACGGCCGCTCATTCCCATCGAAAGGTCCGATGTGCGACCAGCGCGCCACCAACGGCCCAGACCACCAGCACCGCAAGCGACTTCCACGGCATCGACTCGCCAGCTGTCAGAACATCTCGCAGTCCTTGACCTAGGGCCCCGGACGGCAACAACTCGGCGATACGAGCGAGCCCGCTGGGGAGTTTTGCCAGCGGGATGACGACTCCACCGGCGAGTAGGAGTACGAGGTAGAGACCGTTGGCCACCGCCAGGGTGGCCTCGGCGCGCAGAGTTCCGGCCACGACCAGCGCCAACGCGCAGAACGCGGCGGTACCCGCGACGATCAGCACGACGGCGTTCAGCAGCGAACCGCTCGGCGACCAGCCCAGGGCGAACGCCACTAGCGAAAGGACGACCACCTGGCCGGCTTCGATGACGAGTACGGCCAGCGTCTTGGCCGCGACCAGACCCCAGCGAGGAAGCGGCGTCGACCCCAAGAGTTTGATGACTCCGTACCGACGTTCGAATCCAGTCGCGATGGCCTGACCGGTGAAGGCCGTTGACATCACGGCCAGGGCCAGGATGCCCGGAGTCACTACGTCGATTCGCGGGACTTCCGGGGTCGAGGACGTGACGCTCACGACCGTCGACTTCGTCAGCCCGATGAGCAGGATCACCGGAATGATCGCCGTCAGGATCAGCTGTTCCCCGTTGCGCATATTGAGTCGGAACTCCATCAACGCGTGCCCGATGATCATCCGGATGCTGGAGGCACCGCCGGGCGCGGGGCCGAAGGTCGCGACGATCCCGCGATCGTCGTTACGCCCCACTGGCAGATTCATGGGCGTGTTCGTCGACGGGGTCATGGCCTGAACTCCCGGCCGGTGAGATCCAGGAATACGTCCTCCAGCGAATGATGCGAGGTGGCCAGGTCGGTGAGCATTACGCCTCGTGCGGCCGACCAGGCGGTGATCGACGCCAACGTGGCCGGATCGATCTCGCCGGTCACGCGGTAACGACCGGCGACCTCTTCGACGACTACTGATCCCGGGGCGAGTTCTTGCGTCAACGCGGTCAGGTCCAACCCGCCCATCGCGCGAAACGTGAGTGACGAGCTCTGATCGGCCGCGGTGAGGTCGGCGACGGTGCCCGCCGCCACGGCCCGGCCGCCATCGATGATCACCACGTGATCGGCGAGCGACTCGGCCTCCTCCATGAGATGGGTGGTCAGCACCACGGTGACACCGTCGTCCTTGAGTTCTCGGATCAAGCCCCACCCGGCCAATCGCGCCTGCGGATCGAGCCCTGCGGTTGGTTCGTCGAGAAAGACCAACTCCGGACGTCCGATCAGCGCGAGAGCCAGCTTCAACCGTTGCTGTTCGCCACCGGAGAGTCTCCGGTACGGCGTGCGCGCATGGCGGGACAACCCGAGACGCTCGGCAAGGGGATCCACCGCCAGCGGATGCGCATGCAGGCTGGCCCGGTGGCGGAGCACCTCAAGGGGGCGTGCGCTCGGGTACACGCCGTCGGATTGGAGCATGACACCGACACGGGGCTTCAGCCTGACTCCGTCCCGCATCGGATCAAGACCGAGGACGCGCACCTCCCCGGAGTCGGGGCCGCCGCGATAGCCCTCGCAGATCTCCATCGAGGTCGTCTTCCCGGCGCCGTTGGGGCCGAGCACGGTGGTGATCTCGCCACGTCGGGCCGTCAGGCTGAGCCCATCGACGACCGAGCGACCCTGGTAGCTCTTCACCAAGGTGTCGATCGAGACGGCGAATTCGATCGACGCAGCCGTATCGGCGGACAGGACGGGGGGCACCCGGTGATCCTAGGAAGTCCGCCACGCCGGCGTCTGGGCGGAGCCGGGTTGGGCATTTGACCGGATATACGTAACATAGGCGTTGTGAAAAGTCTGACCGGTGCACCAGCCCGCGTCGCCCGCGTTCTGCTCGAAGGCGGGCCAGCGACCGTGGCCGGTCTGGCTCGGGACCTGAACCTGAGCACCACCGCCGTTCGGCGACATATCGACGCACTCGTGGCGGCCGGGTTCGTCGCGCCCATCGAGCGCCCGCCCTTCGGCACTTCATCGGCGCGCGGTCGGGGCCGCCCGGCCAAGACCTACGCGGTCACTTCAACCGGTCGGGACGCGTTCGACCAGGCGTACGACGACGTAGCTGTCGGGGCGTTGCGGTTCATCTCCGAGAAGGTCGGCAGCGCCGGCGTCCTCGATTTTGCCCGCCACCGCGCGGGCGAACTCGAGACCCGATACGCGCGGGTTCTCGCGGGTGCCACCGATCAACCGGAGCGCGCCGCACGCCTCGCCCAGGCGCTGACCGACGACGGCTACGCCGCTTCCTCGGAAAAGGCACCCGGCGGGGGAGCGCAGTTGTGTCAGCACCACTGCCCGGTGGCACATGTGGCCGAGGAGTTCCCGCAACTGTGCGAGGCCGAAACCGAGGTCTTCTCCCGACTCATGGGCACTCACGTCATGCGCTTGGCCACCATCGCTCACGGCGACGGTGTCTGCACGACGCATATCCCGGCAACGCATGTCCCGGTAACGCATATCTCGGCGACAACGCACGCCCACTCCCGGAGGGATTCGGCATGACCACCACACCGGACCAACTCGAAGGCATCGGTCGATACGACTTCGGCTGGAAGGACACCGACGTCGCCGGAGCGTCCGCCCGCCGTGGCGTCAACGACGACGTCGTGCGTGACATCTCGGCTCGCAAGGGGGAGCCGGAGTGGATGCTCGAGATGCGACTCAAGGGTTTGCGCCTGTTCGGCAAGAAGCCGATGCCCACATGGGGGTCGGACCTGACCGGTATCGACTTCGACAACATCAAGTACTTCGTGCGCTCGACCGAGAAGCAGGCTGAGTCGTGGGAGGACCTCCCCGAAGACATCAAGAACACCTACGACCGACTGGGTATCCCGGAGGCCGAGAAGCAGCGCCTCGTCGCCGGTGTGGCGGCGCAATACGAGAGCGAGGTCGTCTACCACAAGATTCGCGAGGACCTCGAAGAGCAAGGCGTCATCTTTCTTGACACTGACACCGCTCTGCGTGAGCACGAGGAGTTGTTCCGGGAGTATTTCGCGACCGTGATTCCGGTGGGCGACAACAAGTTCGCTGCGTTGAACACGTCCGTGTGGTCCGGCGGTTCGTTCATCTACGTACCCAAGGGTGTTCAGGTCGAGATCCCGTTGCAGGCGTACTTCCGCATCAACACCGAGAACATGGGGCAGTTCGAGCGCACGCTGATCATCGTCGATGAGGGTGCCTACGTGCACTACGTCGAAGGGTGCACTGCGCCGATCTACAAGTCGGACAGTCTTCACTCAGCGGTCGTCGAGATCATCGTGAAGAAGGGGGCGCGCTGTCGCTACACCACCATCCAGAACTGGTCGAACAACGTCTACAACCTCGTGACCAAGCGAGCCATCGCTCACGAAGGTGCGACGATGGAGTGGGTCGACGGCAACATCGGTTCAAAGGTGACGATGAAGTACCCCGCGGTCTGGCTCGTGGGCGAGCACGCACGGGGCGAGACTCTGTCGATCGCCTTCGCCGGCGAGGGTCAGCACCAGGACGCCGGCGCGAAGATGGTGCACGCAGCACCGCACACGTCGTCGAGCATCATCTCGAAGTCGGTAGCACGCGGTGGTGGGCGGACTTCCTATCGGGGTCTGGTACAGATCCAAGAAGGTGCCTTCGGATCCCGATCGACCGTGCGGTGTGACGCCCTGTTGATCGACGACATCTCGCGATCGGATACCTACCCCTACGTCGATGTCCGTGAAGACGACGTCTCAATGGGTCACGAGGCGTCGGTCAGCAAAGTCAGCGAAGAGCAGCTCTTCTACCTCATGTCGCGCGGCATGACCGAGGCCGATGCGATGGCGATGATCGTGCGCGGATTCATCGAGCCCATCGCGCGCGAGTTGCCGATGGAGTACGCCCTCGAGCTCAACCGTCTCATCGAGCTCCAAATGGAAGGCGCGGTCGGCTGATCCATGTCTCTCGGCATCGAGGTCCGTACTCCCGCGAGTGACAAGGGCCAAATACACGCGTCGTTCGATCCGAACGACTTTCCCGTCCCCACCTTTCGCGAGGAGGAGTGGCGGTTCACCCCCGCTGCACGGGTCCGCGACCTCGTGGCGCGCGAGTTGCCCGTCCCTTCCGCACTGTCGACGACCGTGGAGACGGCCGAGGGTGTCGTCGTCGAGGAAGTGAAGCGCGACGACCCGCGCCTCGGTGTCGCGTTCACCCCGGTCGACCGAGCCAGTGCACTCGCGTGGGCCGGTTTCGAGCAGGCGACCGTGATCACGATTCCGACCGGCGTCACGAGCGAAAGTCCCGTCACGATCACGTTGACCGGCTCGGGCACCGGGGTGGGCCGTGGCGACGGCGCGTACGGCCACATCCGCATCATCGTCGAGCCACGGGCGTCGGGCGTTGTGGTGCTCAGACATGAGGGCAGCACCCGCTTCGCCGGCAATGTCGAGGTCACGGTGGGGCAAGGGGCGTCGCTCACTCTGGTGAGCGCGCAGTTGTGGGAGCGGGACACAGCCCATCTCGGGCGCATCCACACCCGACTTGATCGTGATGCGCGGCTCTCGCAACTCGTAGCGTCATTCGGGGGCGATGTCGTGCGAATCGTGTCGACCGTGGACTACACCGGACCCGGCGGCGACGCCGAGTTGTTGGGGCTCTTCTTCGGCGACTCCGGTCAACATCTGGAACATCGCCTCTTCGTCGATCACGGCGTACCCCAGTGTCGGAGCGACGTGATCTACAAGGGCGCGCTTCAGGGCGACGGTGCTCATTCGGTGTGGGTCGGCGACGTACTCATCAGGGCCGCCGCCGTGGGTACCTCTACCTATGAGATCAACCGCAACCTGCTCCTCACCGAAGGCGCCCGCGCGGACTCGATTCCCAACCTCGAGATCGAAACAGGACAGGTGGTCGGTGCCGGGCACGCCAGTGCGACCGGACGCTTCGACGACGAGCAGCTGTTCTACCTGCAGTCACGAGGCATCCCCGAGGCCGAGGCGCGCACGCTCGTGGTCCGCGGATTCTTCGCCGACCTACTCGCCCGCATCGCGATCCCCGAGGTTGCTGCACTGGTCGCGCGCGAGGTCGATGCGGAATTGGGCCTGAGCGAAGTCGCGGTCCAGGACGAAGACGTCGCATGAGCGCCTTCGTCGAAGCACTCCGTCTGATCGATCTGCCCGAAGGCACGGCCAAGCGCGTCGAGATAGACGGCGAGCCGATTGCCGTGGTGCACACCCAGGGGCGGGTATTCGCTGTCGATGACACCTGCACGCACGCCGAGGTGTCCTTGGCTGAAGGGGAGATCGACGGTTGCACCCTGGAATGCTGGCTGCACGGTTCTCGCTTCGATTTGCGAACCGGTCGACCATCGGGCCCACCGGCTACCAGACCCATCGCCGTCCACCCGGTCGAAGTCACCGGCACCGGAGACGACGCGGTCATCCGCATCGCACTTACCTGAACGCCAAGACCGACAACAAGAGGAGCCCGGACGATATGGCCACGCTGGAGATTCGCGACCTGCATGTCACGGTCGAGGCCGAACATGGTCCCCAAGAGATCCTGCGCGGCGTCAACTTGACCATCCGTGCCGGTGAAACACACGCGATCATGGGACCCAACGGATCTGGCAAGTCCACCTTGGCGTACTCGCTGGCCGGCCATCCCAAATACACGGTGACCTCAGGCACGGTCACCCTGGACGGCGTTGACGTACTTGCGATGAGCGTGGACGAACGAGCTCGAGCTGGACTCTTCTTGGCCATGCAGTACCCCGTCGAGATTCCTGGCGTCTCGGTGTCGAACTTCCTGCGTACGGCGGTCACCGCTGTACGCGGCGAAGCACCGAAACTGCGCCTGTGGATCAAAGAACTCAAGGAAGCGATGTCGTCGCTACACATGGACCCGTCGTTCGCCGAGCGCAATGTGAACGAAGGGTTCTCCGGCGGGGAGAAGAAGCGTCACGAGATCCTTCAACTCGAGCTTCTTCGGCCACAAATCGCTGTGCTCGACGAGACCGACTCCGGTCTGGACGTCGATGCACTCAAGGTCGTCGCTGAAGGGGTCAACCGCGTACACGCAGGCGGCACCACGGGGACGCTGTTGATCACCCACTACACGCGCATCCTGCGGTACATCAAGCCTGACTTCGTGCACGTGTTCGTCGACGGTCGAATCGTCGCCGACGGCGGGCCTGAGCTCGCCGACGAGTTGGAGAATCAGGGTTACGAGACGTTCGTGAAGGCGAGTGCGTCGGCGTGACCCTCACGGCTTCCACTCTCGACGTCGCCACGCTCAAGGCGGACTTCCCGATCTTGTCGCGGACGGTTCGCCATGGGCGCCGCTTGGTGTACCTCGACAGCGGAGCCACGTCACAGAAGCCGCGACAGGTCCTGGACGCCGAACGCGACTTCTACGAGCAGCACAACGCGGCAGTGCACCGAGGCGCCCACCAACTCGCCGAAGAGGCGACCGACCTCTACGAGTCCGCGCGCGATCGCATCGCGGGGTTCGTCGGGGCACATGCACCGGAACTCGTCTTCACCAAGAACGCCACCGAGTCGATCAACCTGGTCGCGTACGCCTTCTCCAACACAACGGCGAAGGCGGACCACGGGGCGACGCTCACTCCGGCGCAGGAGCGGTTCCGCCTCGGACCCGGCGACGATGTCGTGGTCACCGAGATGGAGCACCACTCGAATCTCGTGCCCTGGCAAGAGCTCTGCGCGAAGACCGGGGCCACCTTGCGATGGCTCGGACTCACCGATGACGGCCGGCTCGACTTGTCCGACCTTGACGAGGTGATCACCGAACGCACCAAGGTCGTCGCGGTTGTTCACCAGTCCAACATCCTCGGCACGATCAACCCGTTGCCGCGCATCGCCGAAAGAGCGGGACAGGTGTCGGCCCTCTTCGTGCTGGACGCGTGCCAGTCGGTTCCGCACCAGCCCTTCGACGTATGGACAACGGGTGCAGACATCGTTGCCTGGAGTGGTCACAAGATGCTGGGACCGACCGGTATCGGCTGTCTGTGGGGCCGTCCTGACGTGCTGGACGCGATGCCGCCGTTCATCACCGGTGGATCGATGATCGAGGTGGTCCGCTTGGAGGGGAGCACCTACGCCCCCCCGCCGACACGCTTCGAAGCAGGGGTTCCGATGACGGCTCAGGCCGTGGGTCTCGGTGCGGCCGTCGACTACCTCAACGTGATCGGGATGGATCGGGTGGCTGCCCACGAGCACTACCTGACCGGCCTAGCCCTCGATGGCCTGTCCTCGCTCCCCGGGGTTCGTGTCATCGGTCCCGAAGACAACGTCGATCGAGGTGGTGCCATCTCCTTCGTCGTGGATGGAGTCCACCCGCATGACGTGGGTCAGGTTCTCGACGACCAAGGTGTTGCCGTACGCACCGGCCACCACTGCGCATGGCCCGTCGTGCGCCGCTACGGAATCCCGGCGACGACACGTGCCACCTTCTACCTCTACAACGATGAGGCAGACATCGAAGCGCTCGTTGACGCGGTCGCCTACGCACAACGCTTCTTCAAGGTGACCTGATGGGTTCGGTAGCCGGATGAAACTCGAGACGATGTACCAAGAGATCATCTTGGATCACTACAAGCGGCCCAACGGCCGCGGTCTTCGTGAGCCCTTCGACGTCGAGGTCCACCACGTCAATCCGTCGTGCGGCGACGAGATCACCCTTCGGGTCCGGTTGGCCCATCACGAAGCAGGAACCCGGGTCGAGGACATCTCGTACGACGGGCAGGGTTGTTCGATCTCGCAAGCAAGCGCGTCGGTGATGCACGACCTCCTCGTCGGCCGTTCGGTCACGGAGGGTTTGGAGGTACTCGACGACTTCACGACACTGATGCAGGGACGCGGCACCGTCGAGCCTGACGAAGACGTGCTGGGGGATGCCGTGGCATTCTCTGGCGTCGCCAAGTACCCAGCACGGGTGAAGTGCGCATTGTTGTCCTGGATGGCCTGGAAGGACGCCGTCAGCCAGAGCGTGAGCCAAGGAGGGCTTTCACATCATGACTGAGTCAACGAGCACGATTGCCGCACTCGATGACCTGTGGGAAGCCATGCGTGACGTGGTCGATCCTGAACTCGGCATCAATGTCGTGGACCTGGGTCTGGTCTACGACATCCACGTCGACGACGGCAATGTCGCCACGCTGGACATGACTCTCACGTCTGCGGCCTGCCCGCTCACCGACGTCATCGAGGATCAGACCCGAGCCTCGCTGGAGGGCGTAGTCAACGACTTCCGGATCAACTGGGTATGGATGCCGCCGTGGGGCCCGGACAAGATCTCGGATGAAGGCCGAGAAATGTTGCGCGCCCTCGGGTTCAACGTCTAGGTGATCCAGGCCACCGCTGTCGAGTTGCGGGCCGGCGCTCGACTGCTGCTCAGTGACGCGTCCTTGCGCATCGCTTCCGGAGACCGCATCGGGCTCGTCGGGCGCAACGGCGCCGGAAAGACGACGCTGACCCGCGTACTCGCCGGTGAGGCGGCCCCGGCAGCGGGGACCGTCACTCGCACCGGCTCGGTCGGCTACCTGCCCCAGGACCCTCGAACCGGAGACCTCGACCAACTTGCGCGCGATCGGATCCTGTCCGCGCGAGGCCTCGACGACGCTGCGCGCCGGATGCGTGAATTCGCCCACCGCATGTCCGCGGAAGACGGGGAGGCGCGCGAACGATCGATGCGACGGTATTCCCGCGCCGAGACCGATTTCGTCTCTCGAGGCGGATACTCGGCAGAGGCCGAGGCCGCCTCAATCGCGAGCAGTCTCGGACTACCGCTTCGGGCCCTGGATCAGCCACTTGGGACGCTGTCCGGCGGACAGCGCCGACGGGTTGAACTGTCCCGGATCCTGTTCAGCGGTGCCCGCACACTGCTCCTCGACGAACCCACCAACCACCTCGATGCTGATTCGATCGTCTGGTTGCGTGGGTATCTCGCCTCCCATAAGGGCGGGCTCGTCGTCATCAGCCACGACGTGGCACTGCTGGAAGCCACCGTCAACAAGGTGGTTCATCTCGACGCGACTCGAGCCGTCCTGGATCTGTACAACATGGGCTGGACGACCTACCTGCAACAACGAGAAACCGACGAACGACGACGCCGCCGCGAACGTGCCAACGCGGAGAAGCAAGCTGCAGCCCTCTCGGCACAGGCTGATCGGATGCGCGCCAAGGCAACGAAAGCCAAAGCGGCACAAGGGATGGCGCGCCGAGCCGAACGTCTGGTGTCAGGACTCGAGAGCGAACGACGATCCGACCGGGTCGCGCGACTTCGTTTTCCGCAGCCGGCGTCGTGTGGGCGCACTCCACTGACGGCCAGTCGGTTGAGCAAGTCGTACGGGTCATTGGAGGTGTTCACCGACGTCGACCTCGCAATCGATCGCGGGTCTCGAGTCGTCATCTTGGGTCTGAACGGCGCGGGCAAGACGACCTTGCTGCGAATTCTCGCCGGCGTCGAAGGATCGGACACCGGCGGTGTCGAGCCGGGTCATGGGTTGCGGCTCGGCTACTACGCGCAGGAACACGAGACCCTCGACCCCGACCGATCCGTGTTGGCGAACATGATGACCGCTGCGCCGGATCTGCCGGAATTGGAATGCCGTCGCGTGCTCGGATCGTTCTTGTTCTCCGGTGACACAGTGGACCAACTCGCCGGGACTCTCTCAGGTGGGGAGAAGACGCGACTCGCGTTAGCGACGTTAGTCGTGAGCAGCGCGAACGTGCTGCTGCTCGATGAGCCGACCAACAACCTCGATCCCGCGAGTCGTGAGGAAATCCTGGGGGCGCTGCGAGCCTATGAGGGGGCCGTGGTCCTCGTGACGCACGATGAGGGCGCAGTCAGCGCCCTTGCCCCCGAACGGGTCGTCCTGCTTCCCGACGGGGTGGAGGACCTATGGAATGCCGACTACGCAGATCTTGTTTCCTTGGCGTGACAGCCGGGTCTGGACGATCATGGCCCCATTGCCGGGCGCTCGCATCCGGCCGAGTTCACGGAGGATCCAGTGGCCAAGTTAGCCAAAGGCCGTCGTGTGACGGGCAAAGAGCGCGACGAACTCGCGAAGGATCTCAAGAGGAAGTACAAAGAAGGAGCCAGCATTCGTTCTCTCGCGGCAGAGACCGGGCGTTCGTACGGCTTCATCCACCGCGTCTTGGTCGACTCCAAGGTGACCTTGCGTGGTCGCGGCGGCGCAACGAGGGGGCGCTCGAAGGGTTGATCACGTCGTACCCGTCACCTCTGTCGCCGCGCAAGAGTAGGTCGTCGTGAGCGGGCATGGGCCGTGGATGGTCATGCGGTCGATGTCGCGCGACGATTCGGTGACCAAGAAGCAGTTGGCGCGCGGGACATTTCGGCGGATCCTCGGTTATGCGCGCCCTTACCGCAGTGTCATCGTCGCGTTCCTCATCACGCTCATCTTCGACGCCCTTCTGGTCGTCGCGGGGCCGTTGTTGTTCCGTCGCATCGTCGATGACGGGATCTTGCAGGGGAACTCCACAGTCGTCACGATCTGCGCGATTCTCGTTGCGCTTGTGGCCGTCGTCGACGTCGCCCTCGGGCTTCTTGGCCGTTGGTACTCATCGCGAATCGGCGAGGGCCTCATCTTCGATCTGCGCACGCAAGTATTCGGCCACGTCCAGCGTCAGTCCGTCGCATTCTTCACTCGCACTCAAACAGGCGCTTTGGTATCGAGACTGAACAACGACGTGATGGGAGCGCAACAGGCGTTCACCTCAACGCTGTCCGGAGTCGTCGGTAACGCGATCAGTCTCGTCGTTGTCTTGATCGCCATGTTCGTGCTGTCCTGGCAGATCACTCTGCTGTCTCTGATCCTCCTGCCGCTCTTCCTCTTCCCCGCCAAGTGGATGGGGCGCAAGATTCAAGGCCTCGCTCGCGAATCGATGGTGCTCAACGCCGAGATGGGCACCCAGATGACCGAGCGTTTCAATGTCGCCGGCGCACTGCTCGTCAAGTTGTTCGGCCGGCCGGCCGAAGAAGACGATGCCTTCTCGAGTCGGGCGGGTCGCGTTCGCGACATCGGGATCCGTCAAGCCATGGCGGGTCGAGTATTTTTCTCCTCATTGACACTCGTTGCCGCTCTTGCCACCGCGGTGGCCTACGGCGTCGGCGGCAACTTGGTCATCTCCGGGGTACTCACTCTCGGAACTCTGCTCGCGCTGACTGCACTGCTGGCCCAGCTCTACGGTCCGTTGACCGCGCTCTCCAATGTGCGAGTCGACGTGATGACTGCGCTTGTCAGTTTCGAGCGAGTCTTCGAGGTGCTCGACCTACCGACGCTTGTCCAGGAACGCCCCGACGCTCAGGCACTCGTCCGGCAGCCGCACACGATCGAGTTCGAACACGTTGCCTTTCGGTATCCCCTGGCGGACGAGGTGTCGCTGGCTTCGCTGGAGTCCATTGCCCGCTCGGACACCCGAACCACGAATGAGCTCGTGCTGAAGGACGTCACCTTCCAAGCGGAACCCGGCCAACTCGTAGCACTGGTGGGGCCCTCGGGAGCCGGCAAGACGACCATCACCACATTGGTGTCGCGGCTGTACGACGTCACGTCGGGCTCAGTACGCATCGACGGCGTCGACGTACGTGACGTGACATTCGAATCACTGCACAAGATCGTTGGGGTCGTGAGCCAGGACGCCCACATGTTCCACGACACGATCCGCGCGAATCTGCTGTACGCCGCCCCGGACGCATCGGAGCAGCAGTTGCTCGCTGCTTGCGCTGACGCTCAGATCGCCGACCTCATCGCCGACCTCCCCGAAGGCTTGGACACGGTGGTGGGGGATAGGGGTCACCGGCTTTCCGGCGGCGAGAAGCAACGACTCGCGTTGGCAAGGTTGTTGCTCAAGGCCCCCGGAATCGTGGTTCTCGATGAGGCGACCGCGCACCTGGACAGCGAGAGCGAAGCCGCGGTTCAACGAGCCCTGGCGACCGCGTTGGAGGGCCGT
>Ga0315276_10003699_pt1 | contig 14005 bp, 14 predicted proteins | sample YL17G05_0_MG_FD_204542 | JGI IMG/M metagenome (GOLD analysis project Ga0315276, IMG submission 204542) | Sediment microbial communities from Yellowstone Lake, YNP, Wyoming, USA - YL17G05_0 | ecosystem: Environmental > Aquatic > Freshwater > Lake > Sediment | place: USA: Wyoming | collected...
GTGGTGGGCCGGCCGGTTTGGCGGCGGGCCTCTACACAGCGCGGTCCCGCCGCCGGACGATCCTCCTGGAAAGAGGCGTGACCGGTGGTCAGGTCGGCCTGGCGGCAACGATAGAGAACTATCCCGGCTTCCCCGACGGCGTCAACGGCTTCGACCTGGCGGAGGCGATGCAGCGGCAGGCCGAAAAAAACGGCATGGAGACGGCCTGTGCCGAGGCAACCGCCCTGGAGCGCGCCGGTGAGCGCTATCTCGTCAAGACCGGCGACGAGGACTATCTAGCCAAAGCGGTGATACTGACCGGCGGCGCCGTCTACCGCAAGCTGGGCGTGCCCGGCGAGGAGCGCCTGACGGGCCATGGCGTCTCCTACTGCGCCACCTGCGACGCCGCCTTTTACCGAGACGAAGAGGTCGCAGTCGTGGGCGGCGGCGACTCCGCCATCGACGAGGGATTGCTCATCACTCGCTTCGCCTCGAAGGTAAGCGTGATTCACCGCCGCAACCGGCTCCGCGCGACCGCGATCCTCCAAGAGCGGGCCTTCGCCGAGCCGAAGATGGAGTTCATCTGGGACAGCGTGGTAACAGAGATCCTGGGTAAAGACGCCGTAACCGGCGTACGGCTGCGGAACTTGGCTACGGGCGTTGAGTCGGAGATGGCGGTTAGCGGCGTTTTCATCTTCATCGGCCAGGAGCCGTGCACCGATTTCCTTCGCGGCACTCTCAAGCTGGACGAGACCGGCCGCGTCGTCGCCAACGAGTGGATGGAGACGGAGCTGCCGGGGGTCTTCGCCGCCGGCGACATGCGGGCCAACGCCGCCCGCCAGGCGGTGAGCGCGGCGGGAGACGGCGCGACGGCGGCTATCAGAGCGGACCAGTACATCAGCGCCATCTTCGGCGACTAGGCAGGCTCGCCTACCCCTTGTCACCCCGGAAGATGTAACATACAAGACGATCCGCAAGGGAGTGGATGGGTCCCGGTGGGCCTCGCGGTCTTCAAAATCGTTGCGGGGCGGCCTGCGCCGTCCCGGGTGGGTTCGACTCCCACCCACTCCCGCCAGTTCTGCAAGCTGGAGGCGGTACCTTCCTGGGAAAGCACAGAGCCGCAGCCGGTGCCGGAGAATGACAGGTTTCCCGCCATACAGATCGCTGAGTAGCCCAACACCGGCGAGGTTCGCCAGGATTCCACCGTTTTCCAAGACTAGGAGCTAGTCCATGTCGGTCCTCTTGGTTGAAATCGTCCCTCAAGGAATCATCTTCGGTGCCGACCGGAATGTAACGCTATCTGTGCAGCGGCAAGATAAGCACGCTATCACGGAAATTCGAGGACAAAGCCAACGGCCAAAGGTGCTACGCTGGCCGCGACGGAAGGCGTTAATTGGCTACGTCGGCGAAGCTCAAATCGGCGGGATTCCAACGGATGAGTGGCTCTATGACTTTATTGGAGACCACCTCACGTTTTCCAACTTCGCGGACCTGTCCGAATCGCTACGGGCAAGCGTCGAGAGGCAGCGCTCGATTGACGAAGGGGACAGCGGAGCGCAGCCGCTTATCATCCATCTGGGCGGTTTTGAAGAGCGGGATGACGTTAGCGTTCCCGTCGTCTGGTACATCCGAAACACATACGTTGTGGCCAACGACCTCTATGGGGGCGTTCGCAAAGAATTCGAGAGTTCTGAAGAGTTCTGGCGCTACTTTCCGGATGTGAGCCCACATGATATACGAGCGAATCTCAGAGAGCGTGCATCTCAGTATGATCCCTTCTGGTTTCATCAGGGCTTCGACCTGGGAACCTTTAATCTGATCGAGCAGTTCCTAAAGGGCGCTTTCAAGGTACTATGTGAAAGCCATCCTAATCATTCTCTCCCAGACACCGTGCGCGAATGGGAGAGGCAGGTTCGAATGTCGATCCTGACCTATGGTGCGTACTTCCAGGCGTTCAAAGAGCCGGGGGAGCAATACGTAGGTGGAGGAGCAGACACAGTGTCCATCGAGTGGCCGTAGGGCGAAGGCTTGAGGCCGAATGATCTATATCTATCACGGTGAGGACGAGTTCTCTCTGCAAGAAGAGCTGGCCGCACTCAAGGCCGGCCTCGACGACGACGGCATGCTCGTCAACAACACGTCGCGGCTCGAAGGCGGCAAGCTCCAACCGGCGGAGATCCTCGGCCCTTGCAGCACCATCCCCTTCATGGGGAGTCACCGGCTGGTCATCGTGGAGGGACTGCTGGAGCGCTTCGAGGGCTCGCGGGGGAAGGAGAAGAAGCGCGAGAGCGCCACACCCTGGAAGACCCTGCCCGCCGCCTTGCAGGAGCTGCCCGACACCACAATCCTCGTCTTCATCGATGGAAAGATAGGCCCAGGCAATTCACTCCTGCGCCTGCTCTCCCCTCTGGCGGAGGTGCGCGAGTTCCGCCCGATACGGCAGAGAGCGGTGCCGGACTGGATAGGGCAGCGCGCTCGCGACATGGGGCTCACGGTCTCGCCTGCCGCCGTCGCCCTGCTGGCGGACCTCATCGGCAACGACCTGCGGGCCCTGGCGCAGGAGCTGGGCAAGCTAGGGATGTACGCCCAGGAGCGCCCGATCAGCGACGAAGACGTGCGCCTCCTTGTCAGCGCCTCACGGGAGGCCAGTGTCCTGACGATGGTCGACGCGATAGTCGAGGGCAGGAGCGCCGTGGCTATCCGTCTCCTGGAGCAACTGCAGAACGAGGGGGCGGCGCCGACTTATCTGCTCAACATGATCACGCGCCAGTATCGCCACCTGATCGTGGCCAAGGAGCTGCTGGCCGCCCGTCTCTCCGCTGAGGAGATCGGCCGCCGCCTTGAGATACGCTCCGACTTCGCGCTCCGCAAGGTGCTGGAGCAGGCGGCCCGCTACGCCCTGCCCCAACTGGAAGCAGCCTATCGACGCCTCTTGGAGGCGGACGCTTCTATCAAGAGGGGCATCTTCAGCGACGAGCTGGCCCTCGACCTCCTGCTGGAGGAGCTATCCCGCATCGCCCGCTCGCGCGAGGCGACCACGACCGCCTTCAGGTAAACCCCAAACCCTGCTATCCGGCCAACCAGTCGTCCGAGTCTATTCCTCGTCCTCAGCGTGATAGATGGGGTTGAAACAGGCGAGCCGGTGCCCCGGCGATATCTCCTCAAGCGGAGGGGCTGGCTCACGGCGGCAGGCAACGGTCGCCTTGCGGCAGCGAGGGAGGAACGCACACTCCGGGGGGAGATCCATCAACGGCGGGGGCGCGCCCTTTATGGGCAACAGCGGCTTCCGCTGCCGGTCGAGGCGGGGGAGACTCTGGAGCAGCCCCCAAGAATAGGGATGCCGCGGCCGGCCGAAGATATCCCGCACCGGCCCTTCCTCCACCACTCGCCCCGCGTACATCACCGCCACGTCGTCCGCTACCTGGGCGACGACGCCGAGGTCGTGGGTGATCAGGACTATCGACATCCCGCGCTCTCGGCGGAGGGTGTTCAACTCGTCGAGGATCGCCGCCTGGACGGTGACATCCAGCGAAGCGGTGGGCTCGTCGGCGATGACGACCTTAGGATCGAGGGCGGTAGCGATGGCGATCATCACCCGCTGGCACATACCGCCCGAGAGGTGAAACGGGTACATCCCCATCAAGCGTTCGGGCTCGGCGAGGCCGGAGCGGCGGAGGACCTGGAGAGCGCGCTGCCGCGACTCCTTCTTGGAGGTATCCAAGTGACTGCTGATTATCTCCTCGACTTGGACGCCGATGGGCAGGACGGGATTGAGCCCGCTGACGGGGTCCTGGAAGATCATCGATATCTCGCGGCCTCGAACCCGGCGCAGGGCCTCGCTGCCCATGCCGGTGAGCTCTCTACCGTCCAGAAACACTCGACCGCCGACGATGCGGCCGGGATAGGGCACCAGGTTCAGGATCGACAGGCCGACGGTCGTCTTGCCACAACCGCTCTCGCCAACGAGGCAGAGGGTGCTGCCACGGCGGACGGTCAGGCTCACACCGTCAACCGCCTTGGCGACGCCCTCATTGGAGAAATAGTGAGTGTGGAGGTCTTCGATCTTCAGGATTGCGTCGTTCATGCCACTGCCCAACAAGCGCTCACAAGAAAGGTGATGAACCAGTCATCACCTAGTATAAGGCACCAGCGGCCGGAGTATCAGGAGATAACCAGGCGCTAAAGGGGCGAATAGCCGAAGCCGAGCCTAGAAGCCGGGGCCCATCCGGTAGAGGACCCTCCCCTGCACCTCGACGTTGTCGGCGCTGCTGTAGATGGGCTCCATGGTCTCATTCGCCGGCTGGAGGCGGACACGCTTCCCCTCGCGGTAGAACTTCTTTAGCGTGGCCTCCTGCTCCTTCTTCAGCCAGGCGGCCACCATCTCACCGTTCTCGGGGCTGCTGATCTGCTCCAGTATGATGATGTCGCCGTCATTGACCAGGGCATCGATCATGGAAGTGCCCTTGACCCGCAGCGCGTAGACGTTCTCCTTGCCTCGCGCCATGTCGGCGGTGATATCCACCGTCTCGGAGTAGTCGACGCTTGCCTCCGGCACCGGTATGGGCTGACCGGCGGCGATCTGGCCGATGATGGGAACAGCAATCGTGCGCGGCCGGCGGCCCGACCCGTCCAGAAGCTCTATGGCGCGTGAGACTTCGCGGTCACGGTGGATGTACCCCATGCGCTCGAGCGCCTTCAGGTTGTAGTCGACGACCGAGGTCGAGCTGATGCCGCATGCCTCCTGGATGTCGCGGATGCTGGGGGGATAGTCCTTCTCCCGAATGAAATGCCGCAGGAAGCCGATTATCTTCTGCTGCTTTTGGGAGAGGTCTTTCAATTCTCACCTCCATGCGAATCAAGCAAGACGAACTTGTGTTCTGCCAGCAATTTAACACCCTGCCGGAAGTCTGTCAACCCCTTACGCCACCTCCAATGGGCATTCCCTGCCCGCAGCGCTTTTCCCCGAGCCAATGCCCATTGCTATTCCGTCGCGGCCACCACTAGAATGAAGGTGAGGTCTATTCTCCGAAGGAAATCGAGGGCGACTGATGACAAACGTGAACGATGCTCAACCCAAGCGGGCCCTGGCTATCGCCGCCCACCCCGACGACACGGAATTCGGCTGTTCCGGTACCGCCGCCCTCTGGTCCCAGCAAGGATGGGAGTTCTACTACCTGATCTGCACCAATGGCAACAAGGGCAGCGATGACCCGGATATGACGCCGGAGAAGCTGGCGCCGATACGTCAGGAGGAGCAGCGAGCCGCCGCTCGGGTCGCCGGGGTGAAAGACGTGTTCTTCCTTGGCTACGAAGACGGGGAGCTCACCTACAGCCGGCAGCTACTGGGCGACGTCGTGCGCTACATCCGGCAGGTCCGGCCCGACGCCGTTTTCACTCACGACCCGGAATCGATAATCATCCGCGACAGATTCATCAATCACTCCGATCACCGCTGCGCCGGATTGGTGACGGTCGACGCCGTGTACCCGGCCGCCCGCGACCGCTGGAACTTTCCGGAACAGATCGACCAGGGCCTACAGCCGCATAAGGTGAAGGACATTTACATCTGGTCGTTCGACATGGGGAACTTCAGTGTGGATATCACCGACGTGCTGGATACCAAGCTCCAGGCCCTCTCCGAGCACAAGAGCCAGTTCGGCGACAACCCTGACTTCCTCCGCTACATCCGCGAGCGCTGGCGCAACGACGACGGGCGTCACCTTGAGCAGTTCCGCCATATCGCCTTGATTCGCTGAGCGGCTGCCTCCCATATCTCAATCCCCGATAGCGCGGCCATCGGGAAACGGAAGATTGGAGCAGTGGCTATCGCTCCCCGCTGCCGAGGAGACGGTCGACTATCTCTCTGACGTCACGCACCTTGAACGGCTTGGCCAGACAGGGATTGTCGATCCGCTGGAGGAAGGTACGGGTCTCGGGGCTCACGGTGTCACCGGTGATGAAAACGGTGTGGCTCGCCAACTCCGAGTCCATCTGTTTGACCCGCTGGTATAGCGCCTGCCCGCTCATGCCGGGCATCTTGATATCGGTTATCAGCAGGTCATAGCCATGCTCGGCCAGGAAGGCAAGGGCCTCCTCACCGTTGCCGGCTGTGTCTACTCTATGGCCGTCGCTGGTCAGCACGTCGCGGAGCAGCGCCAGGATATTCTCCTCGTCGTCCACAACCAGAACCCGCCGGCTGATCTCTACCGGCGCCCGCTTCTCGACCTCGCGCTCTGGAGGTGGTAGCTCCGGCCCCTCGACAATCGGCAACTCGACCGTAAAGGTGGCGCCCTTTCCGGCCCGGCTCTCGACAAGGATGCGGCCGCCGTGGTCATCGATAATACCGTAGGAGATGGTGAGGCCAAGCCCTGTCCCCTGACCGCCTTCCTTAGTGGTGAAGAAGGGGTCAAAGACGCGGCGCAGGTTATCAGCGGAAATGCCGATGCCGTCATCGGAAAAGGAGAGGCGAACATAGCCTTGGTCCGCCCGGGAACGTACTTTCAGCTTTCCCTTCCCGCGGGCGCTCAGCATGGCATGCTCGGCATTAGTGATGATGTTGAAGAAGACCTGCTGTATCTGGTCGGGGTCGACCATCGTCCGTGGCAAGCGCGGGTCGAGGTCAAGCTCCAGTTCGATGTTCTTGACGCGGAGATCATAGCTGCGCAGCTCCAACACCCGCTGCAGCAAGGTGTTGAGATCGGCCAGCCCTTTCTGCGCTTTCCGGCGGCGGGCGAAGGAGAGGAGGTTCTCCACTATCTTGGCTGCCCGTTCCGCCTCGCTGTAGATTATCTCCACATCGTGCCGTGTCTGATCATCGAGGTCGCGGGCCAGCAACAACTGCGCGAAGCCGGTGACCCCGGTGAGCGGGTTGTTCAACTCGTGGGCGACTCCGGATACGAGCTGCCCGACGCTCGCCATCCTCTCCGACTGGAGCAGCCTCCCCTGCATGAGCCGCTCTTCCGATATGTCGCGCAGGACAAGGACTACACCTTCTCCGGCACCTGTGTCCGGCAAGGGAGAGGCTGTTACTAAGAGGTAGCGCTGACTCTCCTCACCGAAGCTGAACTCCTGCCGCGGCCCGCCTTCTTTGCTCTCCAGCGCCCGACTGACGAGATCCGCCAGAAGCGTCTCTTCCAGTCTCACGCCGGTCAGGTCGCTGCGTCCTAGAAGAGACGCCAGCAGGGTGCGGGCAACAGAATTCGCAAGAACGATCTCCATACCCCGGTCGATCAAGATGATGCCATCCTGAAGACCCTCTACAAGCGATTCGATCCGTGCCATCTCCGCCGACCGCAACTCGTCCAGCCTCCCCAAGAGCGCTGAAGCCTGGTGCGCGGAGGCGTAGATGATGCCGCTCTTATCGGGGGGAAACGCGTCGGGAGTAGCGGCCACAACCCTAGCCAGTCCGACCACCCGTCCCCCCACGATCAGCGGGGCATCGACCGCAGAGAGCGCGGGGCCCCGCCAGGCTTCACCGTGGAGCACACCTTCTCTGGTGAGTTGCTTTACCTGCAATAGACCTTTACCGCATCCCTGGTGAGTCTCTCCTGAGAAGCGGCGGAAGGCGTCAATGAGGTCATCGACCAGACTGCGGGCAAAGCGCTCTTCCAGGGGCCGCGTAGCAAACAGGGTTGGGCGATCCTCTTCGCTATCGCAGAGCACTACCGCCACGGCGTCGAATTCGAGCACAGGCTGGAGGGCTCCGAAAAGAAGCTGCAGCATTTCATTCTGACTTACGGTGTTTTCGGTGTGGGCAACCACTTCCACCTCTGCTCTGTCGCTTCAACCTGCCGGTGAACGGCCGAGCGAGCACGACAAGGCCTTAGAAAACTCGAAGCCGCCAGGCGGCTGCTTGGAGCGCATCCCCGGCGGCGACGGTTTCAGGCGGCGGGATCCTGGGCCGATGCCGCTCCCCAACTCCGGATGAGACACCACTGACTCGTCCGCCAACCGACGGCGCAGCCGGCAATACCTCAACAGCGATCTGAACTCGCATTCGCTATTGGAGCACGGAAGTAATCTAGCACAAACCCCTGCGCTCGGCAATCTCAGATAGCCCCGCAGATCCGGCAAGACAGCGCCGACCCCATCGCCGTACGTCCCGAAGAGAGGCGGCGCAGATTCCGCGCGTGGCGAGCAGGTCACACATCCCGGTTCGACCGAAAGGCATAGTCGCGCTACGGCTGCCGAGTCGGGAGATCCCGACCTCCACTTTAGCGTACGCGGGCGCGACAATAAGTAGTTTCCCTCATATGACGAATCAAAGGCGATCGTCGATACTGGTTAAAGCAGGGATGGCCTGTGGCGGGGTGTCCAGCAAATCATTCAGACTTTGGAGGTGCCCAGTGCCTTCACAGGCCGATGCCGCAACCGCTCGCACTATGACGCCCTTTCCCGAACAAGATCTGCAGGAGCCTCTCCAAGAAGTCATCCAAGACTACATGCCCCTGGTTCGACACGTCGTCAACCGAGTAGTCGTAGGATCGAGCGGTTCATCGATCCTCCAGTACGAGGACATGGTGAGCTGCGGAGTGCAGGGGCTCATCGAAGCCCACCACTCGTTTGATCCGAATAAGGGAGCCAAGTTCTCGACCTACGCCCTGCCCCGGATACGAGGGTCGATCCTCGATGCGTTGCGGGCCGCCCATCCCCTGCCGCGGTCCCTGCAAAAGTTTGCCTCTGAGATCGAGAGCGCAACCAGCGCCCTCAACAACGAATTAGGGCGAGGGCCCACCAAGGCAGAGGTCGCAGAGCGGCTCGGTTTGCCGCTGTCTCAGTTCTTAACCTCCCTACGTCACTGCAACGTCAAAATCGTATCGCTGGATAACCTGGCGGATGTGGCTGTCAACGGCAACAGGGAGCGGCTTTGTGAGATGGCCGACGAGGACCCAAGCATAGACCCCGACCGCATGGCGGAACAGACAATGGTGAAGACGAAGCTCCAGGAGGCCGTCAGCAACTTGCCGGAAAGGGAACGGATCATCGTCCAGCTCTACTACATTGAATCGAAGTCGCTGAAAAGCATTGGCCAAGCCTTAGGGATCTCAGAATCACGCGCTTCCCAGTTGCGGCAGAGAGCCCTCCGCCGCCTAAGAGCAGCTTTGATGGAAGACATGAAAGAAGCTGCGTAGAGTCAAACTGCCAACCGTTTCTCCCTGTCCATCGGAAAGTGGATTGAAGAGAAACCAGTGTGAAGGTAGTGCTTTGATGGAGAAACAGGGCAAACTCAGGGTCGGCATCGCGGGCTGGGGCTCCAGTTGTGTGAGCTACGTCCGCTCCCTCACCCAGATTGACAGCGCCCAAGCCCTAGTCGCAGTCGATCCTTACCATCCCCACGCTCTCGAGATATCCCGAATAGCACCCAGTCTCGCATTCAAGGGAGACATTCTCACTCTTGTCAGCGGCTCAGATGTGGATGCCGTCATCTTCTGTGAGCCTACGGGAAACATCTTCCCTCTTCTGAAACGGGCCCTCCAATGCAACAAACATGTCATGGCGTCTTCGGCTTCTGCCATCTCCAGCCGCCAATTGCAGGAGCTGGCGCGCTTGGCGGGCAGGCAGCGGCGTCTACTCATGTTCGCTGAGGAAAGGCTTTTTCAGCCGGCCCTCACTTTCTTGAGGCGGATGCTCTCGGAGAAAAGCGGCCTGTGGCGTCCCCAGTATCTGCGCGGTCTCAGCATCTCCGGCACGAGCAACGGCGACGCTCCTCCCTTCGCCTCCCTTGTTGAGGAGGCACTCGCCCTCTGCGCCCGTCTCATCGAGGCGCAGCCGGACACGATAAGCGGCATCGCCTGCCGGACCAGCGGACATGCGGACCCGGTGGCAGCATTTCTGAATCTGACCTATGGCGAGGGGAAAGTCGCGTCTCTTCAGATCAGCCTTGCGGAGGCTCAAGAGGTACGGCAGTGGGTGCTCGCCACCGCCTCCAAGACTATCCTGGTCGATGAGTGCGACCCACGGGCGCCCCTCCGGATCATCTCATCGAACGCGACCGGTATGGCCGCCGGCCTCCTTCACTCCAACCCACCCACCCCTCTTTCGGACTGGCCGGGAGAGAGCACTGTGACGCCGCCGGTCATAGCGGCAGATCCAGCAACGGAGCTATGCCGTCATTTCGTAGAATCGGCTCTCAAGCGTGACCTGAACCAGGGCAACGCTCTCTTCTGGGCAGATGTGGCCTCAACGTGGGAGGCGGCGCAGCAGTCGATGGCTCTATCAGGAGCGCCGGTTGGCGTGGCAACAGGACTTGGTGGGGAAACGGCCCGGAAGCATCCTCAGTTGAAGCTGATTCGCGGCAGAGGCGTGGGGGACATCAATCAAGGCAAGAGGCCGATCCTGACGGTGGTGTCCCGCTAGAACCTTCCTCCGACATCCGAAATCCTCAGCCAGTAATTCTCAGCAGTTCGAGCGAGATCTCCTAGCCGCGATGCGATGAGGCACGCACTGGGGCCGAGGGTTCTTTGGCAGATCCCTTTCCATTCTTGGGTGGGTCTCCCTGGCAGAGTTCTTCCCTGAGAATGATGATGCTCTCGTCCGCTGCGATGCCTAGCTTGACCCGGTCTCGCTCTATGCCTAGAACTCTGACCAGGATGTTCCCTTGGATGACGATTGCTTGATCGATCTTGCGAGTTAGAATGAGCATTTTCTGATCCTACAGCGCACTGTGTCGGTGTTGCGCAAGTCTTCTAAAGCCGGCAGACGTCCCTGCTGTCCCTCTTCCCAACCTCATCGAATAGCCGGCGGTGGTCCTATATTTCTCCCTGCAACGAGATTATCGGCAGCCGCGCGCGAGAAGCTCAGGGGTATTAGCCCCCAGAGATCCGGAAACGATGAGAAACCTAGAAATCGAAGACCACTCGCGGTCGTGTGGGTGTCCCAAGGACGACGGAGATTGGGGATGATTATGCTCGTGGGAAAAGCGGTGAAGGGAAGGGGACAGGCTCGTCTAGGGCCGGTTGATCACGACTCCCGATCATCGGTGGGGGGTACCACCGTCAGCGAGGACCGGCGGACAGCCTCCTGGGCCGCTCCGAGTGCCCCTACTGACGTGCAATCACAGTAGGTTGCATAGATGGACCGGTCCAGCAGCCGGGTGCCTTCGTAGTTGAGCTGTCCCTCGTGGTTTCGGCGCAGTTGGAGGAGACGCCGCAGCCGTCGCAGGAAAATTCCCTGCAGCTCGATATTCGCCCTGTCCGTGCCGAGCGAGGCAAAACTCCAAGCGCTGCCAGCGCTATCCCGAGGTTCTACACCGAATGTGCTCATCTACGCTCACCTGTCCTAGGTCTTGTACGCCTTAGACGGCCTCTCTCGAATTGTCTGATCCCATGTCGGGGGCTGCCTCTAGATTGACAATGCCCTTTCGAATGGCATAGCGGATGAGGTCTGTCCGATTCTGAGCGTGAAGCTTGCTCATGATATGGGCCTTGTGCGCCTCAACCGTCTTCACGCTGATAAACAAGTCCTCCGCGATACGCTGATTGGAATGGCCCTCAGCGATAAGCTGGAGGACTTCGCGCTCCCTGCTGGTAAGGAGCTCGTACCCTGCTTTGCCCTCCGACTTCTGGGCCTGCCACATCAGCTCACTTATGGAAACGGAATCAGAGATCGCTGAACTGAAGTAGGTGTTACCGCGGTAAACGGCCTGAATGCCCAGCAGGAGCTCAGTGATATCCGACTTCTTCACTACGTATCCGGAGGCGCCCGCCCTAAGGGCACCGACGATCTGGTCATCCTCCATGTAGCCGGTAAGCATGAGAACCCTCGTCTTGGGCAGTCGCTTGCGGATCTGGCGAGTCGCTTCCAGCCCGTTGAGACCCTGCATCACCATGTCCATCAGAACAACGTCAGGGTGAAGCTTCTCCGCCTCCTCTACCGCTTCGCGCCCGTTGCTGACGTCACCCACGACTTCCACCTCTTGATGAGCGTCCAGAAGCAATCGCAACGCCTGTCGCAGTACGGAATGGTCGTCGACTAAGAGGACTCGAATTCGCCCGCTGCCCGGGCGGCTCCAACCCCCCCCATCGCCATGTGAGCGTCCCTTTGCCCCTAACGGTCCCTTAGCTGTTGAGCTGTCCATGCGCCACCCCTTGCTTCATCTCTTACTAGCTCTAATTGCCCTAGACGGTCTTTCTGCCAACGGCCGACAAATCTACCATAACCGTGCATTATTGGCAAGTAGAGGTGCGGCGAACGGGGATGGCTAGGACTCCTCCCCGAATGACTCACAAAGTGCGCGCGGCAGCGGTTGACTGGCGGTCACCAGTTCTTGGTAGTCGTCAAACCGCTCGATCATCTCCAGCCGCGCGGGGTACCGTCTGGTGGCTTTGCACCGCTTGCAGGAGGCATGGATCACTTCGTCTCGGGGTTCGCTCAGAACCCAGTGATGCTGACATTCCTTGGTCGCCGCATGTACCACTTGCGGCCTCCTCTCCTAGGGGTCAACTTGCTTGTCAGTGACCATTCCTCTTGCCGATGGCTGAGTCACCGCCGACATTGTAGCCTCGCCTGAAATGCCCACTCTATCAGGGAAAACCCTCGGATCATCGGCCATCGTCCCGTATTTCCGAAGACCGCAATCCTAAAGACATAGGTGAAAACGAGAAACGATAGGCCGTGCCTGCCCTAAAGATGATATGTCTGTCCCCATGTAGAGGGAACATCTGCGCCCCAGGCAGATGCTCAGCGAAGAACGCAAGAAGCCGCGGGTTGAGGGGCGAATCGGGGTAACTGGGCGCTGTGCGGCCTCGGGGGAAATACGTGCGCCCCCGCGTGGCGGAGGCGCACCTGTTCTCGGATGGGGAGGGTTTCTCTACAAGCGCAGCTTGCCATGCGAAGGCTGCCGCCGCCTCTGTCGCACCCGTCCACTCTCATCCTCCTCCAACAGCTCGATCGCCGGAGGGGACACGGCTTCGTGAACGTACCCGCAGGAGAGGCAACTGCTGTAGGCGCCATACCAGTCTTTTTCAGCTATCATCGAACCACGACAACGCGGACACACTCGAGGCAGCATCGGCTCCATTCGACTCTCCTTTAGCGCAGAAACGTACTACTCTTCCTGCTGGTCAAATCCCTTCGCTGCCTCCGGGGTTAGCTGTCGGGTTCGGGTCGAAAGGTACCCTACTCACTAGTGTGAGATTCACCCCTGTGGAACTTCGGTTCCCCCGTTCCCGTAGACGGGTTCGGCACAGGTCGGCGCGATATACCAGCTCAGATGATAGTTAACCCTATGGACAGTATATATTTCCCCTAAAGAGATGTCAAACGATTGTGAATAATTGATCAGAAGACGGCCGCCGTTGCGCCGCCATCCACCTGGATCGTCGTGCCGGTGATGTGCCGGGCAGGTTCGGAGGCCAGGAATACGACCAACGCAGCGACGTCCTCCGGCGCGCCAAGATGCCCCAGCGGAATCCGCTTGCTCTCCTCTTCCACTATCTGTTCGTAGCTCCGGCCTCGGTCTTCTGCCCATGACTGCATCAATGACTTCATTCGGTCGGTGAGGATGGGACCGGGGCAAACGTTGTTCACAAGGATGTTGTCCGGCCCCAGCTCCTTCGACAGGGTCTTCGCCAGGCCGACGACGCCCAGGCGAGCTGAGTTGGAGAGTATGAGGCCATCGATAGGCTGCTTGACGGCGTAGGAGGTAATGTTGATGATGCGCCCGCCATCTTGCCGTCGCAGATGGGGCAGGGCCTCGCGGACGGTGCGCACAACGCTCAGGAGATTCTGAGCCAGTGCCGCCTGCCATACCTCGTCGGAATGCTTTTCGAAGCTGCCGGGCGGAGGGCCACCGGCGTTGTTGACGACGATATCCAGGCGGCCGAATCGCTCCACCGTCTGCGCCACGAAACGGCGAATATCGTCGGCGCGGGCCATATCGCAGGGAACTGCCAGCACGTCGGCGCTGGTCGCCGCTCTTATCTCCTTCGCTGTTTCTTCTAGCTGCTTCTCTCCCCGGGCGCAGATCGACACCCGACATCCTTCCTTGGCGAGGCCAAAGGCGATGGCCTTGCCTATGCCTCGGCTG
>Ga0315276_10003700_pt1 | contig 14000 bp, 15 predicted proteins | sample YL17G05_0_MG_FD_204542 | JGI IMG/M metagenome (GOLD analysis project Ga0315276, IMG submission 204542) | Sediment microbial communities from Yellowstone Lake, YNP, Wyoming, USA - YL17G05_0 | ecosystem: Environmental > Aquatic > Freshwater > Lake > Sediment | place: USA: Wyoming | collected...
CTGATCCAACAAGTCTCCATCCACATTCAACGTAAAACCGGTTTCCTTGCACAAGGTCGCGATCTGCTCTTCGATCATGTGGCGGCGGCGCTGCGGGTCAGCCGTGACTCCCTGACGTTCGAGGCCCTTCAGATAGGACTCGGCGTCTCGAACCACGATCCCCTTCGCACTCCCTAATACACGATGGCCTTCTGTCCTGTTGCCGGCGGTAATCCCCGCCGCTTCGATCGGAAGCGTAACCCCTCCGTATAGCGCCACCAGCCACCGCACCGGCCGAGCGAACCGAGCGCCGGTACTATTCCACTTCATCGCTTTCGGAAACGAGAGTTTCGCAATCACCTGCGGGAGAAGTTCTTCCAGGACCACCTTGGTGGGCCGCCCCTGTTCCTGCTTCACCGCAAAGAGATATTCCCCCTTCGGAGTCTGGCGAACTTGCAGCTCCTGTACGGAAACTCCCTGTCCTGCGGCAAATCCCGTCGCCGCTCTGGTCGGTTGGCCGGCTGGATCGAATGCCACCGCTTTGGAGGGTCCCATCGCTTCCTTGACCATCGAAACCTGTTGAATTGCGAGGCCCTCAACTACCAGGGTCAATCGTCGTGGAGTGCCCAGCGTGCGGGTGGATTGAAACGCGAGACGTTGGTCTTTCAATAGCTGCTCAGCCGAATCTTTGAGGACCGCCAAGGCGGGGGCGATGAACTGATAGGGCAGTTCTTCGACGCCGATCTCGAGCAACAACTCGACAACGGTCACTGGGGAAGGGCGACTTCCCTTCTTCGGAGAAGAAGCGGGACGAGGAGGTTTCTCAGTCTTTGGCATGGGTCCTTCTGCAGTTCTTATGAGCGGCGGGCAACAGCTTTGGAGCGCGGGCCTGACACCTTCGCTCCATCACGCCCCGTCCCGCGATTGAGCAGCGGATGGCCCATCGCTGCTCGCTCTTCGATGTAGTGTTCGGCACATTGGCGTGCAAGGGCACGGACCCTGGCGATATATCCCGTACGCTCCACCACGCTAATTGCCCCACGGGCATCGAGCAGATTGAAGAGGTGCGAAGACTTGATACAGAATTCGTAGGCCGGGAGCGTCAACCGCTTTTCGCGATTCGCCAGCAGCCGTTTGCATTCTCCCTCGAACGATTGAAAGGTGGCAATGAGCATCGCCACATCGCCTTCTTCGAAATTATAGGTGGAAAATTGAACTTCAGTTTCGTGATGGATATCTCCATACGTGACTGAATCGTTCCAGGCGAGGTCAAAGACGTTATTCACTTGTTGCAGATACATCGCGATGCGTTCAGTCCCGTATGTGATTTCGACGGTAATGGGATTCAGCTCGATCCCGCCGATTTCCTGGAAGTAGGTGAACTGGGTGATCTCCATCCCGTCGAGACGCACCTCCCAGCCCAGTCCCCAGGCGCCCAGCGTGGGGGACTCCCAGTCGTCTTGAATGAACCGGATGTCGTGCTGCTTCGGGTTAATCCCCAATTGGGCCAGACTCTCCAAATACAACGCTTGAATGTTGTCCGGCGCCGGCTTCAGCACCACCTGATACTGATAGTAATGCTGCATGCGATTCGGATTCTCTCCGTATCGTCCATCCGTGGGGCGCCGGCATGGTTGTGGATAAGCGGCTCGCCAGGGTTCAGGGCCAAGGGACCTAAGAAACGTGGCTGGATGAAAGGTGCCGGCCCCCATCTCCAGATCATAGGGTTGTTGAATAACGCAGCCTTGCTCGGCCCAGTAGTGATGCAACGTGAGAATGAGATCTTGGAAGGTCACAATCGGCCCTGCGAGGTGGTGAAACTGCTGAGTTAACGCCGCGGAACAGGGGAAGAAGCTACCAGGAAAGCCTGGAGGCTGTCAAGCAACAATCCCTCTATGATCAAGGAGTTGCATCGAAGTTCTCATCTCACTTTGACGATCGAGCCAGACAGAAGAGTGGGATAGCCACCTGTTCTACTCTTGGCATCCACTCTTGACGTGATCTAAGCAGTGTTCTATTGTCTAAGTACTTGATTAACTCACTCGGCATTGAGCCATCTTTCAAATGAAACTCTCAAAAAAAAGCGAGTACGGCCTCCGTGCACTGCTGGAGCTCACGCTCTTCTATGGCAAGGAGACACTACAGCGCCACCAGATCGCGGAGCGCCAACATATCCCTGTCGAATTTCTTGAACAGATCCTCCTGGCACTGAAACGAGCCGGCCTCCTCTCCAGTCGTCGAGGGATGAAAGGCGGCTACGCACTGATTAAGTCTCCGGGAGAGATTACCCTCGGTCAAGTGATTCGCATTTTGGATGGCCCCCTTGCGCCTATCGGATGTGTGAGCAAGACGGCCTATCAAAGATGCGGGGAATGCCCCTATGCCGAAGACGCTCAATGCCCGGTGCAGCATGTGATGGGCACGGTGCGTGATGCCATTGCCGGTATCCTAGACCACTACACGCTCGACGACTTCGCCTCTGGGCATCGCAAAGGATAATCATGGATCAAGTTGTGCTCGTACTGATCACATTTGTCGCGGCCACTGTCAACGGCGCCTTGGGCTATGGATTTTCTTCGATTACTGTTCCAGTCGCGCTGCTGTTTTATACCAATCGTATCTTGAATCCGGCGTTAGTGCTCGTGGAATTGGTGATCAATGGATACGTCCTCTTCATCAACCGCAAGAGCATCCCGAACATTTGGTGGCGCGTGGCGCCCATTTTGATCGGTCTCCTGATCGGTGTCGCGATCGGCAGCTATATCCTCTCCCTCGTCCATCCGGCCTGGGTCAAGTTGGTGACCTACTTCATGCTACTGCCGTTGATTCTGCTCCAGGCTGCCGGTATCAGAAAACCTATCAAAGCCGAAAAAGCCATCGCGATCCCTTTCGGAGTGGGAATCGGAACCCTATATTCCGTCACCACTATCTCAGGCCCTCCCCTCGCGCTGCTGTTCAACAATCAAGGGTACGCCAAACAGGATTTCCGGGCCGCGCTTGGCGTCATTCGAGTGGGAGAATCGGTCTTGACGGGAATCGCCTACTACTTCATCGGACTCTACAGTGTCAGCAGCCTGGAGATCATTCCCTACATCATTCCCAGCGTCCTTTTGGGAATTCCCCTCGGGAGCTTTCTCATTCGTTGGATGGACCCTGAGTCGTTCAGGCGGATCTGCATGGCCTTCGATGCCTTGATCGTTGCATTTGGCATGTCCCGGGTGCTGATCGAATTGAACCTGGCCACCGCGGTCACCACATACAGCATCCTCTCGATCGTGATGATCCTCAATGCCTACTTACTATTTCGATATTTTCGAGATAGGACCGTCCCATAGGGAGGAGGGAAAGAATACCGACCAGCCGATCACCAGACTGACCGGTTCCTCGTTCGTTCGCTTCGATGGCGGTAGCGGACTCCCCGGCATGTATCTAGAAGTCATCGGTCGCTACAACCACCTTGATCGCATCTGTTCCGATGAGCCTATTTGTGAAGGGTCCTTTGAACTCCTTCTGATACTTCACATCAAGATACATATGCGCGTGATGCGCCTTCGCCCCCCCTTGGTCAAGACGTACTTCAGCTCAACGGCCTGATCATCGATAGACGCGCTGTTCACTGGAACCGTAATGACACACTGCGATCCATCATAGTCCGCTGCCTGCGCGACAACCGCCGCACTTGAAGGCATAAGACAAAACCCCAGCAACACCCCACCCACCAAATAGTCGCACCTTCATCCATCTATTACTCCTTACCGGCAATAGATAACTGCATGGTCACGCCGAACCTTTCGGTTTGACTATCAACTCAAATACTCAAGCGCACAGGTTGAATCAAGTCCCTACCGTCTATCTCATCCCTCTGCGGACTCTGCACGCCTACTTCCGGTAACTCGAACCTGCCTCTTCCATGTTCTGAAGTCTGAACCATAGCCGTTCACGGCACATCCACGATCTGCTTCTCATGCTCATTCATATATAGGCCTCACAGCAGATGAGCAGAGCGCGGGATGAGGAGACGCTCTTCGAGCGGGACAGGATTCGTATGGTCTCTCCTCCTGGTTCTACAAATCTAATATTTTCAAGCAACCACGCCATCATCTAATTACATCAATTAATCAAATGCTTGCAGCGTGAAGCTGTTGGCACATGCTTTGCTCATACGCCAATCGTGTCCTACTTCTTGTCCAGCATCGCGCACGCAGTAGATCGAATCTAAATCGCCTCAACCATACTGCTTCCATGGAGCAACACATGAGCGCTTTGACCAAGAAACAATTCTTCCCGCGGATCAGAGTCACAGAGACCGCTTCCATACCGCTACGCCTAACCGCAATCGTTGCGGGCCTTCTTCTTACGATAATGCCCTTTCTGACTGGATGCGGAGGAGAAGGAGAGACCGGCAGCCAACCAATCGTCGCGGTGACTCCCGGTAGTGTAGGAGCCACCGCGTCTCTCGCATGGGATCCGGTTCAAGATCCCTCAGTCTCTGCCTATTTCGTCCATTACGGCCAGCAATCACCGAGTCAACCGGGCAGCTGCTCATACGAAAGTTCCATGTACATCGCCTCCCCCTCAGCTACGGTCACAAACCTTGAGCCTAATACCCTCTACTACTTTACGGTCAGTGCCTATAACGGTCTAGAAAGTGCGTGCTCAAGTGAAGTGTCGACCGTCACGTCTCCTCCTTCCGTCTAAACCGATCGACTATGCCCCTCCCGGACCCTCCGCGATATTGGATACTACCCGCGTCATCGGACGCGCCTGGATAGCTCCCGATGACGTGACAGGCCAGCGTGACGGTCACCACCTGCACGGATCCTTTCATTGACTCCCACATTTCATTTTGTTAGGCCTCAGGCCTCGCCACGTTGCTGGCGATCTTTCACATTGGTAAAAGAGTCTGTTGGCATCCTTGGCACTACATCCCGAAAAGAGTTTCGATGGCCAGTTCAACGGCTTCACCGGAATTACACGCTGAATTACACAACAAAGCCACCCAGCTCCGGATTGAAAGTGTGCGGACGACCACCAAAGCAGGGAGCGGCTATCCCACCAGTTGCTGCTCGGCCGCCGATATTGTCGTAGCGCTCTTTTTCTCTGTGATGCGCTATGACCAGAAGAACCCCAAAGCGCCCAACAGCGATCGCTTCGTCCTCTCAAAAGGCCACGCGGCACCCCTCCTCTATGCCGCCTGGGCCGAGGCAGGATTGTTCCCTAAAAGCGACTTGCTCAAGTTACGGACGTTGGCTTCAGATTTAGAGGGGCATCCGACTCCCCGCTTGTCCTTTGTCGATATGGCCACCGGCTCACTCGGGCAAGGACTTCCCGTGGGTGTCGGCCTCACGATCAACGCAAAATCAGTCGACAAGACGAGCTATCGCACCTACATCCTGATGGGGGATGGAGAATCCGTCGAAGGATCGGTATGGGAAGCAGCCGACGTGGCATGCCATCATCATCTCGACAACCTCTGTGCCATTGTCGATATCAACCGGCTCGGCCAAAGCGATCCCACGATGTTGCAACACGACATGGAGAGCTAACGCTCGCGGTGGGCCGGCTTCGGCTGGCACGCGATCGTCGTGGACGGACACAATCTTTCAGCCCTTCTCACCGCCTTCGACGAGGCATCACGGACTACGGGGAAGCCGACCGTATTGTTAGCCAAGACCTTCGAGGGCCGGGGCATTTCCGTGATGGAAAACCACCCCGAGTGGCACGGCAAACCCTTGAAGAAGGGCGAAGAAAAACAACAGGCGATCGCCGAACTGACGGCGCAACTCAAGCCGAGCCAAATGCAGATTCAGATCCCAAAACCATCTGCCTCGCCGTCCGCACGGGCATCGATTGGATTCTTGCCACCGCCCCCAACAGGCTCGGGGACTCGGTGGCAACGGGGAAGCCTTCGGTCCCGCGCTGGCCGCACTGGGTGACGTCCATCCGCTTGTTGTCGTACTCGATGCCGACGTCAAGAATTCCACCTACACGGACAAATTCGGCAAGAAGTTCTCTGACAGATTTTTAGAAAATTTCATCGCCGAGCAAAATATGCTCGGTGCCGCCGCAGGCTTGGCGGCTTTCGGCAAGATTCCCTTTGTCGCCACATTTGCCGCATTCTTTACTAGAGACTACGACTTCATCCGCATGGCAGCCATCAACCAATCGAACATTAAGCTGGTAGGCACCCACATCGGCGTGAACATCGAAGAAGACGGTCCATCTCAAATGGGTCTTGAAGACATCACCATGATGTCGGCACAATCAGGCGTCGTCGTGCTTTACCCCTCCGACGCCACCTGTGCTATCGACTGGTCGAAGCCGCGGTCTCTCACAAAGGGATGGTGTACCTGCGCGCCTGCCGATCAAAATCACCGGTCATCTACGGATCAGAGGACCGCTTTCAGATCGGGGGATCCAAAGTTCTTCGTCAGAGTGCCTCAGACGTCCTCACGATCGTGCAGCGGGCGTGACAGTCTTCGAAGCACTCAAGGCCTACGATCAGCTCAAGACGGCGGGAATTTCCATAAGGGTGATCGACTTGTACAGCATCGCGCCGATCGACCGTACGACCGTGCTCGACAGTGCCCGATCCACCCAGGACCGCATCCTCACCATGGAAGATCACTACGCCCATGGAGGGCTGGGCGACGCAGTCCTCAGTGCGATCGGAACGGAAGGCATGAAAGTCCATAAACTTGCGGTTCGGACCATTCCTCACAGCGAGAAGCCGGACGAACTCGTGAACCACCTTGGGATCGGAGCACAATCGATTGTCGAAACGGCTAAGCAAATCACCAAGTAAGCAGTCCAGCTCCGTCCTTCCTCAGGGGCTGGACTGCATTCCCCTCCTGAACATTCTGTCTGCCTCGGATCGCCAACGCATGCTTCAGGAACTGACCGAAGCCCATTACGGTAAGAACGACTATATCTTCCGCGAAGGCGATCCCACCGAATATTTCCATATTGTAAAGGAAGGGACCGTGAAGTGCGTGAAGTTCATGCCGGATGGCAAGGAATGCACACTGAAGATGCTGAGCCGGGGGATCTCTTCAGTTGCGACGCCGCGGCGTTCGATGGCACCTCGCATCCGGGCTCGGCCCAGCCGATGGGAGATGTCAGCATCCTCCAGATGAGCAAGAAATCCTATTTCGAGATGCTGCGGCGGAATCCCGACGCCGCGATGGAGGTCATTAAATACCTAGGCAACCGTTTGAATGAAGCCCAGGAGAGAACCGAGGACCTGGCGCTCGACCGTGCCGATCGACGACTCGCATCGCTGCTCGTGGACCTCGCAACCCGCAACGGGATCACAGATCAGAACGGGATTCGTCTCACGATTCGTCTCACCAGGCAAGACATGGCCCACATGGTCTGGATCACAACGGAAACGGCCATTTGGATCATGAGCCGATTCAAGCGCGACCGGTTGGTCTCCGGCACCGCCAAACGCCTCGTGATTCGCAACCTTCCAGGACTGAAAACCCTTGCCTCCGTTTCATGACCCCTGCTCTGTGCCGCCGTCACTTGAAAGCATCAATAACATGATATATATAACGTCTAATAACATCGATCTGGCATACGGTGTTATCGTCGATGTGTACGATTTCGCAATTCTGATCTCATCAGACCTGTTGATTCAAGCGCCTAATAGACCGTCCATCCCTAATAACAAGAGGAGCAGAAACCATGCGTGCATCAAAGAGAGTATTTTGCGTATTCGCCATCCTCACGGGCTTACTCGCCGGTGGCCTGGCCCTGTCGTCACCGACCTGGGCTAAGACCCATGACGTGGCCATGACGGCAGAGGAGACGGATGTTGTGATTGAAGGAAATGGCGAGAAGTATGCCGCCTGGACCTTCAACGGCACTTTCCCCGGACCGGTCGTGCGCGTGACGGAAGGCGACACGATCAATTTCACCTTAACCAATCCTGCCACGAATAAACATCCGCACGCGATGGACTTTCATGCCGCGGAAATCGACTTCCTGAAGAACTACAAGGCCATTAACCCGGGTGAAACCATCAGCTACAGCTTCGTGGCCAAGAAGCCCGGCATTTTCTTCTATCACTGCGGGGCACCTCCAATGATCCAGCATGTCGCCCGCGGCATGTTCGGCGCCATCATCGTCGATCCTAAAGATGCGAAAGCCTGGGCAAAAGCCGATCGCGAATATGTCCTCGTGCAGTCCGAGTTCTTTAAAAATCCTAACGATGTGCAGGCCATGTTCGACCGAAAATTCGATGGAGTCATGTTTAACGGCGGCATCTTCAAGTACCACCCGTTCGTGACCGGCGGTGGCAAGCTGGATGCGAAGCCAGGCGAGCGAGTTCGGATCTACTTCATCAACGCCGGCCCGAACGAGTTCTCCGCCTTCCATCCAATCGGCGAAATCTGGGACAACGTCTATGAGAGCGGCAATCCCACCAACAAGCTCAACGGGGTTCAGACCTATGTCGTAGGGCCAGGCAGCGCGGCCACATTCGATGTCGTTGCCGAATCAGCCGGAGCCTACCCACTCGTCACGCATTCGCTCACCGGTGCGCTTCGCGGCGCCATTGCGGTATTACTGGTAGGACCAGATGCCAAGGACGCACCACTCATGCCGATGGTGCCTTGGATACTGCCAGCAAAGTAAGCGGCTGGAGAAGGGAGCGACCCGCCATAGGGGGTTGCTCCCTTTATTCAATTGCATGTGCGACGAGCGTATCGCTCGAGAGCAAAGAATCATGTTGAACGTCGTATTGGCCATGTTCGCAATTCTCACGGCCCTCTGCACGGCCACACTCCTATCCCACTCCCCTGCTTCGGCTGGTCCACCGAAAGAGCGCATCGTCCTCATGCTGACAGGATCAAACTGTCCTGACGCACTACAGACTCTCGAAACTACCCTGAGACAAACCGATGGGGTCTTCGCCGTGGATGGCAACAGCGTCCCAGGGCATCTGCTCCTTGATGTCGAAGAAGGCAAGACCTCTGCGCACGACATCCTCACGGTCGTTCATATGACGATAGGTGCCGCCCCTTCCTGCCAGGTCGAAATTATGCAATCATGCATCACAGCCCCAAAGCACACCGGGGCACACGCACCAGCCAAGTAGGAACCGGCCTTCGCAGAGCTAACGCAACAGAGCATGCAATATAGACGAATAGCTGCCGAACATTGTCGGCCCCATCGCCTGCTGCGCCACCTCTCGGGAATGAGCCTCTGCCTGATGGTCTGTCTGCTCGCCTCACCGGTCACCGCTCAGGACGCCATCCTCGAATGGCTCCCCATCAGGCCGTTCAACTTTGACTTCACCCTTCGCCAACAATCGTTCGCACCAAATGATCGGGAAGTCGGGTTTCAAGCCGGGATCACGGCCCTTCGGTACGGCGATATAGAAGTTCGGGCCACCTACCAATTTTTCAGTCTCCATGCGGACGATTTCAGAACAGATCAGAATTCAGTGTTTCTAAATCCTCGATGGAACAACTTTATTGACATTCTTGATTTTCCCAAAGGCAAGCCGATCAACCGCGTGATTCGCCATATCCTGTTCGGCCCGCTCGAAGATCGTGCCGTTCCGTACCTTGGCCTCCTCGGCGGAGCGGTGGTTTCAGGATCCGGGGCGTCTACTGTGGGACCGTTGTATGGAGGACAATTGGGGGTGAGGTTTCCTGTCACACGAGGGCTGTCAGTCGATTTCGGAGCTCAGTATTCCCGATTCCGTGTCGAGGCACAAGGACAACATGGAGAGGCAGATCAATGGGTCTTTCTGACCGGCTTCCGATACTAGAAAAGTTGGTTGGACGCCTCATAATAGCGCTGCTCCTGTTGATGAGCCTCGTGGGATGCGGCCTCATTGTAGATGGCATAGGTCTCATTCACCCGCTGGCCAGAAACGAACTCGACGTGATTTGTGCACGGGGTCACATCCGGGTAGGCATGTCAGTTGAGCCGTTCCAGCCATTTGTGTTCCCAGCCATTTATACTGACGAAGGCCTTCGGGTAACCGGCCTCGATGTTGAACTCGTTCGAGAGATTAGCTCAGCTCTTTCGCAGCACTGCGGCAGTAACAAACCGATTGTTCCAACGCTGCACCTGATTCGTTTTAGAAACCTCTTTATCGAACTAACCGAGGGAAATCTTGACCTGTTTGTGTCCTCGATCAGCGCCAATGTGCCGGCGCCAGGAAGGATTGGCCTCGCCTACTCGAGCCCGTACTTTGATACAGGGGGAATCGGCGGCATCACAGCGCGACCGGAAGTGGCCGAGCGGATCGGCGAATACGTCCGTCGATCATCGGGGAAAGCGGCCGATGCAAACGTCATGACCAGCGCGTTCTCCGGCTTAACCGTGGCGGTCCAGGAAGGAACCAGCGCGCAAATCTATGCAGAAGCCAATCTGACGGGCATCAAGCTGGTGCTCTGCGATTCACTTCCGGCGGCCTTCGAATCTCAGGACCCGCCCATAGACCTCATCCTTGGAAAACTGCCGGTCCTCGACTATACAATACGGCGGGTCCGCAAGGACTGGCAACTCCTCAGATTGGACAGCGGCAAGCCGCTGGTCATGACCCGCGAGCAATACGCGATCGTGACCGACGAGGAGAACTACCGGCTGGGACGGTTCCTCAATGAGCTCCTGTTCCGGCTTGATGAATCGGGCCGGCTTGATGACATGCGGCGGCGCTGGCTGGAAGAAAACTATGCCTATCCACGCCGAGCCGCCACGGAAGGTCTTCCCTTTGCCGCCGAGAAAATGCCCCAGCATTACGATCAAGGCCAGTGTCGAATGGCTGATAACCGGTCACGATAAAAAAGAGGAGGCCTCTATGAAACAGGTATGGTGTGCATCAATGGTGGGAATCCTCGCGACCTTCGCCATCGCAGCGTTGATCACAAGCACAAGCTGGGCAGTTGATCGTGCAGAGGCGGAGGAGACCGCTCGGTTATTGGCCAAGTTGCTCAAGGCCGGCCGCTTGGTCATTGAGCAGAATCAACAGTTGATTGACGATCAACATAAGGGAGACAAAGGATTTACGCCCGAGGTGTTTGAACAGCAACTCGTTCAGGAGTTTCGCCAACAAACCAGCATTGATCTCGCGAAGCTCCAAAGCACACCTGCATCTATCACGGTGCCTCCCATGGCCAAAGAACTGTTGCCAGCCTTCCTGCTCGCCAGCAAGGAAGTAGTCCGTGATGCCCAGGTCGTGATCAATCAACGGGGGATCGGGTACAAGAACTTTATCCCTGCTACCTACGGCAGCCAGGCCGCCGCACGTTTCTCTAAACAATCGCACGTCAGGCTGAAGCAAACAACACTGGGACCTCGCAATCCGAAGAATGAGCCGGATGACTATGAGTCGTCGGTGCTGAAATGGCTGTCCGGACGTCCAAAAGCCGACGCCTATGTCAGCGAGCTAACCGACCAGGGCCAGACACTGCGTGTCGTGATGCCGATCTATTACGTCCCGGCCTGTTTAACTTGTCACGGTGAACCAAAAGGCGACCTCGATATCTCAGGCTATCCCAAGGAAGGACATCGCGAAGGGGATCTCGCAGGGGCAATCACGGTAACCGCCCCGCTGACTCAACCGTAACCCTACGGATTCGGCGACACGAACACTAATACTTTGAGGCGCTGGCCTGTGTGATTCTTCACGCCATGCTCCTCCCCGGCTGGTGCCATGGTCCCCTGCCCTGGACCTAACACCTGTTTCTCTGACCCGACCTGAAACGTGCCCTGTCCTTCAAGCACGAGATAGACTTTATCCTGCTCACCATGGATATGCCCCTTCTGTTCCTGCCCTGGCTCGAAGCAGTAGATGTCGCAGAAGAATCGCGGCGTCTGAAACATGTTGTTCTTCTTCATATTCTCACTGCTAAACTCATGATAGTTTGATAGATTCACTACGTTCATTTGCCAACTCCTTGAAGAAGGTTACGGATGCGTTCGGCGGAGCTCAAGCGTCGCCAGAATGGAATCGACCGAGATCAAATGATGCGAGAGACCCAAGTCCTTGGGCGGAAGCCCCATCGCCAAACCGAGCAACTGCGGCACATGCAAGATCGGCAAATGAAGTTTGGTATTCACTGAACGACCAGCCCGGCCTTGATAAATATCTAGACTCATGTGACAGAGGGGGCAGGGCGTCACCATAAAATCTGCCCCCTGCTCCTTCGCCTCTTTCATGTGTGTCCCTGCCATGGCCACGGCTATGGCTTCCTTTTCGAGGATGATGGGAAACCCGCAGCATTTGGTTCTCCCGGCATAGGCCACCGGCTCGCCACCGACGGCCTTGATGACGCGCTCTAGGGATTGTGGATTCTCGGGATCGTCGAACCCCAAATCCCACGAAGGACGCAAGATGTAGCAGCCGTAAAACGGGGCGATGCGGAAGTCTCGCATCGGCGCGGAGACGAGGGCTCCCAGGCGAGCCAACCCGATGTCTCGCACCACAATCCACAACAGATGTTTGACCTGGATGTGACCGTGATAGGCCAGACCTTCCGGTGCCAGAAGAGCGTTGATGCGGTCCAGGGTTCCTGGCTCGGTCTTCAATCGTTGATTGGTTGCACTCATCACCCCTTGGCAGGTGCCGCAGATCGTCATGACGTCCAGTCCAAGCGCCTCCGCTTGCGCAAACGTCCTGGCGTTGATCGCCAGCGCCATATCGGGATGCGCTTCCGTCACAACCCCGGCGCCGCAACAGGCAGCGGCAGCGAGTTCGACGACCTCGATCCCCAATCGGCCGATGATCGCCCTCGTCGATTGATAGAGTTCAGGCGTCGCACCTTGTGCCGCACAACCAGGATACAGCGCGTACTTCATACGGACCCTCTCCATGTGATTCGCGACGCGAGTATATGCCAGACGCCCCGCAAAAATCAGGTGTGGCCCTCCCCCGCCACCCTTTGACCCCCCACATCACTTTCAGATAGGCTGAAAAGAGGTTTCACCACCAATCACCCATCAGAGACCGGGCAGACCATGAGCCACGCCAAGCCAGACGCACAGACAGGCCGGAGCCCTGATGCGTCTGCCATCCGCGCCTTGCTGAACGAAGGCACCGCGCATCTGCAAGGCGGGCGGTTTCAGGAGGCTGAAGGGGCCTATCGGCGAGCCCTCGACATGGCCCCAAACCACCCCGAAGCGTTACACCTTCTCGGCCTCTTGCTCTATCGACTTAACCGATTCGACGACGCCATAACCACGATCTCCCGTGCCATCGAGCAAGCACCGGCTTCGCCACTCTATTGCTTTAACCTTGGCGTAGTGACTCAGAAAGCGGCTCGCCAGGACGAGGCCATCCGCGCCTATCGACAGGCCGTCACGTTGAATCCACGGCACCTTGAAGCCTGGATCAACCTGGGCAATGTGCTCAAAGACCGTGGAGCTCTCCCTGAATCCATTGAGGCCTACCAAAAAGCCCTGACACTCAATCCGTCGCATGCCGATACCCATAACAACCTCGGCGCCGCCCTGAAGGAGCAGGGCGAGGTGGCACGCGCGCTCGCCTCCTATCGTCAAGCCCTTCAGTTGAAGCCGACACATGTCGAAGCGCTCAATAATCTAGGCCTGGCGTTAATGGAAACCGGATCGCTGGACGATGCGATCGCGTCATTCACACAGGCGCTCACAATCATGCCTGGCTATCTGAAAGCTCTCTACAATCTCGGCGTCGCCTGGTCCTGGGCAGGAGAAGACGAAAAAGCCGTCGACTGTCTCCAGCGTGCGGCCACGGCCAAGCATGACCATGCCAGGCCTGTGACCGACCCCTTCGTCTACCGCTCACGCATCAAACATGATCTCGAACAGATTCAGTATCTGTTCGATAAACAACTCCTGAACGACGAGCATCGCCCCTACCTCCAGGCGCTTCAACGGCTCCGCGACGAATTGGAGCACCGCCCCGATCCAGGCAATCGGATTACCATCACCCCACAAGAACTTGCACCGGTCGCCACCTCCTTCAATCGGCTCCTCTATCGCCCCACGAGCCCGCATCTCCCGGATGGCGCACTCCATCCTGC
>Ga0315276_10003703_pt1 | contig 13993 bp, 10 predicted proteins | sample YL17G05_0_MG_FD_204542 | JGI IMG/M metagenome (GOLD analysis project Ga0315276, IMG submission 204542) | Sediment microbial communities from Yellowstone Lake, YNP, Wyoming, USA - YL17G05_0 | ecosystem: Environmental > Aquatic > Freshwater > Lake > Sediment | place: USA: Wyoming | collected...
GCGACGCAGAGGAAATTGACGGCCTGCTGGAGGTCCTTGCCGGTCAGGTCGATGGCCAGGTTGGTGTCCCTGAAGGTGTCGTCGTAGAGGAAGTTCACGTTGGCCACCCGGCCCAGCGTCTGGAAGATCGAACGCAGGGAAACCTCGGTCCGGAAGCTCAGGTTGAGCGCTTCGCCGGAACCCTTGAGCCGGACCGGGCCTTCGAGCTTCTCCTGACCGTTCTTTTCGGCCTTCGGCGGAGGGGCGATGAGGGCCTTGAGCTCGTCGGCGGCCATGCGGTTGAGGGGGTCGAAGAAAAGCGCTCTTTTGTAGTCGACCTCGGCCTCCTTGCGCTTGTTCTGGGCGACCAGGCTCCTGGCCGTCTGGGTATAGAACAGGCTGGCGGAGGCCCTGGCCCGGACGAGGGCCAGGCGGTAGACGGCTTCTTTGGGGTAGGCCAAGGCCGCTTGTTGGTAATACTCGACGGCCTGGTCGTACTTCTGGTTCGTCTCGGCCTTGACGCCCTGTTTGTAGTCTTGGCTGAGCGTCGCGCACGCCCCGGCCGCCAGGGCCAGGACCAGGATCAGGGCGTATTTTTTCATGGCCGGTCTCCTTGTCGCGGGAACGTCTTTCTTTCCGAATTCGGGCCCTGGATGACGATGGCTTCGGCGGTCACGCCGACGACCTTGTAGCCGGGCGCGATCTCGTCGCCCTCCCCCACGGACACGGTCTGGCCGTTGCGGAGGACGAGGGCGATGATCTGCCCGCCGGACTTGATGGACCCGATGTAGCTGAGGGTCAGATTGAAGGAAGGGGAGGCGTCCGTTTGGGAGACGGCCGCCGACTTGACCGCGGGCCCGCCGGCCCGGCGGGCGGCCCCGGGGACCGCCGCTGTCTTCGGTCGGAAGATGTCGCGGACCGGCGCCGCGATCTCGCCGCTGCCGAACACGAGGAGGTCCCTGCGGACGAGGGGTTTCCCGGCTTCCTGGGCGGCGAACAGGGACACGACCCAGCCCAGGGCGAGACCCGCGAGCGCCGCTTTCCTAAATGCCATAATACCCCGCCACCGCCAGTTTCGCGCTGAGAAGGTCGCCTTCGGACCCCGTCCTCGGGAAATCGATCTTCTCGATGACCAGGAACTTGGGGAACGCTTCGAGGACGGCCAGCAGCTTCTTGAGGCCGGCATAAGAGCCGGTGTAAGTGAACGTCACGACCGTTTTCCGGACCTGTTCCTTTTCCATTTCGGAATAGCCGTAGCCGAGGTCCGTGATGGTCGTCCCGGCCAGGGCGAATATCTTTTGAAGGTCCAGGCGAAGGGCCTGGACGCCGCCCGCGTCATCGTAGAAAAAGCCCGTCCGAAGCTCCTCGAGGTCCCGGCCGGCCTCTTCCCATCGCCGCCACTCGGACTTGGCCGCATCGCGCGCCTTGGCCGCCCGGTCGTAGGTATCCTGGAGCCGCACCGCCGCCACCCTGTCCTTTTCGAGGCCGCCCCGGATCCTGGTGAACAGGACGAGGAATACGGCCAAGGCGAGGAGCGCGGCCAGACCGAGGCGGCCGAGCGTCCGCCGCTCCTTGTCGTTGAACAGGTCAAAGAGAACGTTCATAGGTCAGTGAGATCTCCGCGATGATCCGGCCTTCCTCGTTCCGGGTCTCGCCGCCGACCTGAATGCCCTTAAAGCCCCGGGCGGAGAGGTTGTCGATGAGCGCGAGAAGGTCGTCGAGACTGCGCGAGGTCACCCGGAGACGTATGGCGACGGCGCCCTCGTTCGTGAAACCCGGGCTGAGCGAGGTGATGTAGCTCGGGCCGGGGAGCGCCTTCTCGAGCTCGGAGAAGAGCGCGGTCCAAAGGAAGGTCTTCTTCATGATGATGCCATTGACGAGGTCCACCCGGGTCCGGCTGAGGCCTTCGACTTTATCGATGTCGGCCGTCAAGCGCTTCTCCTCGCGCCGGACCTCTTCCTGGAGCCGTTGTTTTCCGGCGATCTCGGCCCTCAGCCGGGCCGATTCGCCGCCGTATTTCACGACGACGACGACGCTCAGGGCGGCCAAAACGACGAGGAGGAAGCCAAAGGTCCTGGCCAGGGCGGCGAAGAGCCGCCGGTTCCGGCGCGGCTTCGTGGCCAGGTTCAGGTTGAGCGTGGCACGTTCGTTCATAGGATCTGTCCGACGAGAGGGGCGAGCAGGGCTTTTTGAGCCTCGCTCCACGCCTCGGGCGCTTCATACACCAATGGCTCGAGCGGCAGGTCGATCCTTTCCCTCAGCCGGTCCATGAGCTGCGGCCTTTCTGCGGCCACGGCCGTGCGGACCCAGAGCCGCTCGATCCGTTTGCGTTCCTTGTCCTCGAGGAAGCGGATGGTATTTTCCGCTTCCCGGACGATATTGTCGGCGCGCTCGTCCGCCTCCGGCCCGCCGGACCCGCCGACGCCCTTTTGACGGTAAAGGGCCCAGCCGGAATCCATGACCGCCAGGAGGGTCAGCGTCTCGTCCTCCAGGTTGAGGAGGATGCCGTTGGACGGCCCCGCCTGTCCGACCAGGTTGATCAGGGTCAGGGAAGGAACGGTCACGAGGACCGGCTTCAGCCCGGCCTTTTCGAAGAGGGATTCGTACTCCCGGACGACCGTCTGCCGGGCCATGGCGACGATGATCTTCCGGACGCCCCGGCCCGGAGTGACGGCGTAGTCGATACGGGCGTCGTCGGGGATGAGCGGCATCTGCTTGCCGATGCGCCAGCGGATGAAGGTGTCTCTCTCTTTCCCGGAGCGGGGGAAAGAGTCCACGCTCAGGACGAAGACGCGCGCGGACGGCTCCGGGATGAGGATGGCGGCCGAGCCGGAGGAGAGGCGCAGGTTCTCCATTCCCTGGGCGACGGCCTCCTCGAGGACCGCGGGATCGGTCACGTTGGGACGGTCGAACGACGGACTGAGGGGGCGGTCCCGCATGGGCAGGACGAATCCGCCCCTGACCGACCCGTCTTTCTTCGAGACGCGGATGCCGCTCAGGAAGGCCGGGGAGAGCTGAAAGACGGCGTCGGGCAACAGGCGGTCCCGGAAATGAGACTTGAGCCGCTTCCCCAGTGTCACTCGGTCACTCCACAAAGGTCACTTTGTTCAGGTCCTTGAGGCTGGTTATCCCGGCCAGGACCTTGTCCAAACCGACTTCTCTCAAGAACACCATGCCCTCCGCCTTGGCCCTTTTCTTGACCTCGGAGAGGGGCCTTTTTTCGAGGATGAGCTCCCGGATGGGATCCGAGAGCTCGAGGATCTCGGCGATGGCCGTCCGGCCCTGATAGCCCGAGAAATTGCATTCGGAACAGCCCTTCGGCTCGAAGAAGACGGTCTCCGCGTGCCGGGCCGGATCGAGGCCCGACTCCGCGAGCTGCGGGGCGCCGTAGCGGACGGGGACCTTGCATCGCGGGCAAAGGACGCGGACCAGGCGCTGGGCCAGGATGCAGTTCAGGGCCGAGATGAAGCTGTAGGGGTCGACCTGCATGTGGAGGAATCGCCCGATGACGTCGAAGACGTTGTTGGCGTGGACGGTCGTGAAGACGAGGTGGCCGGTCAGAGCCGACTGGATGGCGATCTGGGCCGTCTCGGGGTCGCGGATCTCGCCGACCATGATCTTGTCCGGGTCGTGGCGGAGGATGGACCGCAGCCCCCGGGCGAAGGACAGGCCCTTCTTCTCGTTGACGGGGATCTGGGTGATGCCGTCGACCTGATACTCGACGGGGTCCTCGATGGTGACGATCTTGTCTTCCGGGGACTTGATCTCCGTCAGGGCCGCGTAGAGGGTCGTCGTCTTGCCGCTGCCCGTCGGCCCCGTGACCAGGACCATGCCGTAGGGCTGGGCGATGTACTTGCGGAATTTTTTCTGGATCTCGTCGGAGAAGCCGAGGAGGTCCACGCGCAGCTCGCGGATGGCCTGGGTGATCATTTCCTTGTCGAGGATGCGGATGACCGCGTCCTCGCCGTAGATGCAGGGCATGATGGAGACGCGGAAATCGATGGTCTTGTCCTTGATCTTGAGCCGGAAGCGGCCGTCCTGGGGGACGCGGCGCTCGGCGATGTCCAGGTCCGACATGACCTTGATGCGGGAGATGATGGGCGACTGGAACTTCTTGTCGATGGCCTCCATCGCCTCGCCGAGGACGCCGTCGATCCGGAACTTGATCTTGACGTCGTCGTCCTTGGATTCAATGTGGACGTCGCTCGCCCGCTTCTGGACGGCGGTGAAGATGATCGTGTGGACGAGCTTGATGATCGAACCGTCCTGGTCGGCCAGCTTCTCGATGGATATGACGTCCTCTTCGTCCCCGCTCTCGCGCTCGACGACCTGGGTGATGAAGCCTTCGGTGGCGTCGCGCAGGACCTGCATGGCCGTCTCGCTCTTCCTCAGGGCCTCGAGGATGGCCCGCTTGGAGGCCGCGTAGACCTTGACCTTTTTCCCCAGGAAGGCCTCGATGGCGTCGATGGAGGCGATGTCGGAGGGGTCGGCGACGGCGATCTTCATGACGCCGCCTTCGTCGCCGAGGGGGACGAAGTTGAGACGGTGGAGGAACTCGACGGGGAAGGATTGGATAAGGTTGCGGTCGAGCCGTTCGGCCTCGAGGTCGAGGAAAGGAACGCGGTAGCGTTCGGCCAGGGCCCGGGTGGCCTTGTCCTCGCCGCCGACGTTATCCGTTCTATCCTTGCTCATGTCCCGCGCCTTTCGGGCCGCCTACCGGGCGATCCGGATGATGTTGAAGATCGGTATGTACACCGAAAGAAGCATCGCCGCCACCACGAGCCCCATGAAAATGATGACCACGGGCTCGACCAGGTTGACCAGCGTTTCGATTTTACCACGAACGCGCTCGTCATAAAAGTCGGCCATGTCCCCGAGCATGCCCTGGAGGTTGGCCGACGACTCCCCGATGCGGACCATGTCCAGGGCCAGGGCCGGGAACGTACCGGCCTTGGCCAGGGAGTCGGACAGGTTCTCGCCGTTCTTGATGTGGTCGGGGACGTCCTGCATGTGCCGGACGATCCAGGCGTTGGGCACGGCCTGGATGGCGATGCCGATGGCCGAGATGAGGGAGATGCCCGCTTCGAGGAGGAGGCCGAGGGTCCGGCTGAAGAGGCTGAGGCCGGACTCGAGCCAGATCGTCCGGCCGAAGGGCACGCGGAGCTTGAACCTGTCCAACTGATAGCGAAAATCCGGCCGCCGGCGCAGCCGGGCCAGAAGGACTGCGAGTGCCACGAACACCGCCAGGAAGACGTACCAGCGCCGGCTCGTGGCCGTGGCGAAAGCCATGAGGATCCGGGTGATCCGGGGCATGTCGGCCTCGAAGCTCTTGTAGAAATCCTCGAACTGGGGCAGGACGAAGTTGACCAGGATGCCCATGAGGATGAAGGAAAAGACGATGAGGATCGTCGGGTAGGTCATGGCCGACTTGATCTTGGCCCGGGTCTGGGTGACCACCTTGGCGTACTGGATGTACCGGCCGATCGACCCCGGGAGGTTGCCGCCTTTTTCCCCGGCCATCAGGCTGGCCGTGTAGACCGGGGAGAACAGCTCCTCGTAGGGCAGGAAGGCCTCGGACAGGGCCTTGCCCCGCTTGACCTCTTCGGCCACCTTGATCAGGATCTGCTTGAGGAAAATATTCTTGGCCCGGGCGGAGATCACCTCGAGGCTCTTGAGGATCGGGTAGCCCGCCTTGATCAGCGCGACGAGCTCCTGGTTGAACAGGATGATGTCCCGGTCCTTGACCTTTCGCCCCAAACGGAACCCCTGGCCCCCGAGCCTGCTCAAGTCGCGCCGGACGGAGAGCACGAGGACGCCTTCCGCCTCGATGGCCTTCCGGCATTCCCCGGCCGACGGCGCCAGGACGGAGCGGACGTCGATCCGGCCATCCTCGCCCGCGATCCGGCATTGATAGTAAGGCATTTTCGCCGATCCCCTGTTGATTTAGTCGCAATCAATCTATTCCAGGGCACAAATATTGTCAAACCTGGTCTTTCCGGGTACTGCGAAAATGGACCCCCAGGCTTTGCAGTCCTCAGGCGCGAAGCGAATGAGGGCAGGCAAGCCTGGGGACCCCCGCCGCAGTTGACAAAAGCCAGGATAAGGGTTAACTAATAGGATCGTGAAGAGAACCAAGAGGGCCGTCGCTGGAGCGCTCGCCGGAGCGATTTTCGGACTTTTTCTCGCCGCGCCGGCGATGCGGCCCGGACCGTCGCAGTCGGCCCAGGAGCCGCCCCCACCCCAGAAGGTCCGCCAACCCAGTTACGATTACATGAGCTCGTGGCTGACCGGGAGAACGAACCCTCTGGGCCTCAAGGAGGACCCGGCCGCCAGGCGAATGCTCGGCCAGGGATCCGTCCCTTGGGCCATCCGGGCCGGGTCGCGGCATATTCTCGACTGAGGTTTTTTTTTATGATTCGGATTCAATTTTTTGGATACCCGGGCCGATGAAAAAATCCCTGATCTTCGTCCTCGTCCCCGTCCTCGTTGTTCTCGCCCTGGGGACGATGAACGTCTACCGGAAGGCGACTTGGAAGGACGTCACGGACGGGATCACCTGGAAGGAAACATCGACCGGCCTCAGGGCCGTCAGCGTCGATCCGACGAGCGAGGCTTTTCTCAGGGTCAATATCCGTAAGGGGGACATCCTCACGGCCATCAACAGGGTGCCCGTGCGGACGAAGATCGACGTCCTCAAGAACCTTTGGCAGGCCGCCGCGACCGACCAGAGCGTAACCTACCAGATCAATAAAGAGGGAATGCAGATCTACCCCACTTTCAATCTCCGCAAGCGGGGCGCCAATCCCATCTATTATTACCTCGTCCTCGTCGGCTTGACCACCCTCGTCATCGGCTTCGTCGTCTTCTTCAATTCTAAGGGGCAGATGTCCCTGCCCTACGTTACCTTCTACCTCCTGAGCCTGACCTTCGCTGTTTTCTGCATTTTCTCCCCGACCGGCGAGATGACAACGCTCGATTGGGCCTTCTACGGCCTGGACAAGGCCGCCTTCCTGGCCTTTCCGCCCCTCTTCCTCCACTTTTTCATGATCTTTCCGCTGCGGAAGCGCTTCCTCAGGAACCGCTCCAACGTCCTCCCTTTCCTCTACGCCCCGGCCGGGCTCCTCGTCCTCGCCCGCCTGCGCTTCCACATCCCGCTCCCTCCCCAATGGAGCGAAGCGGCCATCCTCCGCTACCAGGACGGGCTCGAGCGCTTCGAGCTCCTCCACTTCGCCATGTTCGCCCTCGTCACCATGGGGATCCTCGCCCACAGCACCCTTCGGGCACCGACGATCCTGGTCAAAAAGCAGCTGCGGATCATCGTCTACGCCCTGGCCTTCGGCATCCTGCCGTCGATGGTCTTTTACCTCGTGCCCTTCATCGCCGGCGGACGACCTTCCACGGGCGCCGAGCTGACGGTCCTCCTCCAAGCCCTCGTCCCCCTGGCTTTCTCCTATTCCATCTCCCGCTACCGGCTGGTCGACATCGAGGTCCTTCTGAAAAAGGCGGCCACGCTGATCTTTTCCTTCTTCGTCATCGCCTTCGTCTATTTCTTCGTCAGCTCCAGGACCCAGATCTTCTCGGAAAACCGCCTCAACGCCATCGTCCTCGGCATCCTGGCCATCGTCCTCGGGGCGACGCTGTTCACGCCTCTCAAGAAGTTGTTCCAGGGCCTCCTCGACAGGGTCATCTATAAAAGGAGCTACGAATACCGGAGGACGCTCCTGTCCATCATCCGCGAGCTCAGCCGCGAGCGGAACCTCCAGAAACTCGCCCAGTCCCTCCTCGAAGCCATTTCCAACGCCCTTTCCTTGAAGACCGTCGCCCTTCTCCTGGCCGACGAAAACGGCCCGTCGGGCTTCCATGTCCTCAAAGCCAAGGGCGAAGGGACGGCCGGGCCCGCCCAGGTCCCGTTCGACGATTGGCTCGTCCGCGAGCTCCGGGAGAAAGACACCCTCTCGTTCGTCTCCTCCTCCGAATCGGAAGCGGCCAGGGCGGCGATGGAAAAGCTCTCGGCCCTCGGCTTCTACCATGTCCTCCCGCTCAAGGTCGAGGACAAAGTCATCGGCTGCCTGGTCATGGGCAAAAAGCAGGACGGGTCCTTTTTCTCCAGGGAAGATTGGGAGCTGCTGACGACGATCTCCGGCCCGGCGGCCCTGGCCCTGGAGAACGCCGACCTCTACAGCCGCGAGACCGTCCGGGCCATGGAGATGCAGCGGCTCAAGGACTACAGCGAGAACATCATCGAGAGCCTGACCGTGGGCGTATCGGTCATCGACGAGGACGGCATCGTCATCGGCTGGAACAGGGTCCTCGAGGACCAGATCTCCGTCCGGAAAGAGGCGGCCATCGGGAATCGGCTCCGGGACGTCCTGGGCCCGACCACGTTCAGCGCCCTGTTCCCGCCGGAAACCCAGCAGGATTTCCGGCTTCTGAGCGAGATGACGCTGGAGACGGCCGGGGGCGGAAAAAAGATCTTCGACATCGCCCGGACGCCGCTCCTGGACAACACCCTGCGGGCCTACGGGACCATCATCGTCTTCGAGGACATCACCGACAAGATCCAGCTCCAGCAGCAGCTCCTGACCTCGGAAAAGCTCGCTTCGATCGGACTCCTCTCGGCCGGCGTCGCCCACGAGATCAATACGCCCCTGACGGGGATCTCGAGCTACATCCAGATGCTCCAGAAAACGCTGGCCGGCACTCACTATTCCCAGATCCTGGAGAAGATCGAGGCGCAGACCGACCGGGTCGCCCGCATCATCAAGAACCTCCTGACGTTCGCCCGCAGCCCCTCCGACGCCTCGTTCCAGCGCGTCGACCTCAAGGAGAGCATCGAGGAGATCCTGTCGCTCATCGACCACAAGCTCAAGAACATGAACATCCGTCTGGCGCTCGAGCTCGATCCCGTCCCGCCGCTCTACGCCCAGGGCGAGCGGCTCCAACAGGTTTTCATCAACATCATCCTCAACGCCCTGGACGCCATGCCGCAGGGCGGCGAGCTGAGGATCCGGCTGTCCCAGGAGAACGAGGGCGCGGTCGTCCGCGTCTCGGACACCGGGACGGGCATCAAACCCGAGCACCTCTCCCACATCTTCGACCCTTTCTTCACGACGAAAGGGGTCGGCAAGGGAACGGGGCTCGGCTTGTCCATCAGCTACGCCACCGTCAAGGAGCACGACGGCCACATCCTGGTCCAGAGCGAGGTCGGCCGCGGTTCCATGTTCACCATCATTCTTCCGGTCGGCCGGGACGGCTCCCGGAACCCGAAATCCCCGGTCGCCAGGACATGACCCATGAGCAGTAAAGGCATCATCCACCTCATCGACGACGAACCCGTCATCCACGACGTCTTGGGCCAGCTCTTGACGTCTGAGGGCTACGAGGTCGAGATCTCAGCGTCCGGCGAGGAGGCCCTGGAGAAGTTCCCGTCCCAATCCTTCGACGTCATTCTCCTCGATCTGCTCATGCCGGGGATGGACGGGATCGAGGTCCTCCGGAGGATCAAGAAGGTCGACCCCCTGGCCCCGATCATCATCATCACGGCTTACGGCTCGGTCGAATCGGCCATCGCGGCGATGAAGATCGGCGCCCTGGACTACGTCCAGAAGCCCTTCAAGCACGATGATCTCCTCCTGGCTATCGAGAAGGCCGTCGAGCGCAAGCACCTCCAGGACGAGAACATCCGCCTCAAGGACGAGCTTCGCCAGCGCTACGGCTTCGCCAACATCATCGGCAAGAGCCAGGCCATGAAAAGCGTCTTCGATCTGGTCAGGGCCGCGGCGCCGACGCGGAGCACCATCCTGCTCCAGGGGGAGAGCGGCACCGGAAAAGAGCTCGTCGCCCGGGCCCTCCACTTGAACTCGAACCGGGCGGAGGCCCCCTTCATCACGGTCAACAGCGGGTCCCTCCCGCCGGACCTTCTCGAAAGCCACCTTTTCGGGCACGTCAAGGGGGCCTTCACGGGCGCCGTGGCCCTGAAGAAGGGCCTCTTCGAGGCCGCCGACACGGGCACGATCTTCTTCGACGAGGTCTCTTCCATCGGTCTCGAAACGCAGGCCAAGCTGCTCCGGGTCATGCAGGAGAAGGAATTCATGCGGCTCGGCGGGACCCAGACGATCAAGGTCGACGTCAGGATCCTCGCGGCAACGAACACGGACATCGAGGAGCTCATCGCCCAAAAGCTCTTCCGCAAGGACCTCTTCTACCGGCTGAACGTGATCAAGATCGAGATCCCGCCCCTGCGCGAGAGGAAAGAGGACATCCCCCAGCTCGTCAAGCACTTCGTCGAGATCTACGCTCGCGAGAACCGCAAGGAGATCGAGGGGGTCAGCGAAGACGTCCTCGAGGTCCTCGATGCCCACGACTGGCCCGGAAACGTCCGGGAGCTCGAGAACCTCGTCGAACGGGCCATCGTTCTGTCCCGCTCCAAGGTCATCACCCGTGCCTCCCTCCCTCCCTTCCTGCTGCGGGCAGGAGAGGTCGACGACGAGGAGCTCATCTCGTCGGAGGAGTCCCTGGACCTGAGAGACCGGACCCAGGCCTTCCAGAAAAAGGTCATCCTCGCCGCCCTGAAGAAAACGAAGGGGGTCCAGAACAAGGCCGCCAAGCTCCTCGGGGTCAAGCCGACGACCCTCAACGAGATGATCAAGCGTCTCCGCATCGATACGAGCGGATTTCCGTCCTGATCCGGGGCCCCCGGCAGCCCCCCGGCCCGTTCAATAGAACTTGCCGGGCACGGCCTTATCGGGATTGAACCGGACTTTATCGGGACGCCGCGGCAGGGTCAGGGAAACCTCCTCGGTCGTCTCGTCGACGATGAACATCTTGCGGCCGGAGGACTCGCCGGCCCGGCTCCACTCGACCCAGAGGGGGAAGATGAACCGGCCCTTGACCTGGGTCACACGGATGTCGAGCCGGACCCCCTCCGGGACGGGCGTTTCGGTCCACGTCGTCCGGACCTCGGGCAGCTCGTAGGAGTAAAACCATCCCTTGAAGAATTCCTTGAGGTCTCGCCCGGAAGCGGCCTCCATGGCGGCGATGAACTCGCCCGTCCGGGCCGCCCGGAATTTATGCTTTTCGAAGAAACCCTGGAGGCCGGCGCCGAACGATTCCTTGCCGATGAGGTCTTGGAGCATGAACAAGGCCAGGGCGGCCTTGTTGTAGACGATGGACTGATAGGCCTCGAAATCGTGGTAGCTCAGGCGCGAACCCATGATGACAGGTCCCCGGAAGCTCTTTTTCTCGGTCCAGTGGGCGAATTTCTTCAGGATGCCGGCGAAGCTCGTCTCGCCGTACTTGCGCCGCAGGTAGGAGGCAGCCGCGAACTGGGACAGGCCTTCGCTCAGCCACTGGTCCTTATAGGATTCGAACGAAACCCCCTGGCCCCACCACTGATGGGCGATCTCATGAGCCAGGAAATACCCCTCCCACTGCGACAGGTCGACGGGGGTGTCGACCGGCGATAGGAAGCCGGAGTCCATCTGCCAGGGTACGGCGTTGAGGACGACGAAGGAGGCCGGGCTGTGGCCCCCGTAGGCGGGCCAGCTCCTGAGGACGATCCCCAGCTTCTCGTAGGGGAACGGGCCGAACGCCTGGCCATAGAAATCGAGGATGTCGGCCGCCTGGTCGATGAGGCCCGGCTGCCGGTCCAGGACCTCCGACGCCACAAAAAGCTCGAGGGGCACGGGGCCCGCTTGCTCCCTAAGCCGTTCGAGCCGGCCGACGATGAACGACATGTACTTCACCGGCGAGCGGGATTCGAAGGTGTAGACGGCGTTGCCCGCCTTCTCGATCTCGACGACGTCGGCCATCCCGTCCCGGCGCCCCGTGGACACCAGCGCGCCGTTGGCGACGCAATTGTATTCCGGCGGAAGGATGAGCGTCAGCCGGGCCTGGAAGTAGTCCTCCTCCGCCGGGCCAGGGTACCAATTGCCCGCGTGGGAGAAAAAGTAGGTTTCGAAGCGGGGCGTGAAGCGGATCCTCCGGTTGTTCCCGGCTTGACCGATGACGTCGGTCGTGGGCAGCGCCGGAAGCATCCGCCCGCGGTAGAAGACCTCGATCGCCACCGGCGCTTTCCCGGCGGGCGGGGAGATAAAATAGACGTAGAGCAATTTACGGAGCTTGTCCTGGGTGTAAAAAAGCTCCCGGTTCTCGGCATCCGTGATCTTGAGGATCTCGAGGTCCGGGTTGAAGCGGAACTTGAGGCCGTCGAGGAGGTCCACCTTGGGGACGACTTCGATCCGGGCCTTGGCGGAGAGGAACGACGTGGCGGGAGTGTAGCTGAGGTCGAGCGCGTAGGAACGGATATCGAATTTATCCTCGAACAAGATGAAGAACTTCTTCAGGGGCGGGTCGGCCGGCGGCTCCGGGCTGTAGAGGCTGACGATCCTTTCCTTGGCGCGGTCGAAGAGGCTGACTTCATCGTCCGAGAAGGGATAATACACGTAGGTCATCTCGCCGGCCTTCCGGGCCTTGAACTCCAGCACCGCTTCGTCGCCCTGCGGGAGGAAGGACAGAAGGCTCCCATCGAACGAGCTCTCGATGGTGAAGGAGCGGGAGTAGTTCCGGTAGAAGACCGCGGCGGCCTTGTCCCGTTCCTTGGACGACACGGCCGGCGACGCGTCGTCCGTCTTGACGACGACGTTGGAGGCGAAGAAACTCGAAGAACACCGGACATAGAGGGAGTCGATGTCGTCCCGGAGCTCCTTTTTCTTATAAAGGAGCTCCAGCTGGTGCTGTTCGTTAGGGTCGGCGGGCGAGAAATCGATCGTGCCTTTTCCGACGATGACCAGCCCGGTCTCGAGACCCGGAATGTTGTCGTAGAAAACGGCGGCGTCCGTGAAAACGATGCGGATATCCTTGTGCGTGACTTCGACGCGGCGGGCGCGCTCGAAGCGTTCCGACGGGATGCGGACCTTATACAGCGTGGTCATGGCCCCCGTGATGTCCTTGCGGACGACCGTCCAAGCATCAGCCCGCCTCTCGAGGGTCAGGATCCAGGATTCGATCAGGGCCGTGTGGACGTTCTGATAGAACGCCTGCAGGAAGACCCGGACGAGCCCGGTTTCGCCCCGATTGATGCCGGCGGTCCGCAGCGACACGTCGGTCATTTTGAGATCGCCGAAGAAATTATCCAGCCGATCCTGTTCGACGGCCCGGAGTTCGGGCGTGAACATTTCGAGGTAGGCCGGGAAATCCCGTCTTTGGAGGAGCCCCTGGATGCGGCCGATGACGGCCTCGGGAGCCCCGTTGGCTTGAGGCTTCGCCCCTTGCGCGCCGAAAACCGCTCCAGCCGCCAGGCAACAAAGGAGAAGGGTCCCGATGATCGCTTTTTTCACGGACAGCCTAATTATAACATCGTTTTCCTGCCGCTACCCCCAGACAGAGCCGGTTTTATGCCAAACGCGGGACACTTCTTTCCCTTGGAAAAGCCGCGGCTCACGATGCGGGACGAGCCTGATGGGCAAGCCGGTTTACAGAATGTAAATTAGTTTTACCCGTTCGCAAGGCTCAGGGCTAACCCCGAAAAAATCCCGGCACCTGGGGTTTGCCCGTTCGCAAAGCTCAGGGTTAACCCCGTAAAAGCCCCGGTCCTAGCAGGACCGGGACTGGGAAGCCCGGCCCCGGCACCTGGGGTTTGCTTGAGCAGGTTATTTCTTGAGGGCGCGGCCCAAGGCGGCTTCGACTTCGGCGACCTTGCCCTTGATACGGCCGCTCGTCTTTTCCCTATCGTCGACGGTGATGTGGGTGTAGACCCGCGAGGCCTGGCCGCGCATCGTCTCGTGGCACCGCCGGATGAGGTTGAAGACCTCGTCCCAATCTCCCTCGACGATGGTCCCCATGGCCGTCAGCTGGTAGGGCAGACCGCTCTTGTCGACGATATCCACGACCCGGGCGACAAGGCCGGACAGGGCCTCCCCCCGGCCGATGGGCACGACGCTGAATTCGACGATCATCGGCGTCCGGTCCTAGTCCTTATCCTTGTCCTTCTTTTGACCGGACTTCTTCAGGCGCT
>Ga0315276_10003704_pt1 | contig 13988 bp, 11 predicted proteins | sample YL17G05_0_MG_FD_204542 | JGI IMG/M metagenome (GOLD analysis project Ga0315276, IMG submission 204542) | Sediment microbial communities from Yellowstone Lake, YNP, Wyoming, USA - YL17G05_0 | ecosystem: Environmental > Aquatic > Freshwater > Lake > Sediment | place: USA: Wyoming | collected...
CCACGCCCGCCGGTGATGGATTTCAGGGTGGAGGAGTAGGTGAGCATTTCCGACATGGGAACCTGGGCCTTGACGATCTGGGTGGAGCCCTGGGCGTCCATGCCCTGCACCCGGCCCCGCCGGCTGTTCAGGTCCCCCATGATGTCGCCCATGAATTCCTCCGGCGTCTCCACCGACACGTTCATGATGGGCTCCAGGAGGGTCGGCCTCGCGTGCTCCATGGCCTTCTTGAAGGCCAGGGAACCGGCAATCTTGAACGCCATTTCGGAGGAATCCACCGTATGGTAGGAGCCGTCGTAGAGCACGACCCGGAAATCCACGACGGGGAAGCCGGCGAGGTAGCCCCGCAGCCGGGACTCCTGGATCCCCTTCTCCACGGCCGGCCGGAAGTTCTGGGGGATGGAGCCGCCGAAGATATCGTCCACGAACTCGAAACCGGTGCCGCGGGCGAGCGGCTCGAGTCGAATCTTGCAGTCTCCGAACTGGCCGTGGCCGCCGGTCTGCTTCTTATGCCGGCCCTGGGCCTCGGCCTTGGCCTTGATGGTCTCGAGGTACGGCACCTTGGGCGCGTGCAGGACGGCTTCCACGCCGAACTTCTTCCTCATCTTGGCCACCGCGACCTCCACGTGGAGCTCGCCGGTGCCCGAGATGAGCATCTCGTTGGTCCGGGGATCCCGGGACACCTTGATGGTCGGGTCCTCGTCGGCGATGCGGGCCAGGGCGCTGGATATCTTGTCCTCGTCACCGCGGCTCTTGGGCTCGATGGCGAAGGAGATGGAAGGCTCCGGGAACACAACGGGCTTATAGACGATGGGGTGGGCCTTGTCGGAGAGCGTGTCGCCGGTGTGGGTCTCCTTGAGCTTGGGGACCGCCGCGATGTCGCCCGCCCGGACCTCGGTGACGTGGATCAGATCCTTCCCCTGCATCAGGGAGATGGCGCCGAACCGCTCCGCCGCCCCGCGGGTGACGTTGTTCACCGTGGTGTCCGACTTGATGGTCCCGCTGTAGACGCGGAAGAGGCTGATTCTCCCCGAAAAGGGGTCCGCGATGGTCCGGAAGACGAAGGCCGAGTAGGGCTCCTCCGGGACGGGGCGCCGGCTGATCTCGGATCGGTCCCTGGGGTCGTTCCCCCGGGTCTCGCCCCGGTCGGCGGGGGAGGGGAGGAGATCCGCCATGGCATCCAGAAGGGGTTGCGTCCCGATGTTCATCAGGGCGGAACCGCAGAAGACCGGGAAGATCTTCCTCGCCAGGACCGCCGCACGGAGGCCGTTTTTCAGCTCCTCCTCCGGGAGATCTCCCGACTCGAAGAATTTCTCCAGCAGCTTCTCATCGGTCTCAGCCACCATCTCGATGAGCCTCTCCCGCGCCTCGGAGGCCTCGTCGGCCAGATCGGCGGGAACGGCGGCCGTCTCGAACTTGCCGCTCTCGTCCAGGCTCCAGGTGAGGGCCTTCATCTCCAGCAGATTCACCACGCCCCGGAAGTCCTTCTCCGCCCCGATGGGGAGCTGGACGGGGATGGCGGTGCGCCCGAACCGGGAGTGGATCGATTCCAGGGCACGGGAGTGGCTGGAGCGTTCCCGATCCAGCTTGTTGATGAAGAGGAGGCGGGGGAGCTCGAATTCCTCGGCATAGGACCAGGCCTTCTCGGTCTGGACCTCCACGCCCCCCACGCCGCAGACCACAGCCACCGCCGCGTCGGCCACCCGAAGGGCCGCCTTGGCGCCGGCGATGAAGGTGCCGTATCCCGGCGTATCGATGACGTTGATCTTCTGCCTCTTCCACTCGCAGTGACACAGGGTGGCCGTGATGGAGACCTTTCGCAGAATCTCCTCGTCGTCGTAATCGGTTACGGTGTTCCCGCTCTCGACCTTCCCGAGGCGGTTCACCGCCCCGGAGTCGAACAGGATCGCCGAGGCCAGGGAGGTCTTGCCTGCGGCCCCATGCCCGATCAAACCCACGTTCCGGATTTCAGAGACGTCATACACCTTCATGCCCGGGTCCCTCCGGTGGCCGCGAACCGCTCCCGTCCCTTCGCCGAGCTCCGGTTACCGATGGATCCGGGCCCGGGAGGCGTGTCCGCGAAAGGGATTCTCATATCCATGGAAAGGCGCGTCAATATAGCACACGGATCGGGGCCCCACAATGCGGGGGACCCCGCGACATTTATCCCGTCATGGTTTGCGGGGCGTACGGCCATCCCGCGAAAAAAACTCAAGATAGCCGAAAGGCCTTTTTCCGTCAAGGAATTCGGGGATCTGGAAGGGCCGTCCCGCCCCGGGGCCGTCTTGCGAGGCTCAAGGCCCCGGGTTTGACAGGGCCGAAAGGCGGGTGCTAGGCTTTCCGCGGAAATGGCCGAGCCGCAAGCGATTCCCGTCGCCGCTTTCCCATGACCCGTCCCGGGCTGAAGGAGCACTTGGACCGCCCGGTGGCCGACTACGACCACCGGTTCCTGGCCACGGATCCCCCCCCCTGGCCCCGGAGCCCCCTCCAGCCGGTGTGCCCGCCATGAAGAGGAAGCAACACAGGAGTTCCACGGGTCCCGCCGCTATCCGGTCCCGCCGCAGGGTGCGGCTGGGGAGTCACATCTCTATTGCCGGCGGAGTCGACCGGGCGGTCCTGACGGCCCGGGATGTGGGGTGCGAGGCGCTGCAGATCTTCGTCAAGAGCAGCAACCAGTGGCGCGCCGCCCCCTTCCGGGAGGGGGAGGTGGAGCGGTTCAGGTCGAACCTGGAGGCCACCGGTTTGGGGCCGGTGGTGGCCCACGACTCCTACCTCATCAATCTCTGCTCTCCCGACGATGCGCTCTGGGAGAAGTCGGTGGGCGCCTTCGAAGTGGAGCTGGACCGCTGCGAGGCGCTGGGAGTCCCTTTCCTGGTCACCCATCCCGGCTCCCACCTCGGATCCGGCGAGGAGGCGGGACTCTCCCGCCTGGCCCGGGCCATCGACCGGGTCCACTCGCGGCGTCCGGAGCAAAGGGTGAAGATCCTCCTGGAGACCACGGCGGGACAGGGGTCGGGGCTGGGGCACCGCTTCGAGCACTTCTCCGCCGTCCTGAAGAGGGTCGACGATCCGGCGCGGGTGGGGGTCTGCCTCGACACGTGCCACGTCTTTGCGGCGGGCCACGATTTGAGGACCCCACGCGGATACCACGAGACCCTGGACCGGTTCGACTCGTTGGTCGGGCTCGGGAAGCTCATGGCCATCCATCTCAACGACTCGAAGCGGGAACTGGGGAGCCGGGTGGACCGGCACGAGCAGATCGGGAAGGGCCATCTGGGCGTCGAGGCGTTCCGGCTCCTCCTGAACGACCCCCGGCTCGTGGATGTTCCGATGGTCCTGGAGACTCCCAAGGGCCCGGACTACGCCGAGGACCGGACGAACCTGACGCTGCTGCGGAGCCTGATTCGATGACCGCAAAGTGCGTAAAGCTCCGGATCTCGGAGATCTTCCACAGCATTCAGGGAGAGTCCACCCAGGCCGGCCGTCCCTGCTCCTTCGTCCGCCTCGCCGGCTGCAACCTCCGGTGCGCCTGGTGCGATACGGCCTACGCCTTCGAGGGGGGCGGGGAGATGACGGTCGGGGAAATCGTGGACAAGGTGCTGTCCCACGGGACCCGGCTGGTCCTGGTGACGGGAGGCGAGCCTCTATCGCAGCCGCCGGTCCATGGCCTCCTGGGCGCGCTTCTGGACCGCGGCATGGAGGTGATGATCGAGACCGGCGGAAGCCTGGACATCGGCGGTGTGGATCCCCGGGTCCGGATCGTGATGGACTTGAAGTGTCCCGGCAGCGGGATGGAGCCGCGGAACCGGTGGGAGAACCTGCCGTTTTTGAAGCCCTCCGACGAGATCAAGTTCGTGATCCGGGACCGGGCCGATTACGAGTGGGCCCGCCGGGTCCTTTCCGAGCACGATCTGGCCGGGCGCTGCGCGGTCCTTTTCTCGCCGGTGTCCGGCGTCCTCGAAAACCGGTTCCTGGCGGAGTGGATCCTGGAAGACCGGCTGGAGGTGCGGCTGCAGATCCAGATCCACAAGGAGATCTGGCCTCCCGGGATGCGGGGGGTCTGATGGACGCCGGGCGGGAGCTGGCGGTGGTGCTGGTGAGCGGGGGAATGGACTCGGCGGTGGTGGCGGCCCTGGTCTGCCGGGACCACGAGCCTGCCTTCCTTCACCTGGATTACGGCCAGAGGACCAAGGAGCGGGAGCGGCGCTCCTTCGAGGCCATCGCGGACCACTTCGGCGTGCGGCGGCGGCTGGTCGCGCGGATCGAGCCGCTGGGGGCCGTGGGGGGCTCCAGCCTCACCGACTCCTCCCTTCCGTTGCCGGGTGTGAAGGGGGGCGCCTCATCCGTCCCGGACACCTACGTTCCCTTTCGGAACACCCATCTGCTTTCCACGGCCGTTTCCTGGGGGGAAGTCCTGGGTGCCACGCGCATCTACTACGGTGCGGTGGAGGAGGACAGCTCCGGGTATCCCGACTGCCGCGAGACGTACGTGGCCGCCTTCAACGAGTTGATCCGGCGGGGGACCCGCCCGGAGACGCATCTGAAGGTCTTTGCCCCCCTGATCCACCTGACCAAGGCCGAGATCGTCCGGGAAGGGATGCGGCTGGGGGCGCCCTTCCACCTGACATGGTCCTGCTACTCCGAGAGCGAGGTCGCCTGCGGAGAATGCGAGTCCTGTCTTCTGCGGCTCAGGGGCTTCCGTGAGGCGGGACTCGAGGACCCGATTCCCTACCGGAGACGGCCATGAGACCGATCGTGCGCCCCGGTGCGGAGGATGGGGCCGCCTGCCCGGCGGAGGGGCAGGCGGAACCCCCGGTGCTTCTCTCGGACTACGACTACTCTCTGCCTCCGGAGAGGATCGCCCAGGAGCCGGCGACCCCGCGCGATTCTTCGAGACTGATGGTCCTGGATCGGAGCCGCGGGAGCATCGCTCACCGGCGGTTCCGGGAACTCCCGGAGCTCCTGGGAGAAGGGGATCTCCTGGTCCTCAACGACACCCGGGTCTTCCGTGCGCGCCTGGAGGGCCGCAAGCCCACCGGGGGCCGGATCGAGTTCCTCTTTGTCAGGCAGGGTCGCGAGCCGGGGACGTGGGAGGTCCTCTGCGACGGCGCCCGCGGGCTGCGGACGGGGACGATCCTGGACTTCGGGGAGGGGTTCGCCGGCGAGGTGCGTGGCCGGATCGGGGAAGCGGTGCTGCTGGGCTTCCCCGGGGGGGCGGACGTTCCGGAGATGCTGGAGCGGCGGGGAGCGATGCCGCTGCCTCCCTACATCCGCCGGGATCCGGACGATCCCCGGTGCCGGGCCGACGGAGAGAGATATCAGACGGTGTACGCCCGCTGCACCGGGGCGGTGGCGGCCCCCACCGCCGGGCTCCACTTCACCCCCGGGCTCCTTCGGGCCCTCGAGGAAAGGGGAATCGGCTCGGCCTTCGTCACGCTCCACGTCGGGCCGGGGACGTTCCTGCCGGTGAGGGTCGGGGACGCGCGCCGGCACCGGATCCACTCCGAGCCGTTCCGGCTCTCCGGGGAGACCGCCCGGGCCGTGGAGGAGACGAGGCGGCGGGGGAACCGGGTGGTGGCGGTGGGGACCACGGCGGCGAGGGTCCTGGAGCAGGTGGCGGAGGGAGGACCCCTCGGGGAAGCGGAAGGGGAGTGCGGGCTGTACGTCCTGCCCGGCCACCGGTTTCGCTGCGTGGACGCCCTCATCACCAACTTTCACCTGCCCCGCTCCACGCTGCTCCTGTTCGTCGCCGCCTTCGCCGGGAGGGAGGCGATCCTCGGCGCTTATCGGGAGGCGGTGCTGCGGGAGTACCGGTTCTACAGCTACGGCGACGCCATGCTCATCCTGTGATGGGCCGGGAGGGAACCTTGTTCTTCCGGGTGACCGGACGGGATGCCGCGACCCGCGCCAGGACGGGAATCCTCGAGACGAGCCACGGGGAAGTGGCAACCCCCGCCTTCATGCCCGTGGGGACCCGGGGGACGGTCAAGGCGCTGGAGCCGCGGGACCTCCGGGAGCTGGGATTCGAGCTGATTCTATCCAACGCCTACCATCTGTTCCTGCGGCCGGGCCACGCCGTGATCCGGAAGCTGGGCGGGCTTCACCGCTTCATGGGATGGGACCGTGCCATCCTCACCGACAGCGGAGGGTTCCAGGTCTTCAGCCTGGCCGACCTGTGCCGCATCGACGAGTCGGGAGTGGAATTCGCAAGCCACCTGGACGGCACCCGGTTCCGGCTCACTCCCGAGCTCTGCATGGAGATCCAGGAGGCGCTCGGATCCGACCTGGTGATGCCGCTGGACGACTGTCCTCCCTATCCTGCCGAGAGATCGCGCGTGGAGGAATCGGTGGGACGGACCACCCGCTGGGCCCAAAGGAGCCTCGGCGCCTCCCTGTCCGAGGGACAGCACCGGTTCGGGATCGTCCAGGGGGGGGTCCACCTCGACCTGAGGGCCAGAAGCGCGGAGGAGATCGCCGCTTTGGACTTCGAGGGGTTCGCGGTGGGAGGAGTGGGAGTGGGCGAGCCCTTCGCACTCGGTCGCGAGGCGGTCGCCTGCGTGTCGGCAATTCTCCCCGGCGCCGCGCCCCGCTATGTGATGGGGATCGGGACGCCGGCTCAGATCGTGGACCTCATCGGCGAGGGGATTGACCTGTTCGACTGCGTGCTTCCCACCCGCAACGCGCGGAACGGGACCCTCTTCACCTCCCTGGGAAGGATCAACATCAAGCGGAACGAGTTCCGGGAGGACCCGGGCCCCCTGGATCCGAACTGCGGCTGCGTGGCCTGCCGCCGGTTTTCGCGGGCCTACCTCCGGCACCTCTACCAGTGCCGGGAGATCCTGGCCTCGCGCCTCAACACGATCCACAACCTGGCCTACTTCGCGTCGGTGGTGGTCCGCGCCCGGGAGGCCATCTCCCGGGGAGAGTACGCCCGATTCCGGACGCTCCCGGAATTCTCCGGGGAACCGGATCCGAAAGGGTGCGGGAATCGGGTGGATTCTTGAACGGGCGAAAGAGCCGGTGCTATGATGACGCGCCGTCGCGCCCGCGATCGTGCCGTTGATTTCCGGGAATTAGAAGGAGAGTCGATGAGACTCCGGCCATTCGCTACCTGTGTCCTCCCGGCCCTCGCGGCCCTTCTGCTCCTCTCCAGCGCCTGCCCCGCTTCCGATGCAAGACGTGCTGCGGAAGAAGGGGCGAGGCTCTATGACGCCGGAGATTACGATGCCGCCCTGCCCCTTCTGGAGAGCGCCGCGGAGAGAGACATCGAGAACGGCGAGCTCTTCTACCGGCTGGCCTACATTTACGATCTGAAATCGCTGCCGGAGAAGAGCCTGTCCCTCCGGCAGAAGGCGGCGCCGCTTCTGGAGAAGCTCGCCGTCTCGAAGGAAGGGACCCTGGAGACCTGGTATTACCTGACGGCCCTCTACGCAGGCCTGGGCCGTCCGGAGGAGATGCGGAAGGCCGCCCGCCAGGGGGTCGACAAGTATGGGGAGGCGCCGGGCCTCTCCGGGGGGGACCTCTTCCGGCTCGGCCGGCTCTACCAGTTCATCGAGGAGGGCTCCCGGGGGGCGGCGGCCTACCGGCGCTCCGTGGCGGCCTTCGAGAAGGAGAAGAGTCCCGGCGGGGTCCTCTACCCTCTCGCGCTTCTGGCGGATGCGCGCACCGACCTCCAGTCCCGGCGGTTCGCAGACGCCTCGCGGAAGTTCCAGCGGGTGGCCGAGATCAGTCCGCGGAACGCGCCGCCCCCTTACGAGACGGCGCTGGCGCACCTGGGGGCCGGGAATCTGGAGCAGGCCCGGGAGGACTTCGACCGGGTCCGGGACGAGACCCTGAACACCGAGGCCCAGTACGGGTCCGACGTGGCGCGCCGCCTCCGGGAGGCGGGAGGGGCGTCGGCGCAGACCCCGGAGGGGAAGGCACTCCAGGAGCTGGACAACTCCGCGCTGGAGGAAGCGATCCGGTCCGCCGCCGGCTCCCTGCGCAAGGCGCGGGGAGAGCAGGAGAAGGGCGAGGGTGGCCCCGAATCGGTCCGGGCGCCGCAGCAGCTTTTCTTCAGCCTCGTGGGCGAGTGGATGCTTCGGGGGAACCCGATCCGCGAGACCGCCCTGGCGGGAGGGTACGCAGACCTGATCCGCCAATGAGCTGCATCATCTTGATAGGCGACGCCCATCTCCGGGACCCCGACCCCGAGGTGGACGCCTTCGTGAAGTTCCTGGACACTCTTCCCCGCTCCGCCTCGTCCCTCTATCTTCTCGGGGACCTCTTCGACCTCTGGATCGCCGCCCCCCCCTTCATCACGGCCGCACACCGGCGGGTTGTGGAGGCCCTCTGCGGCCTCCAGGAGAAGGGGCTTCGCGTCTCCTACATCGAAGGGAACCGGGACTACCATCTGCGATCCGCCTACCGGGGGCATCCCTTCCACGATCTGGAGGAGGACCATCTGGAAGTGGCCTTCGGGACGCGCCGCCTGTTTCTGGCCCACGGCGACCGGGTGAACCGGAAGGACCGTCCGTACCGGCTCTGGCGGTGGGTCGCGAAGGGGCCGGTGCCGATGAGGCTTCTCCGCCTTGTCCCCTCACGGCAGGCCGCCCGCCTGGCCCAGCGGCTGGAGCGGGGCATCGCCCGGACCAACGTCCGGCACCGGGTCGGCTTTCCCGAAGAGGCGTGCAGGGACTATGCCCTGAAGCAACGGAGGGCCGGCTTCGACACCGTCGTGCTGGGGCACTTCCACCGGGAGCTGGAGCGGACCTACGAGACGCCAGGCGGGAAGGTGCAGCTCTTCGTCCTTCCCTCCTGGAGGGAGGGAAGGAGATACCTGAGGATCACCGCCGACGGGACGGCGGTCTTCGAGTCTTTCGGGCCTTCGGCCGCAAGGTGACCGGATGATCCTGGGAATCGGGATCGACCTGTGCGATGTGGGCCGGATCCGGCGTCTTCTGGAGAAAGACCGGGAACGCTTCGTCCGGCGGGTCTTCAGTGAAAGGGAGTGCGACTACTGCGACACCCGGCGCAGGCCCGCGATCCATTACGCGGCGCGGTTCGCCGCCAAGGAGGCCTTCCTGAAGGCGGTCGGGACCGGCTGGCGCCTCGGCTGGCGGCAGGTGGAGGTGGTGCGGGGGCCCTCGGGGCGCCCGGAGCTGTCCCTCTGCGGGCCGGCCGCGGAGATCGCCGCGCGCAGGGGAGTCGGTCGGATCCATGTCACCCTGACCCACACCGCCGAGACCGCGGCGGCGGTGGTGGTCCTGGAAGGAGATCCGGCCGCGGACAGGGACGGAGAAAATCCATGAGCCACCCCGCCGACTGCGACTCCCGTCGCGACCGGAGCCGCCTGCGATGGTGCGTGGGGCTGACCGCCTCCATCCTGGTCCTGGAGGCGGTGGGGGGATTTGTCGCCCACAGCCTGGCCCTCCTGTCGGATTCGGGCCACATGATGACCGACCTGCTGGCCCTTGTCCTGAGCCTCCTCGCCATCAACTTCGCGGCAAGACCCGCCACGGACAGCAAGACTTATGGATACCATCGCCTGGAGATTCTCGCCGCCCTCTTCAACGGCACCCTCCTGGCGGTACTCTCCCTCTACCTCTTCTATGTGGCGTTCCGGCGCTTCGTGAGCCCGCGGCCGGTGGCCACCGGAATCGTGCTCGCGGTGGCGGTGGTGGGTCTGCTCGCCAACCTGGCGGGAATCGTCCTGCTCTCGCCATCCCGGAAAAACCTGAACGTCCGGGGAGCTCTGCTCCATGTCATGGGGGACGCCTTCTCTTCGGTGGGGGTCATCCTGGGAGCCGTGGTGATGCGGCTGACGGGCTGGTACCGGGCCGATCCCCTGATCTCCATGGCGATCGGCGTGGTGATTCTCTACGGCGCGCTGCGGCTGATGAAGGAGGCCTGCGACGTCCTGCTGGAGGCCGCCCCCGCCGGGATCGCCCTGCCGGAGATCGCCCGGGCCATCGAATCGGTGGAGGGGGTGGTGGGGCTGCACGACCTCCATGTCTGGAGCATCACGACGGGGATGCCCGCCCTCAGCGGGCACGTGGTGGTGAAGGACGCCTTCCTGCCGGACAGCGACGCGATGCTGAACCGGATCAAGGGAGTTCTGGAAGGCCGGTTCGGGATAGGCCACACCACGCTTCAGGTGGAGTCGGAACGTTACGAGGAGCTGGGAGAGATCCACGCTCCCTGAGGGGAGCGGGTCGGTGGCAATCCGCCGGGGCCGGGAGGAGGATCCTGGTCAGGCCTCTTTAAGCGAGATGATGCCGCGTTCCTTGAGGCGTTTCAGGACTCTGAGGGCGTCCACTTCCCGCAGGGGCGAGATGCTGACGATGGACTTCAGGTCCCAGGACCCGTTGATACGGCTGACCAGGAAGACCTCCTCCGGCGTGAGAGTTTCGTTGATGAGGGCCTCCAGAGGGCGTTCCAGAAAGGGGATCCCCTTCGGGGGGAGGGGCCCGCGGTAGAGACGGTCGATCAGGTTCAGCTCCGCCACCTTGGCCAGCTCGCTGACATCGGAGCTCCTCTCTGCGGAACCGCCCATCCGATCCAGGACTTCCAGTGCCTCTTCGAAGGCGCCGGAGCGGACGAGTTCCTTCGCCTGGCGCAGCCGGTCTTCGGGGGACGCGCCCCCGGCGGGTCCGGATGTCCGTGGTCCCTGGTCCTTGACGCACACGTAGCCGCGCTCCAGCGCCGAGAGGAGAAAGTAGCTGACGGTGAACTCGGGGGCGTGGAGCTCCAGGCAAATCTCCTTGAGGGTCCTGCTTCCGTCCACCAGCTCCATGGCCCGCCTGGCGAAGGGATTGGCCAGGATGTCGGGGGAGGGCACCCGGTCGGTCCGGGCGAGGACGATGGCCGTGGACGGGAAGACCCCCCGGATCTTCTGGGCCAGGTCGTAACGGCGCAGCCCCTCCAGCAGCACCTCCTCCACCTTGAGACTGAGGGGAATGGCGCCCTCGCCGGGGATCTCCCCCTCCTCGAACACGAAGTCGCCGTCGGGCCAGAGGAAAAGGCTGTAGAGCGTCTCCTCCGTTTTCCGCTTGAGGGCCTGCACCACCGTCTCTTCCGGGACCCATCCCTTCTGGACCAGGACCCGGCCGAGCATGACACGGGTCTTTCCCTGGATGTCGAAGGCTTCCTTCAACTGGGCCTCGGTGATGAGCTGCTGGCTCACCATGATCTGGCCCAGGAACTCCCGGGGATCGTTGGAGCCGCAGGAAACGATGTTCCCGTCCCCCAGGAAGAGGCGCTTGACCAGGGATTCATGCTGGAGGACGAGGGTTCCGGTCTTCCGGCCCTGGCTGATCCACTGGAGGAGATCCGGGAGCGGCATCGTCCTGAGTGTGCCGGTGAGTCCAGACTTGGAAGGCAAGGGATCTCCGCAGAAGGCGCCGGCTTCGGCCGGTGCGGCTGCGAAATATAGCACCGCGATCCGCGCCTTTTCAAGCCATTGCGGCGGAACCCTGTCCCGGGGACGCTCCCGCTGAAGAGGCCGGGCGCCCCCGCCCCTCTTCTCTTCGGGGTCCTCAGGAGAACGCGGCGAGTCCCGTCAGGTCCTGGCCCACGATGAGGGTGTGGATGTCGTGGGTCCCCTCGTAGGTGTAGACCGACTCGATGTTGCAGAGGTGTCGGCCCACCTGGTACTCGTCGGTGATGCCGCAGGCCCCGAGGATTTCCCGGCCCAGCCGGGCGCACTCCCGGGCGACGAAGCAGTTGTTCATCTTGGCCATGGAGATCTGCTGGGGCGTGGCCCTGCCTGCCTCCTGGAGCCGCCCCAGCTGCAGGCACAGGAGCTGCCCCTTGGTGATCTCCGTGGCCATCCAGGCCAGTTTCCGCTGCTGGAGCTGATGGGCCGCCACGGGCTTGCCGAAGACGATCCGCGTCCTGGCGTACTCCAGGGCCTCGTCAAACACCGCCATGGCCGAGCCGACGGCCCCCCAGGCGATGCCGTAGCGGGCCTGGTCCAGGCAGGCCAGTGCCGCCTTGAGCCCCTGCGCTCCGGGAAGGCGGTTTTTGAGGGGGATCGCGCAGTCCTGCAGCGCCAGCTCCGAGGTGACGGAGGCGCGCAGGGAGAACTTTCCCTGATGGTCCCGTACGGAGTAGCCCGGCGTTCCTTTCTCCACCAGGAAGCCGTTGATCTCGCCATCCATCTTCGCCCAGATCACCGCCAGATCCGCGATGGACCCATTGGTGATCCAGGCCTTGGTCCCGTTGAGAATGTAGCGGTCGGCGGCTTTCACGGCCCGGGTCAGCATTCCTCCCGGGTTGGATCCGTAGTCGGGCTCGGTGAGCCCGAAGCACCCGATTTTCTCGCCTTGGGCCATGGCCGGAAGCCACCGTTCCTTCTGCTCGTCGGAGCCGAAGGCGTGGATCGGATACATCACGAGGCCGCCCTGCACCGAGACGAAGCTCCGGAGTCCGGAGTCGCCGCGCTCGAGTTCCTGCATGATCAGGCCGTAGGCCACGGGGCCCAGGCCGGCGCAGCCGTAACCCTGGAGGCCGGATCCCAGGGTTCCGAGCCCCGCCAGCTGCGGAATCAGCTCATGGGGAAAGGTCCCCTCGCGGAAGTGCTTCTCGATCCGCGGCATCACCTGCTCGGAGACGAAGTCCCGGATCGTGTTCCGGACGAGGCGCTCCTCTTCCGTGAGGAGAGTGTCGGTCTCGTAGTAGTCGAGAGCCTTGAAGGGCTTCATGGATCTCCTGAGGGGCGGTGCCCCGGGTGGAGAGAAGGACTGAATCTTACTCGAGGGGAAAGGGCGGCTCAAGGCCCGCCCCGGGATCAAAGCGAAAGAAGGGCCGCCCGTCCCCGGCGCGGGTGTGACCGGCTCGCGCGGGTTTGACCCGGGGGATCCCCTCTGATACCTTTCCCGCTTCCAAGGACCCCCGGAGAGACAGCCGGTTGCGCATCCGACAGATCCCCTGCACGGCATTCCTGCTCATCGTCGCCACTTTCCCGCTGATTTCCTATGCCTCTCCCGGCGACCCCGGGGAGATCCCCCGGTGGCAGCCTCCGAAGACCGGTCTTGGCTACGAGGTCGACCTGGATCGGCCCCCCGACCTGCGTCCGTCGCCGATCCGCTCCCGGGAAGTGGAGGCCCGCGGGCTGCAGCCTCTTTACGCGCGAATCCGGTTCTCCTGGAGCCGGGTCGAGGCCGAGCGCGGCGTCTTCCATTTCGAGGAGGTCGAGGCGGCGGTGGCGGGATTCCGGGAAGCGGGCTTCGAGGTCATCCTGGATCCTCTCGGCGGAAACGCCCTTTACGGCCAGGCGGAAATGCCTCTTCCCGGCCAGGCCGAGTACCTGGCCGCCTGGAAGCTCTTCCTGCGGAAGATGGGGGAGACTTTCCGCGGGAAGGTGCGTTTCTATCAGGTGGGTGACGGTCCGGATCTTCCCGGGTCCCTGGGCCCCGGCGCGGGAGCGAAGGAATACGCCTTCCTGGTGAAGAACGGTGCCGTCGAGATCCGCGGAGCGGATCCCGAGGCGCTCATCGTCCTGGGATCGGTGGGGGTGGCGCGCCTCGATTTCCTGGAGGAGATTCTCCAGGAGGATCTCGGTCCCTACCTGGATGCGGTCCCCCTGCGGGGTGAGCCGGGATCGGACCCTGCGGCGGCCCTGGATCGGGCCGGAGCGCTTCTCCTCCGGCACCTTCCCGCAGCCTCCCTCTGGCTCGTCGACCAGCCCCTTCCGGAACCCCCGGCACCTTCGGCTCCGCCGGTCCCGGCGGAAACGGCGCCCGGTGAGCCCGTGACCCCGCAGCCCGACACGATGGAGAGGGGCTCGGCGATGCTGGGCCTCTATGCCCGTGCGCTGGCTGCGGGGTCGCGGCTCACCCTCTTCGATCTGCATCCGGGCCCCGGCGGGTCCCCGGAGCTTCCGGACCTCTTCGTTCTCATTCGCAGGCTCTTTCCCCCCACCCTCGGGCCGTCGCCCGGGGGAGTGGCGAAGATCGGGTTCCTCTCTGATCCGGGAGGAGAGCCCTTGAAGGTATCGGCGTGGAAGT
>Ga0315276_10003705_pt1 | contig 13988 bp, 11 predicted proteins | sample YL17G05_0_MG_FD_204542 | JGI IMG/M metagenome (GOLD analysis project Ga0315276, IMG submission 204542) | Sediment microbial communities from Yellowstone Lake, YNP, Wyoming, USA - YL17G05_0 | ecosystem: Environmental > Aquatic > Freshwater > Lake > Sediment | place: USA: Wyoming | collected...
GAACGGGTTTGTGAATGGCCTGCGAGTCAAGGCCGGTGCTCATGACTTCTACGTCAATTCAGGGATGTCCGAGTATCAGTGGGGTCTAGTCCATCGAGCTCGAATCTACGTGGATAACTACGTGTGGCAGAATCCGGATCCGGCCACGACGTTCCTGGATGCTGACTACCCGCTGGAGTACACGGACTACCACTACGAGGCCACGCTTTCTCTTGGCCAGATCGAGTGGAAGGCCACGAAGATCTCGGATGGGAGCGTCCTCTTCGACAACGTCGTGGCGGTGCCCTTGTTTGACCCGACGCAGGTGGAGGAAGTGGCGTTCACCGTCTACGTGACAACCGAGAGCGACGGCTGGATAGACAACTTGTCGGTGTCGGTGACGGGCCACACGCCTACGGAGCCGGTGACCTGGGGAGCGATCAAGGCGCGCTACCGTTGAATCGAGCCCTGCGGTTCCCTGATCCCACCCGCTTGTTCGACGCACCCGGGCCCCGGAGCTTCGGTCTCCGGGGCCCGGGGTCTGCGCCGCGACTGGATGACCCGGCGCGAATCTCTCGGGCTACGCCCGCTTCGGCAGCTCGAAGTGGAAGTCGGGGTTTAGCTGGCGGATCTCGCTGACCAGGCGCTCGAGGCTCTCCACGGTCTCGGCGTCCGGCCGCATCTTCCAGGCCGAGTACAGCTCGAGCAACTCGTCCTGCTTGGTGCGCAGCAGTTGCTGCATCGCGGCCTCGTTCGCCGTGCGCTCGAGGTGGTAGACCTCGCCCTGGGCCAGTCGTTTCGCCAGGTCGAGCGGCTCGCCGCGCATGTGCGAGAGGATCTTGAGGTAGCGGTCGAAGCCCACGGACAGCTTTTCGATCACCTCGGCCACACCCGCGTTCCTGCGGTGCATCTGCTGACTATAGGTGTAGGCGAAGTGATAGTAGGTCTTGCCCCGCCCGACGTAGGCCTCCTCGCTGGGCTGGGCCTGCGCCCTGAGTCTCACGGGCGGGTCCGGGTTGTCGAAGATGCCGGTCGAGACCAGCAGGAAGTCGCCGTTGGTCTTGTGGATGACGTAGCGGATGCGCGCCTCGGACGAGCTGGCGAAGCGCCGGAACACGTCCAGGTCGTAGCGCGACAGGAATTTCTTCGACTGTTCGACATGCTCGGGGCTGATGAACGCGTGCAGCAGATGGGCGAGGTAGACGTCCACGTCCTCGTCGTAGCAGTCCGGGTTCGAGACCAGGCCGGTCTCGATCCGGCTGTAGAGCAGGCAGTTGATGGTGAAGTGGTAGGTCGGCTGGAGGTCGCGGCGGGTCTGCTTGAGCTGCACGTCGTGCCGAGGATCCATGCCGCGCCCCTCCCTGCTGCCGCGTCCGCTTCGGCGCGGGCGTCCACCCGCTCCAACCCGCATCTCCAACGGGAAACACCTGCATCCGCCATGCCACGGGGGGGCCGCTGCCCCTTGGATGCACCTGCTTGAAACTGCGGTGCCGCGGTCGTCCCGGGGGTGGCCTGGAGCCTCCGTCTTCCGAGCGATTTGGCTCAGAAGAGCACCCGGGATGGGGGTTCTGGCGCGGGCGGCAGGGGACTTCAGGAGGGCGTCGCACAGGCATTCGCCCCGTCGCGGGCACGCCCCGACCATGCAGTCTTTGCGGCCCCGCTTGAAGGGGAATCTCCAGTCCGCGGCCCGCACGCCGCGCAGCCGCAGGGAGATGGGCCACGGCCCGCCCTGCGCCCGAGGCCTTGCGTAGTGCAACGCGGCCGACCCGCTGCCGGCGCTGCGGTGCGGCGCGGGAACCCGCCCGGAAGAGCCCGCCCGCGGGGCATGTCACTTGCGAGTCCCCCGGATGTGACCCAACATCCGGCTTCGACTTCCATGCGCGACCACCGAGTCCCTTCCGCCCCAGGCGACGGCGCTGTCACCGGCGTGGTCCACCCCGGTGCCGGGCTCCGCTTGCGCCTGTGGCTCGGTTGCCTGCTGGGCGGTGTCGCCGGTGGTGGCGCCGTGGTCGGATTGTTCGCGTGGCTCTCGCCCCCCGACCCGCTCTTCGATCCCCTGGCCCTCGGCATCTGGCCGTGGAGCGCCGCCGTCTTCTGCCTTGCCCTCGCGGTGGGCCTGGGCCTCTGGCTCGACCATGGCATCGCCTCGCACTTGCGCGGCCTGAGCCGTGCGATCGCGGGCGGGGAACCGAGCGGGCTGGGTGCGCTGCCGGCTGCCAGGGGCTGGGGCGAACTCTCGCTGCTGACCGCGCAACTGCAGAGTCAACTCGTGCGCCAGCACGAGATGACTCGCGCCGTGGCCGAACTGGAGGAGTTGCGTCACCGCATTCGCAGCCTGCGCGGGGCAGTGGAGATGCGCCTGCCGGTGCAGCAGTCGGAGTCCGCGCGGCCGCTCGAAGGGCCGCTCGGACTGCTGATCGCCACTCTCAACCGCCGCTGGGCCGAGGATGAACTGGCTGAGGACCAGAGCCGCGAGGATGCACTCGGGCTGCGCCACGAGCTGACGCTGGCGCTCGTGGACGCACGCGACTCGGCCGAACTGGCCGAGCGCGGTTTCGTCGAGGGGACCGCGCTGCTCACGACCGTGCGCGAGTTGCAGCGTCTGGGCGGCGAGCTCAAGCAGGATCTGTCGACGGTGCCCGAGACGCCGGCCGTGCCAGCGCTATCGCTCGCGGAGTCGCAGCAGCGTTACCGCGAGGTGGCTGCGGCCGCGATCGAGGAACTGGTGTCCGCATCCAACCAGAGTGTCGAGTGTCTGGCCGCCGGCCTTGTCCGGGTGCAGGAGATCGGCGAGCAGGTTCAGGTGCTCGCCAACCGGGCGACCCTCATCGCCCTCCACGTCGCGCTCTCGGACTCGGGCGGTTCGGGCCCGCGGCGCGAGGGATTGTCGCGCGACCTGCGGAGCCTGGCGGGCGAGGTGCGCGCCGTGACCGACCTGACGGCGGAGCGGTTCACCGCCATCGATCGTGAAGTCGAGGCGGCGGTGGAGCGCATGAAGGGACTGCGGGAGCGCGTCGCCGCGAAGTTGAACGAGGCCCCGCCGCCGCCCGAGGCCGCTGCCGTCGCTCCACGCGCCGCGCCGCCCACCGAGGTGTCGCTGCGGCTGCTCGAGCGCGTGCGTGAGATGGTGCAGGATGCGGCAACCAAGGGCGAGCGGCTCTCGGCGGCGGGGGAGCGTGCCTCGTGTGCGGCCGAGCGACTCGTGCGCCGGCTCGTGGCGGCGGCGGGTACTCTCGAAGGTCTGGCAGTGCGCTTTGGCGCGACCGCGGAGGATTTGCGCGAAAGTGAGGTGGCGCCAGGTGTGCGGACTCCGTCGTCCGCGGGTGAGTTGCGCCCCGGCGACCTGCGGCTGCTCGGACCGGACCACGCGAAGCCCGGGGCCACGGAGCCCGCGCCCGGTGACGATGATGTCGAGGAGCGGCGATGAACCCGGCCGATGATCGCGGAGGCACCCGTGATCTCGCTCGCGGTCTGGTCGACGCCCTCGCGCCCGTCCTCTGCGACGTGGCCTCGCGGGACGCCGTTGGGGTCGCGTGCGAGGCCGCGCAGATCCTCGGCTTCTCCGGCCTCGACCGCCTGCTCGCGGCCTGCCTCCCGCACGCGGGGCACACCTGGCCGGCCGAGCTGGTGCCCGCGCTCGAGCGCCTGCGGCGCCTCGCCGCGAGCGCCGTCGAGACGGGCGCGCTCGGGGCCTTCCGCGAGGCGGACCGCGAGCTGGCGGGCCTGGCGGACGAGGTCTCGGCGCTGCAGTGGAGCCCGGCGCGGCGCGCGGGTTCGGACGCTGCGCAGCCGGTCGCCACGCTGAACCTCGCCGACGCGCTGGACGATCTACCGCTCGCCGACGACTCCTCGCGCGAACTCGCGCGCCGCTCGCGGCTCCTGCCGCCCGTGGCCGCGGCTCTGCGGGCCGCGCTCGACTGGCTCACGAGCGACTCGGGCCGTCCCCTCGTGCTGCGCGCGGAGGACTCGGTGCTCGAGGCGTCGTGCGAGCACATCGACTTCGACGCACTCACCCCGGCGACCGAGGTGCTCGCCGCGGTGGGAGCGAACCTGGGGCCCGGCGCCGGCCCGGTCGGCACGTGGACGGTCCGGGTGCCGCTTCACACCGGGCGCGGGGTCTACCTGATGCTCGTGCACGGCGGCGTGTCGGTCGCGATCCCCTGGCACGCAGTGCTGCGCCTCCACATGGCCGGAGCGGCGGAACTGGCTGAGCGCGAGAGCCTCGGCGGCTGGCCCGTGTTGAATGGGCCACTCGGTGGCGACCCGCGGCCGGTGGGCGATGTGCCGCTTGCGCTGGTCGCGCACGGGCGCAAGCGCGGCTGGCTCGTGGCCGACCGGCTGGTCTGGCGGTTGCACGCGGAACCCGTCGCGCCCACGGAGCGTTCACCCGCCGACGGACTCGTCACGATGGTCGAGACCGAGGAAGGCGAGCATTACTGGCTCGCCGATCCCGAGTGGCTCCTGCGCTCGTTGGAAGCCCCGTCCCTCGTGCAGCCCGCGCCGCGGACCACGCCCGGGTTCGCGCCGCCGCCTGAGCTGCCTTCCGCGCCGGAGTCTGCGCCCGGAGCGGAGCCGCCCGTGCTGCGCGAGGAGATCCCCGCGTCGCTCCCGGTCGCGCCGGCGACACCGGCTCCCGCGCGGCATGCGCCCCATCTCTGGCTGCTGACGCCTGAAGATGTCGAGCGCATCGAAACCGAGGACGTCGAGCCGGTCGGTTCATCCGTCCGGCCACCCGCGCCCGCTCTGCCTTCCCCCGGTTCGGCGCGCGCCCCCGACCCGGTGCCTGCGGCCCCCATCCGTGCGGCCCAGGCGCCGTCAACGACCGCGAGCGCGTCGCCGGTCCGGCGGCCGATGCTCAACGCCCTGGTGGCGGAGGATTCCATCACCGCGCGTATCTTTCTCGCGCGGCTGCTGACGCGGCTGGGTTTCGATGTCAGCACGGTGGACACGGCGGCCGCGCTGCGTGCCGAGCTGGAACGCTGCCCCTGGTCGCTGGTCTGCGTGGACATCGAGTTGCCCGACGAGGCCGGCACGGCCTTCCTGGCGGGACTCGCCGCCCGCCATGGCGCCCGCACGCCCTTCGTCGCGCTGGTGCGCGACGCCGAGGACCGCGCGGCCGCGCGCCGCGCCGGCTTCGAGCGCATGCTGCGCAAGCCCTTCGATCACCAGGAGCTCGAGCAGGTCCTGGGCCGCCTCGGCCTCCTGCCCCGGAGATCGTGATGAGCGTCGGCCAGACGACCGCGCGCGGACCGGTGGTGTCGCCCTGCATCCTGCTGGTGGACGACGACCGGCGCATCCTCGAACTGCTGGAGATCGCCTTCGCCGCCCACGGCTTCCGGGTACTCACCGCGCCGGACGGCGATGCCGCCATCAAGTGCGTGCTGACCGAGCGTCCCGACCTCCTCGTGCTCGACGTGCGTCTGCCGAAGAAAAGCGGGCTGGAGGTCTGCGAGTGGCTGCGCCGCGACCCCGACGACCCGAGCATGCCGGTCATCATGGTCTCGGCCGTCGCGGATGTGGAGACCCGGCTGCAGGCGTTCACGCGCGGCGCCGACGACTACCTGACCAAGCCGTTCTCCCCAAAGGAGCTGATCGCGCGGGTCAAGCGCCTGCTGGCGCGCTCGGTCGAAGCGCGCGTGGCGCGCGCACGCCAGCACGAGCTCGAGCGCGAGTTGACGCATGCGCGCGAGGCGGCCAAGCGCTCGCACACCGCGACCCAGCGCGAGCAGCGCCTGCGCGACTTCGAGCGGGGCCCGGGTCTCGACCTGCTGAGCGCGGGTGACGAGGACGAACTGGCGCGCCGGTTGCTGCCCCTGCTTCGTGCGCGAATGGGTACGACCCTGGTGGGGCTGTTGCTGCCCGAGAACGACGGCGGGGCGCTGGTGCCCGCAGCCGTGCGCGGCGATGGCCCGGAGCGTCTTGCCGCCCTCGCGCTGCCGCGGACGGGCGCGCTGGCCGTGTTGCTCGCGGGGCTCGAGCGGCCGGTCGTGCGGCGCGACCTGGAACGCTTTCCCGAGCTGGCCCTGGAGGTGGCGCCCTTCGTGGCCGAGGGTGTGGCGCTGCTCGTGCCGCTGCGCGGGCCTGACGGACTCGAAGGGCTGGTGGTACTGGACGAGCGTCGCGACGGGCTCCCGTTCCCGCCGTCCGAACTCGAGGCCCTGGCGAGTATTGCGCCTTTCGCGGGCGCGGTACTGCACCACGCCCGGCGCGTGCGCGCGCTGGCGGAGCGGGCACTCGTGGAGTTCGTGGGACGCGGGGCTCCCGGGGCTGATGGCCGCCGTGCGCGCGCCGAGGCAGGCTTCCTCGTGGAGCACGCCGCTCAGGCGACGCTGGTGCCGCTGCGTCAGCGCCGGCTGCTGGCGAACGCCATCCGGCTGGGCCGGGGCGTGGCGACGGGTGAGGGGGCGGAGGCGCTCGAGCGGCTGGCAGCGGACGACCCGACCGGGCTCGCACGCGACCTCGTGACGCTCTTCGCGCGGGCGGACGCGTCCGCCGGAGGTGGAGACGATGCCCCCGTGACCGGGGACGGCCGAGCGGCGGTGTTGCTCGCGGTGGCGCTGCTGCACGCGGAGGAACGCGAGCGTGGCGCGGACCCGCGATCCGCGCTGTCGCGGGCACTCGCGGTGGCCGGCGCGCGGCTCGATCCGATCACGCGCCAGGCGCTCGAAGCCGCCGCGCGCGAACTGGCGCTGCTGACGGTCGAGGTGGCGTAGCGCGCGTCTTCCGGGCGGGGTCATCGCGCACCAAACGCGTTCGTCGCGTGCGATGTGCCTGGACGAAGAGACCGCCCACCCCCGTCGGGAGTGGGCGGTCGTTCATCCGGAGCGTGCGCGGAGTTACTTCGGTTGTCTGATCCCGCCGAAATCCAGCTTCGGCGTGGCCTTCGCCTCTTCGGCCACCGGGTAGTACGGCTCCTCCTTGAATCCCAGCAAGCCCGCGTAGAGGTTGGTCGGGAAGCGCTTCACCATGACGTTGAAGCCTCTCACCACCTCGTTGTAACGCATGCGCGCGACGGCGAGCCGGTTCTCGATGCCGCTGATCTCGTCCATCAGGCTCAGGAACGCCTCGTTGCTCTTGAGCTGCGGGTAGTTCTCCACGACGACCAGCAGCCGCGACAGCGCCGAGGTCGTCGCCTGGTCGGCGGCGATCCCCTCCTGGGGGGTGCGGGCGCCGCCCAGCGCGGCCCGGGCCTTCGCGATGTCGCCGAAGACCTGCTGTTCCTGCAGCGCGGTCCCCTTCACGGTCTCGGCCAGGTTCCCGAGCTTCGAGCTGCGGGCCTGGAGTTGGTTGTTCACCTCCGCCCACCCGTTCTTCACGCCCTCGTTTGCCGTCACGAGGCTGTTGTAGCTCCCGAACAGGCGGCCCGCGATCAGGATGATCACGAGCGCCACGACCGCCAGGATGATCAAGCCACTGCGCTTCATGCCGGCTCTCCTTTCGTTTCGGTCACGCCCGGCGTCGAGCCGGACGATCACAGACTACCATCCGCCGCTGCCGCCACCTCCGCCACTGCCGAACCCCCCGCCGCCACCGAAACCGCCGAAACTGCCGCCACCGCCTCCGCCCGAGCTGCCTCCGCCAAAGCCACCGCCGAAGCCGCCGAACGAACCGGGGCCCACCCACCAGCCGCTGCCGCGTCGTCCGTGACGCCCGCCACCGCCGAGGACCTGCGGGACCAGCCCGAACAGGATCATCGCCACGACGAAGACCACGAGCGCCAGCGGGAAGTCCCCGCCGCCCTCGCGGTCGCGTGAGTAGCGCAGCTCGCGTCCATCCCACTCGAGCGTCACCCCGCGGTCCTTCGCGATGATGCTCGAGACCCGGAGTGTCGCGGCGGTGATGCCGCCCGCGAGGTCGCCGGTCCGGAAGCGCGGCGTCATCTCGGTGCGGATGATGCGCGCCTCGAGCGCGTCGGGCAGGATGCCCTCGAGCTCGTAGCCGGTCTCGAAGGCGATCTTGCGCTCCTCCAGCGCCACCAGCAGCAGCAGGCTCGTGCGGTTCCCCTGGAACCAGCGCTGGTAGGCCTCGGTCTTGTATTGGATCGGATCGAGGGGGGCTGTGGTCCGCAGGGTGAGCACCGCGAACTGAACGCCGGTCTTCTGCTTCAGCTGGTCGAGGAACGCCTCGAGCCGGGCGCGCGCGGGCTCGTCCATCACGCCCGCGCGGTCGTTCACGAAGCCGGTGGGCGCGGGGGTGCCCGTGTCGGCAGGGGCGGCGCTCGGCAGCTCGGCAGAGGGCGCCGGCCGCGCGTGCGCGACCGGGGCGCTGTCGGCGCCTGCCGGCGCGCCCTGCGGCCACGCGCCCGCCGGTGCCAGCAGGAGCGCCGCGGCCAGGAGCAGGACGCGGGGGCCGGAGCGGATGGCGCTCAGGCGCGCATCTCTTCGAGCGTGCCGATCAGGCGCTCCACCTCCGCCAGGAACCGGTGGTAGAGCACGAGCACCTCGTCCGCCCTGTAGCGCCGCGTGGAGTAGCGGAACAAGTGGGCCGAGAGCAGGCCCTGCGCGTCGAGTTGGTAGAGGTCGGCGACGCGCTGGATGATGCGGGCGGGTTCGGCGGGCAGCGGCTCTCCGCGCAACCGCAGCAGCGTGCGGAAGAGCGTGGCGAAGCCGCTCGCGCTGGCCCGCAGCATGCGCGCCAGCGCCGCCCCGTCGGAACGGTGGAGCAGGTAGTTCTGGCGCAGCTGGATGTGCTTGCCGCGCAGCTCGTGCTCGCACTGCAGGCGCAGGTAGGTGCGGGGCACCTGGAGCCCGGTGAAGACGTCGTCGCCCTCGAGCCGCAGGTGGCGCTCCTGGAGTTCAACCCACTCGATCGGGAAGGAGTCGAGCGAGCCCTCGATCTGGAGGCGGCTGAGGAAGAGCGGGTCGATGAACGGATGCTTGCGCTGGGCCGGCAGGGACTTCGCCACCGCGTCCAACTGCGGACCGTCGAGCGAGCGCACCACGATCAGCAGGTTGATGTGCGAGTGCTTCGCAACGAAGCCCTGCGTGAGCACGCTGCCGGTGAGGTAGGCCGCCACGAAGTCCGGTCCGAGCGCAGCCCGCACCGGGGTGAGCCACTTGCGCGCGAGTTCCACGATTTCAGCCGGGGGCTCGAAGAAGGAATCGCTTGGAGTGTGCATGACGGCGACGCTAGCGCCCGCAGCGGGAAGGGTCAAGGCGCCGCAGAACCCCGCCCCAGAGCTTGGTCCAGGGGGCTGCGCGGGGCACCGGGCGTCGTCGGCCAGGCCCACTACGGACGGGTGCTGACGGGCGCGGGGTCCGGAGATGGAGGTGGGCGAGCAGAGGCACCATGCGCTCGCCCACCGCCACCTCCGGGCCCCGCTTGCTTGGCGTTCACGTGCTGCCGCCGCTTGACCCCGGCTCCTGACCGCGCCTACGGTCGTCGCCCGGGTAACGCGCGCAACCGCGCGCACCGTCCCGGGTTCCGCGTACTGCCTTTGGGGAGGCGGGGTGCACGAGGTCCTGATCATCGGTGGTGGCCCGGCCGGGCTCACCGCGGGCGTGTACTGCAGGATGCGCAAGCTCTCCGTGCTGGTGGTGGACGCCGGCCGCGTGGGCGGGCAGTTGATCTCGGTCTACCCCGACAAGCCGGTGCATGACTGGCCGGGCCAGGCCCAGGTGGTCGCCAACGACCTGGCCGATCAACTGGTCACGCACGCGCGCGAGTTGGACGTCCAGTTTGCGGAGAACGAGAAGGTCGTGGGCCTCCTCCGCCTCGAGGATCGCTTCGAGGTGGTCACCCGCGACGCGTTGACCCGCGAGGAGCGCGTCCACCCCACGGCCTCGGTGATCATCGCGATCGGCGCGGGCGCCTTCGAACCGCGTCGCCTCGGGGTGCCGGGCGAGGAAGGGTTGTCGGAGGAGTCCATCACCTACCGGATGCCCGAGCCTGCGAGGGTGGCCGGGCGCACGGTGGTCGTGGTGGGCGGTGGCGATTCCGGGCTCGAGAGCGCGCAGGCCGCGCACCGCGCCGGGGCGAGCGTGACGATCATCCACCCGCATGCCGGCTTCAAGGGCATGGAGGCCAATCTCGACGCCGTGAACCGGATGCACATCCCGCGGCTGCTCGGCACGAAGGTGAAGGAACTGGTGGTCGAGGGTGGTGCGCTCAAGGCCGTGATGGTCGAGACCCGCGGCGAGCCCGGATCCCGTCGGCTCGACTGCGACTACCTGGTCGTGAACATCGGCGCTGCCGTCAACCTCGAGGCCGTGCAGGGCTGGGGCGTGGAGGTTGCGGGCACGCACATCCAGGTGGACGGCAGCATGCAGACCTCGGTGCCCGGGATCTTCGCCTGTGGCGACATCGTGACCTACGAGGGCAAGCACAAGCTGCTCATCACCGCCTCGAGCGAGGGTGCGGTGGCCGCGAACTCGGCCTACGCCTTCGTGCGCAAGCCCGCGCGCGTGACGATGAAGGACCTCTACCGTTGAGGCCGGGCCCGGGGCGGGAACCCTGACGTCGCGTCGCTCGAGGACGAACTCGTCGGCTTCATCATCCTGGTCATGCACGGCGCGTTCGTCGGCTGCAGCCAGTCGGTCTGCGTCGCGTCCGGGCTAGCCCGCGATCTCGTTCCCGTCGTCGTCCTCGACGATGATGGCGCTGCACGGGCAGGCCTCGGCGGCCTCGACCAGGAGTTCGAAGCTCGCAGCCTCGCAGTCGAGTACCACCACCTTGTTCTTGCTGTCGAGCGCGAAGACCGCGGGCGCGATCTCCACGCACTCGGCGTTGCCACAGCATGCGCCGTGGCGGATGCGGACCTGCATGGGGAACCTGGCACCTCCTGTCGGGCGCGGGGCCTCGGGAACCCCGTACTCGAGAACTCGACTCTAGCCGCATCCGTCACGGCCGTAAAGGCTGGCGAGCGCCGTTCGCTCGCTCTTCCGGCTCGGTCCGTCGCCGATGGAGCCGCGCCCGTCGCGTCACGGCCGCGTGGCGCAGACCGCCGCGCGGACCCGTATGCTAGAGTCGCGGCGCACCGGAGACTCACAGCTCATCCCTCCCACCGGAGTTCGCCATGGACGCCCTGACGCAGTATCTGGAGAGCCACCAGGAGCAGTTCCTCGAGGACCTCAAGGCCGTGCTGCGCATCCCGAGCGTGAGCACGGAGCCCCAGTACAAGGAGGACATGCTGCGCTGCGCGCGCCACGTGGCCGACGACTTCAAGAAGGCCGGCATGACGCGCGTCGAGATCGTGCCGACCGCGGGCCATCCCGTGGTCTACGCGGAGTGGCTGGGTGCGCCGGGCAAGCCCACGGCGCTGCTCTACGGGCACTACGATGTGCAGCCGGTGGACCCGCTCGAACTCTGGCAGACGCCGCCCTTCGAGCCCACCATCCGCGACGGCAAGCTCTACGCGCGCGGCGCCTGCGACGACAAGGGCCAGGTCTACATGCACGTCGCGGCCATCCAGGCGCACCTGAAGGTGAACGGGAAGCTGCCCATCAACCTCAAGTGCGTCATCGAGGGCGAGGAGGAGGCGGGCAGCGACAACCTCGAGAAGTTCCTGCGCGAGTGGCGCCGGCAACTCGACGCCGACGTCATCGTGGTGAGCGACACGGGCATGCTCGGCGCCGACCAGCCGGCGTTGTGTTACGGCCTGCGCGGACTGTGCTACACGCAGATCGACGTCACCGGCCCGGCGCGCGACCTGCACTCGGGCGAGTTCGGCGGCGCGGTGCAGAACCCGGGCAACGCCCTGTGCTCGATCATCGCCGCGCTCAAGGACTGCGACGGTCGCATCACGGTGCCGGGCTTCTACGACCAGGTGAAGCCGCTGACGCAGGCCGAGCGCGACGTCCTCGGGCGGGTGCCATTCGACGAGGCGGGATTCATCCACGAGACCGGCTCGCCGGTGGCGTTCGGCGAAAAGGGCTACACGACGCTCGAGCGCGTCTGGGTGCGCCCGACCTGCGACGTGAACGGCCTGGTGAGCGGCTACATCGGCGAGGGCGCGAAGACCGTGCTGCCCTCGTTCGCGTCGGCCAAGGTGAGCATGCGGCTGGTGCCCGACCAGGATCCGAAGGGCCTGTTCGCGCGCTTCGAAGCCCACGTGAGGAAGCTCGCACCTCCGGGCGTGACGCTCAAGGTCCACGACCTGCACTCGGCGCCGCCCTTCATGACCGATTTCGACCACCCCATGCTGCAGGCGGCGGTGCGGGCGCTGGCGCGCTCGTGGCCCAAGCCCCCGGCGATGATCCGCGAGGGCGGCTCGATCCCGGTGATGGCGACCTTCAAGGAGACGCACGGCCTGCCGAGCATCCTCATGGGCTTCGGGCTCGCCGATGACAACCTCCACGCCCCGAACGAGAAGTACAACCTCACCTCGTTCCACGGTGGCACGAAGAGTTGCGCGTACCTCTACGAGGAGCTGGCGAAGGACGCCTGAGAGACCGATGAGAAACACCGACGCGCGGGTCCGCGAGGTGCGAGAGCGTCTCGACCGACTCGCGCGTCCCGCGTCCGCCCACCCCGCCTCCGGAGGCTACGGCTCGCGGCTACGACGTCTCGGGCTGCGGACAACCGAGGTGCGCGCCGTGGCGCGGAACCTGACGCGGGACTGCCGCGCACTGCCAGCGCACGAGGTCGTGCGCGCGGCCCAGGGGTTGGTCGAAAGCGGGGTCTTCGAAGGCGGCCTGGTCGCCTTCGAACTCCTGTGGCATCACCGCGCGGCGGCCGCGACCCTCACGGCGCGTGATCTCGCCCGGCTCGTGCGGGGCGCGGACAACTGGGTCACAACGGACACGTTCGCCTGCCTCGTGAGCGGCCCGGTGTGGCGCCGCGGCCAGGTGGGCGATGCGTGGAACGCGCGCTGGGCCCATTCGCGCGACCGGTGGTTGCGCCGCATCGCGCTCGTTTCGACCGTGCCGCTCAACCTGCCCTCGCGGGGGGGCACGGGCGACGTCCCGCGCACGCTCCGCGTCTGCCGGATGCTCGTTGCCGACCACGACGACATGGTCGTGAAGGCCCTCTCCTGGGCGCTGCGCGAGGTCGCGAAGCGCGACCCCGCCGCGGTGCGCCACTTCCTCGAGCGGCATCGCGCCTCGATCGCAGCGCGCGTCATGCGCGAGGTGACGAACAAGCTCACGACCGGGCTCAAGACCCCGAAGGGCGGCCGCGCCCCGTGCGCCCGGCGCCCGGCACGGAGTCCCGCGCAGTCCGGCCTCGCGCCGCGGAAGGCGGCCCGATGACCCCCGAGATCCCGGTCCTGCGCGAGTTGCTCCTGCTCGCGGGCGCGTCGCTCGCGGTGGTGCTGCTGTTCCGCCGGCTGCGGCTGCCGGCCACGGTGGGCTTCATCGTGACCGGCATCCTCATCGGCCCCGGCGGCTTCGCGCTGGTGCACGACCCGGAGCTGGTGCGCACGCTGGCTGAGTTCGGCGTCGTGGTCCTGCTCTTCACGGTGGGGCTCGAGTTCTCCTTCGCCGACCTCAAGCGTCTGGGCCGGCGCGCGCTGGTGGGCGGCGCGCTGCAGGTGCTGCTCACCGTCGTGATCGTGGCGGGGGCGCTCATGCTCGGCGGACGGCACCCGGCGCGCGCCCTGTTCCTCGGCATGCTGGTCTCGCTCTCGAGCACGGCACTGGTGCTCAAGCTGCTCACCGACCACATCGAGCTGCAATCGCCGCACGGACGCGCGACGACGGGCGTGCTGCTCTTCCAGGATCTCATCGCGGTGCCGTTCCTGCTCCTGCTCGTGCCGCTCGGGCGCTGGGCGCGCGGCGAGCGTTTCACCGCGGCCGGGTTGACCGCCGAGTTGCCCGGGCTGCTGGTGGTGCTGGCGGTGGCGGCGTTCGTGTTCCTGTTCGCGCGCCGCGCCATCCCCTGGCTGCTCGGGCGCGCCTCGCGCTCGGGCTCGCGCGAGGCGTTCCTGTTCGGCATCCTGCTGGTGGTGCTGGGGAGCGCCTCGCTCGCCTCGCGCGCGGGTGGCTCGCTCGCGGTCGGCGCCTTCCTCGCGGGCCTGATGCTCGCGGGCTCCGAACTGCGCGACCTGATCGCCGCCGACCTGCTGCCCCTGC
>Ga0315276_10003706_pt1 | contig 13984 bp, 9 predicted proteins | sample YL17G05_0_MG_FD_204542 | JGI IMG/M metagenome (GOLD analysis project Ga0315276, IMG submission 204542) | Sediment microbial communities from Yellowstone Lake, YNP, Wyoming, USA - YL17G05_0 | ecosystem: Environmental > Aquatic > Freshwater > Lake > Sediment | place: USA: Wyoming | collected...
ATCGGCATGATCCTGGGCATCAGCCCGCTGGCGACCTTCGCCTTCGGCCCGGCGATGGGCCACCTGGCGGACCGCTTCGGCTTCCGCCTGCCGATCCTCACCGGCATGGCGCTGATGACGCTGGGCTTCCTCGCGCTGTCGGAAGGCATCACCACGCACGCGCTGTGGCCGGTAGCAGCGAGCATGGCGCTGCTGGGCGCCGGCAGCGGGATGTTCGGCGGGCCGAACCTGGCGGCGATGATGGGCAGCGTCTCGCCCGCCCAGCGCCCGCTGGCCGGCAGCATGGGCGCCCTGACGCGCAACCTGGGCTTCATGATCGGCACCAGCGCGGGCAGCATCGGGCTGGGGCTGCTGCTGGCGCACGTCGGCGGGCACTCGCTGATGCTGGCCGCGCGCACCGAAGAGCTGACGCCGCAGTCCGTGCCGGCGGCGGCGTTCGTCTACGCCTTCAGCCACCTGGCGCTGATCTGCGCGGTGCTGGCCTTCCTCGGGCTGCTCGGCAACCTGCGCTTCCCCAACCGCCTGCCGGCCGCCATCGCGCTGCATGAGGAGCCGGAAGGCGCCGCGGCGACTGCCTAGCGCGAGCGGCAATCCTGCAGCGGCAGCAGTGTCAGCGCCCTGCTGATGCGCTGCCTGAGACAGCGCGAGCCGGTGATCCACCCCGGAAAAGCAAACCGCGGCGGATGCCGCGGCTGCCTGTTAAGCGTCTCAATTATAACGCGCCATTGCCCAGCACACGGTAGCGGTGATTCTCAAGCGCCGCGCTGGACAAGCCGCGAATGAGATTCGCGGCTACCCGGTGGATGTCTAGAAATACTCCGTGATGAAGCCCTGGATCGCGCCTGGTTCGGCCTGTGTGGCGAACGACCCCGGATGCTGGCCTACCACCACCTCGACCTTGAAGTAGTTATAGTTGCGCAGCACGCCGAAGACAAACACGTCGCCGCGGCTTGCCGTAGTGACCATCAACTCCAGCTCCTGGATCTGCTTGAGCATGCGGTAGGGAACTATGTCGCGCTCATCCTTGTTGCGCACTTCGACGTCCAGCAGCATGTCGTGGTCCAGCAGGCCGTACTCACGCGCCGGCGACTCCTGCCAGACCATGTCCAGCAGTACGCCGGTATCCCAGTACTGGTCCGGGATGTCCATGTACATTTTCAGGTCGTCGCCGACTTCGCGCAACTGGCCGTCCAGCGGGCTTAAGCTGCCGGCGAAAGGCTTGATGCCCAGCCAGGGGTGCCACACCTGGCAGTCGGTCAGCGACTTGTTCTGCTCGAAGCAGCCGATCAGCTCGTCGGCCACGCGGGTGATCAGCCAGATCGGCGTGAAGAACGTGGTGTTCTGCATGCCGCCGCCGCCGCCCCGCCGGTCGTGCATCGCGATCACCTCGCCCTGGTTGTCAAACAGCGGGCAGCCCTCGTTGCCGCCGTTGACCACCGCGTCGGTCTGGATCACGCTGGGCAACAGGATGCCGTTGCGGTTGCGGAAGTTGCGGATGGCGCTGATCACGCCCGAGGTCACCGTGCCGCCGAAGCCGCCGGAGTTGCCGATCGCCAGCACGGGGTCGCCCTGGTCGTAGGGATAGGTGTTGGTCAGCGGGTCGTAGTGCGACTTGATGATCTTCACCGGCTTGAGCAGCTCTTTGCTGTCAACCTTGACCACGCCGACGCCGTACTCCGTATCCACGCCCACCACCTGCGCGTCCAGCTCCTTGCCGTCATTCAGGCGCACGGTCAGCAGGGTGGCGTTCTCAATGTCCTGGCTGTCGGTGATGATGTAGCCGTTCTTGGTGTAGACGAAGCCGGTGATGTACGACGTGGTGAGCCGGATCTGGCGCCCGAACTCGTAGCCGCCGAAGCCCAGCACCTCGCCATAGGCCACGGCGTTGGAGTTGATCGACACCACGCTGTCCGACACCTCGGCCGCCACCCGCTCGGCGATAACCTCGCCCTGCGCCAGCGCTGGCGCTGTCATCAGCAGGCTCAATGCAATCAGCAATACTGCGCTACGCATCGCGTCCTCCGCATTACTACAGCTGAGTTCCGGCTTAGACCGAGAACTCCGCGTTGAACTTACGCTTCGCTCCGACTTCGACCACTACAGGCTTGGCCAGCTTCTTATAGCGTTTCGTGTTTGGGTCCTTGCGGGAAACCGTCAACGTTACCGGCGTGCCAATATCCAGGTTGAAGATGTACAGCCGCAGGTCTTCCGGGCTCTTGAACTCCTGGCCGTCGACTTCCAGGATGATGTCGCCCTTCTGCAGGAGCGGCTTCCCATCCGGGCCGAGCTTGGCCGCCGGGCTGTCCTTGCGCACACCGTAAATCTCGATGTTTTCCGGGCGGTAGCGCTCGACAAACTCGACGTACTGGTCGGCGCCCTTGATGTACGGCGGCATGATGATGTCCACGCCCAGCCAGGGGCGCTCGAACTTGCCGGTCTCGAGGATCTGCGTGACGAAGTCCTTGGCAATGTTGATCGGGATCGACCAGTTGTGGTTCTGCATCAGCACGAACGCGCCGCCGTAGAAGTTGATGCCGATCACTTCGCCCTTGGCGTTGAACAGCGGGCCGCCCGAGTTGCCGCCGTTGATCGGCACGCTGACGCGGAAGGTGTAGGGGAAGTTCGTGCCATACTGCCAGGACAGCGACGTGCGGTTCTGCTGCCAGATGCTGATCTCGAATTCCAACGGCGTATCGCGGCCGGTGACCACGTTGGTCGTCACCGTCTGGCCCAGCAGGAAGGTGTCCCAGGGGTCGGAACGGTTGACGTTCGCGCCCTCTTCCGTGCCCGGGTTGCCCATTGCCATGGCGAACTCGCCGATGCGCACCTGGTCGCTGTCGCCGAGCGTCACCGGGATAATCGTCTTCTGGTCCGCCGGCAGGTCGCGCTCGTCGGGGATGCCCTGGATCTTCAGCAGCGCCACGTCAATTCCCGGCTCGGCGGCGACCATCTCGCCGCGGTACTGCGCGCCGTCCCAGAACTTCACCGCGCTGACCATCGCATGGCCGCTGACGTGATAGTTGGTAATGGCGTAAGCGGTGTGCGTATCGTAGTCCACCTCGAAGACGAAGCCCGAGCCGCCGCCGGGGTTGAAGGCGACCACGGGGCTCGTGATGTCGATGCCCTGCACGCGGATCACGCCCTTTTTCACCCGCTGGACGATGTTCTTGACGGCGTACCCGCTCTGCTCGGGGGCTTTCTCGCGTTCCGCCTTTTCCTTCTTCACCTCGGCGCGGTCAACCGCCGCGCTCTCCTTTTCCTCTGCGCGGGCCGCTCCAAAGCCGAGCAGCGCAGCGCCTAGCACTGCCATCGCTGCCATCAATAAAAGCTTTCTCATCGCCACCACGCTCCTTAGTCAACTGTGCTGCGCGCGTCCGCCAACATCCAATCGCCGGCGGGCTTAGCCCATCCCGCCGTGCGGTGACATGGGCTTAGCCTTGTCGGTCGCACCCTTTTCCGTGTCTTCTTCCTTGGGCTTTTCCAGGATCTGGACCTGCGTCTCCATCGCCTCCCACTTGGTGCTGGTCTCGTTGCGCCGGACAAACTTGACGCGCACCAGCTGGCCAACCTTGAGGTCCCGGACAAACGCGGCCCAGGCGTAGTCGTCCTTGATGAACGTGTCGTCGAGCATATAGATCAGGTCGGCGGTCTTCAGGCCCGCAACATCGGCCGGGCTGTTGGGCTCGACGTAGGAGACCCACTTGCCGAAGTCCACTTCCTCGGCCTTGCCATCGTTGTTCCAGTCGAAGGTCCGCGGGGCGTAGCCCGCGTCGATGATGCCCTTGGTGATGAACTGCGTCTCCACGCCAAACCAGGTCTCGGCCGTCTCGCCGGCGATGATCTTGTCCGCCTCGGCGACGATCTCGTTGATCGGCACGCCCAGGTTGATGTTCGTCCCCGCCGTGTCGCGCACCATGCCGATGACGTTGCCCTTGGCGTCCACCAGCGGCGAGCCGATGAACGACAGCTCGTAGCTGGCATCGAACTGCAGGTACTTGTCGGTGCGCTCCTCGGCGTTGGGCGTCTCCTTGCGCACCGCGCTGATGATGCCCGCGGTGGCGAAGGTGTCCACGCTGTTCAGCGACTTGCCGACGATGGCCACCGGCTGGCCGAGCTTGATGTTCGTCGAATCGCCGAACGGCGGGCTGATCGGCTCGAGGTCCGGGCCCCAGTCGACCTTCAGCACGGCGACGCTGAAGTCGTCGTTCTTGCCCACGAGCTCGGCCTTGAAGGCCCGGCCGTCGTCAAGGATCACGCGGATGAATTCGGCGTGCTCCAGCAAAAAGCTGGCCGTGACGACGTACTGCGGATCCTTGTAGATGAAGCCGGTGCCCCACAGGCCGTACAGCGGGCGCGGCCCGCGGAAGGCCTGCCAGAACATGTAGGCGTCATCCAGCCGCGGTTCGTCGAAGCGCGTCTCGATGGCGACCACCGACGGGCGCACCAGGGCGGTGGCTGCCGCCACCGCGTCCTGGGTTTTCTCCCCAGGCCCCGCCTGGGCAAACGCCGCCGCCGACGCCAACAGCGCCAGCGCCACCGCTCCGGTAAACCAGCGTGTCCACTCAAACTTCATCGGTCATCCTCCCGAGCCACTAGTAGGATGCGGCAAAGTACGCCATGTGCTTTGCCGGAGCACCTGAAAACAGACATTTTACATTATCACCGGGAGGCGTTGGCAGCAAGCAGCGCGTTGTCGCGCTGGTCAACTCTTTCACCATCATTTCCGTCTGCACTGTGCCATCCCATGGCGCCAGCGCAAAGCCGCGGCCCTCGGCGATCACCTGCTTGAATTCGTCTAAACTTCCCACCTCATAAATACGCCCCATCACCTCTGCCTGGCTGCGGGCGTACAAAGCCGCCTGCAGCTCCTCCAAGCTCAACCTAACAGACTCGCTGTCCAGGGCGCTTGTTGCATAGTCCACGTTCAGCTTGCGCTTGGCCCCGCTTAAGCGGTCGGCCACCACGCACACGCCTTCGGCGATATCGCGCGGGCCGATTTCGATGCGCAGCGGCACGCCGCGCAGTTCCCAGTATGCAAACTTGAAGCCCGGCCGCAATCCTTCGCGGTCGTCGACCTTCACGCCCAGCTTGACGCCGGCGTACTCGACGCGGCGCAGCGCACTGGCCACGGCCTGGCACTTCTCCAGGACGGTGCCGCGGTCCTCGTCCTTGACGATTGGCACGATGACGACGTGGATCGGCGCGGCCAGCGGCGGCAGGATCAGGCCCTTGTCGTCGCCGTGGATCATCAGCATCCCGCCCATGATGCGGTGGCTGACGCCCCAGCTCGTCGTCCAGACGAAGCGCTCGGTGTTGTCCTCATCGAGGAATTTGATATCGTAGGCCTTGGCGAAATTCTGCCCCAGGTAGTGGCTGGTGCCGCTCTGCAGCGCCTTGCCATCGGGCATCAGCGCCTCGATGCCCCAGGTCTCGACGGCGCCGGCGAATTTTTCGCTGTCGCTCTTGATCCCCGCCAGCACGTGCATCGCCAGGTCGTCGCAGGCCAGCTGGCGGTACTGCTCGAGCATCCTGGCCGTCTCGTCGCGCGCCTCCTGCTCGGTGCGGTGCGCGGTGTGGCCTTCCTGCCAGAGGAACTCCAGCGTGCGCAGGAACGGCCGCGTGGCCTTCTCCCAGCGCACGACGTTGGCCCACTGGTTGTGCAGGTACGGCAGGTCGCGGTAGCTCTGCAGCCACTTGGCCCACATCACGCCGATGATCACCTCGCTGGTCGGGCGGATCGCCAAGGGCTCGTCGAGCAGCTTGCCGCCGCCGTGGGTGACCCAGGCCACTTCTGGCGCGAAGCCCTCGACGTGCGCCGCTTCCTTGTCCAGCAGGCTCTTGGGGATGAACAGCGGGAAGTAGCAGTTCTCATGCCCGGTGGCGATGATGCGGTCGTTGAGCAGGCGCTTGATGTTCTCCCAGATGGCGAAGCCGTAGGGGCGGTAGACCTGGCAGCCGCGCACCGGCGAGTAGTCGGCGAGCTCGGCCTGCAGAATCACGTCCGTATACCACTGGCTGGGATCCTTGCTCCTGGGCGTGATGAACCGCTTGTCCTGCTCCTGGCCCACCGGCCTCAACCCTCCGCATCTCTAATTGAGATTGGCTAAGCGACCATTATAGCTTATTTGAAGCCCAGATCGGCTGGCCGGGCTGCCTGACGCGTGTAGCCGCTGCCAGCCACGACGGAGCGGTGCGGCTGGCCATTCGCCGCTTGCGGCGGGTATACTGACCCGTACTCTATTCCGTGGAGGTATGGGATGAGCGGTTCGCGGGACTTGAGCCTGGGCAGCAGGCCCAGACAGGCTTCGGCAGGCGGCGGGATTGAGGTCGCAGCGGGCTTGCTGACAGTTGGGCTGACCCTGATCGGCCTGTTCTTCGTGATCGGCGCGATGCAGCAGTCGGCCTCCGAGCGCAGCGCCGCGCGCAACGAGGAAAGCTACCAGGGGCTGCACGACATCCAGGTGGCTGTGGAGCGGTATCACCGCGACGCCGGCCAGTACCCGGCGTACCTGATCGGCGGCGAGGCGCGCTATGCCGCGAAGATCGCTGCGGGCAGTGAGAAGAACGCCTTCATCGGCATCCGCGACTGCCCGCGCGAGGGAGTGAGCGACCCGCTGCTGCGCGGCGGTTATCTCACCAAATATCCCGGCAATCCGTTCATCAAGAGCGGTGCGGCGCTGCACGAGGTGCAGGCGAACCTGCCCAGTTCGCTGGCCGGCGAGGATCCGCTGCGCAACGCCAGCTCTGACGGCCCGACGCTGGGCACGCGTTTCGGGCCGCGCTGCCTGACGATGGGCAACGTGCTGGCCGACCCGCGCTACACGCAGTGGGAGACCAAGACGACGGGCGCCGGGCAGCTCGCCATGCTGTCCGACTCCTGGGCGAACATCGAATACGACTTCTGGGACATGTGGATCGGCGACAAGCCGCTGCCCTTCCTGCCCGGCGAGTTCTTCTACAAGAGCGCCGGGCCGCTGGCGCTCTCCGCTGCTGAGCCGCCGGCAGCGTCCAAGCCGCTGCTGCCCACGTCGATCACGGACTATATTCTCGGCGTGTACGGCGGCATCGGGGAGAAGGGCAAGGATATCCTGGGTACCGAGCCGACGCTGCGCCTGAAGCTCAGTGACGGCAGCGAGCGGGACATCGCCAGCTGGACGCGCAGCACGACTGACCCCACGGCGAAGCCAGACGGCAGCCCCTACGGCTTTGCGACAAACACCGCGAGCCCATTCAGACTCAGCTACGGCAATCCCAACGGCGTCCGCGACGCGCTGATCCTCGTCCTCACGCCGTAGGCCGCCGGGCGGGCTGTCAGTGCAGCGCTATACTGCGATCAAGCTTAGCTTTCGGGGAGGTATCGCGATGGCTACACGTCTATGCCTCAAGTGCGGCGGCGAGCTCGAGCCCTACGCCGGCATCTGCCCGCACTGCGGCGCGCTGACGCCGATGCTGACCGGCCAAGCCGGTGCGCATGCACCACTGCTGCCGGCAGACCAGCCAAGCGCAACCCAGCGCGCGACGGCCGCACTGCAGTCCGGCGGGCTGGAGGCTCCGCGCGGCCGCGCGCCGGTGGACCGGCGCTCCGCGGCTATCGGCGCGCTGGCCGGCAGCATCACGGTAGTGATCGTCCTCGTGGTCATCCTGCTGGTGGTCCACGGCATGCAGAGCTCCACCACGCAACGCAGCACGGCGCGCGGCGGCGAGAGCAAGCAGGGCCTGCACGATGTGCAGCTGGCGCTGGAGAAGTACTACAAGGACAACAGCCAGTACCCGGCGTACCTGATCGGCGGCGAGGCACGCTATGCGGCGGCGGTAGTGTCGGGCGACCCCGAGAGCGCCTTTCTGGACATCCGCGACTGCAACCGCAGCAGTCTTAGCGACCCGCTGCTGCGTGAAGGCTACCTCGACAAGTACCCGGCCAATCCTTTTCTGCACAACGGGCTGCAGGTGCACATGGTGCAGACCAGCATCCCGTCCTCGTCATTTGGCGAGGACCCGCTGCGTAACGACTATCCCGACGGCGAGCAGCAGGGCACGCGCTTCGGTGCAACTTGCACGACGATGGGCAACGTGCTGGCCGACCAGCGCTACCCGGGGTGGCTCTGCCAGACTATCGACTATGGCATGACGACCATCTCGACCTGCGACACCTTTGCGAACATCGAGTATCCGTACTGGGATGTCTGGGTCAGCGAGCAGCCCCTGCCCTACCTGCCCGGCGAGTTCTTCTACAAGAGCGCCGGGCCGCTGGCACCGCCTGCCGGTGTTGGCACGGACATGGCGATGGGGCCACCGCAGCCGGTGTCGGTCGACTACTACATGCTCGGCGCGTACGGCAGCAGCACTGACCAAGGCCAGGACGTACTCGGCGCAGAACCGCAGATCAGTTTCAAGCTCAAAGGCGGCAAGACCAAGCTCTGGCCCTGGACACGCAGCACGGACGGCTCCTCGACGTCGCGCGACGGCAGCCCCTATGGCGCGGCGAAGAGCAAGTCCAGCCCGTGCTATCCCTTCGAGTACGGCAATCCCAACGGCATCAGCGACGCCGTGATCCTGGTGCTGACGGCGAAATAGCTCCGGCGCCTCCGGCACCCGCAGCATTGCGCTTCAGGCCAGCCTGAGCCGGCCCTTCGCGGTCGCGCGGCTGCACAGCTTCACACGCCACAGTTACTCAATATTGTGTTATACTTCCGCTATAGCACATTGATGGAGCGATGCATGGCGAATAATTGGAAACTTATCTTCCCGGTGATTCACGGCGTCGGCAACCAAGACACCAGGATGCAAGAGCAGTTTGTCTTCGATGTCGTCGGCCGAGTGAAGCAGCGCTGCTCGCCCGCCCTGGTTGACGACCACCTGCTACCGTTCCTGCCTGACTGGAGCGGCGAGTACTTCGGCGAGAGCAACGCCTGGCTGACGCTGTTGCTGTACGACATGGCGCGCAGCCGGATGACGGACAGCGACCTGAGCCGCTGGAACATCACGGACGCGAACCTCGAGCAGCAGGTCTGGCAGATCGCCAAGGGCAAGGCGCGCGAGGCGATCTTCGACGCGCGCCTGCCGCTGGCGCTGGCGGCCGTGGCCTCGGCGTTCACCAGCGACACGCTGATCGAGGCGCTGGGCAAGGCCGCGCCGTGGAGCGACATCAGCACGCTGGGCCGCGAGTTCCAGGCGCACACGCTGAGCGACATCGTGATGTACCTCGTGGAAGAGCCGCGCGTGAAGATCATCAGCCAGCTGGTGAACAGCTCGCTGCGGGCGCTCAGCGAGGCGCAGGTGGGTGGCGACACGGTGCTGTACACGCTGTTCTGCGGGCACAGCCTGGGCTCCGTCATCGCCTACGACCTGCTGCGGGCGATCGTCAAGTGGAACACGCCGCCCAGCGCAGCGGGAGGCGCGGCGGCAACGGCTGCGGAGCGCAGTACAACGGAGTTCAACGCGGAGAAGCTGGGCGGCGGCTGGGATGGCGCGAGAAGCCTGCTTGACCGGCTGCAGCCGCTCGGGCTGATCACCTTCGGCTGCCCGCTGCCGTTCTTCCTGTTCCGCAAGCCCAGCCTGATCGGCCAGCCCGACATCTGGCAGCAGCTCTGCCCGGCGGGCTACGCGGGCTACTTCGCGGGCGGCTCAAGCCCGCAGCCGCCCTGGCGCTGGCAGAACCTGTGGCACCCGGCGGACTTCGTGGCGCACCGCTGCGAGCCGTACTTCAACCGCGGGCTGAAGCCGGAGCGCAAGTTCGTCGAGGACATCCAGCTGCCGGGACGCTACATCCACGGCGTGGAGGCGCACTCCAGCTACTGGGGCTTCGCCAAGGCGGGGTACGACATGGCGGCGGGCGAGCAGGTGAAGGAGGTCATCGCCAGCCGGCTGGCGGAGGTGCTGACCGCTTTGCCGCGGCAGGCCGGCTAAAGCCGCGCCGCGATTTCAGCTGCATTTTCGGACAGCGGTAACAACTGCGTGTTATGATTCACCTTGTATCGTGTTCCGGGGGGGACGCGCAACCTGCGCACGCAAGGGGATGAGAATGCATGGGAGAATAGCAGCGGTAGCTGCCATCGTATTGCTCAGCGGCCTGCTGTCCTGCGGCGGTGGCCGCAGCCAACCCAGTCCCACAGTGCCCTCAGCGCCGTCCATGCCGCCCGGCGCTGGCTTCGCGTTTACGGCGCCGGACGCGCTCGCCGCCAGCCTGCCGCCGCGCACGACGTCAGCGGTTGAGCTGGTGCTGCACGGCAGCGGATTCACGCCGGAGTACAGCCAGCGCGTGGCGGTGGACGGCGGCACCGCGGTGTTCTCGCCGGACTGGGACGCCGCGGCGCCGGACCAGTCAGGCATTGCCTACGCGCTGTACAGGCTGAACGTGGGCGACTTCCGCGGCGTATACAACCTGTACCTGCCGTTTATCGACGGCCCGCCGACTGACAGCAACCTGTGGATCGGCACGCCGAACTGGACTGCCGGGCGCTGGGAGTGGTGGCAGGTCTACCAGGGCTTCTACCTCGAGCTGTTTCTGGAGGACTGCCTGAACTCCATCAATCCGGCCACCGGTGATCTGCCGATCTTCGTGGTGGTGACCGGCCATCAGCAGGTAACCCTGAACGCCGTGCGGGTGGATCCCCGCCTGCCCAATACCGTCACTGGCTACACGGTGCTGGAGAGCGGCGCCGGGCTGGAAGGCGTCACCGTGTCCTTTGCTGACGAGCTGCCGCCGGTGACCAGCAGCTGGGATGGCTACTGGGTACGCGACGATGTGCCATTAGGCGAGTACACGGCCACGCCCAGCCTCGCCGGCTACAACTTCATGCCCACGTCCCGCATGGTCGAGATCGCGCCGGACGTGATCTATGCGGGCGAGCACATGTTCCACTTCGCCTGGCGGCTCTTCGGGACGACCGGCTGGGCTCACACCTGGGAGCAGGAGAGCGCCGACTCCAACTCCGTGCACGAGATCCTGAAGCTGGCCAGTGACGCCAGCGGCAATGTTTACGCCGCCGGCGTCGCTAATCTGGCGGACGGCCCGGACTATGCGCAGTGCGCGCTGCTGAAATTCGACTCCGCGGGCACGCTGCAATGGGCGCGCACCTGGGGCGGCGCGGACTACGACGGGGCGAACGACGTCAGCGTGGATACGGACGGCAACGCCTACGTCGTCGGCACGGACTGGGGCAGCGGCCCCCTGCCCTACCGCGGCTATATTTCGAAATACAGCCCGGCCGGGCAGCTGCTGTGGCAGAGAGCCTGGCAGGGGCCGGCCGGCAGCGGCCTCACCGCCGTGCACTGCACGGAGCAGAGCATCATTTACGCCGCCGGCTTCGCCGCCCCGTCAGCATCTGATCCCTGCTCCGACGGGCTGCTGCTGGCGTTCGACGCCAACGGCGTGCTGGCCTGGCAGCGGCTGTGGGGCGGCAATCGCAATGAGCGCTGGTACGACATCGGCCTGGGAGAGAGCGGCCTGATCTACGTCTGCGGCGAGACGCTCAGCTACGGCGCCGGCGCCCGCGACATCGCCCTGGCCGCATACTATCCCGACGGCGGGCTGGCCTGGCAGAAATGCTACGGCACCGTGGCCACGGAAAGCGGCGCGGCGCTGCAGATCTCGCCGGCCGGCGAGCTGTACATCGGCGGCTTCAGCAGCACGCTGCCTGACGATGAAGCTGGCCAGTGGGGCGACGCCACGGCGGATGGCCTGTTGCTGAAATGCAATGCGGCGGGCGGGCTGCTGTGGGCCCGGGCATGGGGCGGCGATTCGACGGACATGGTGTGGGACCTGGCGCTCAGCCCCGGCGGAGTCATCTATGCCGCGGGCCAGAACGACGAAATGGGACTGCCGCGCGGCTGCCTGCTCAAGTACAGCGCCGACGGCACACTGCTGGACCAGCAATCCTGCAGCTCGCTGAACTACATCAATGAGGATACGCTGGTCTTCTTCGGCATCGACATCAACACCGCGGGCCGGGTGGCGCTGGGCGGCTTGGCTTTCCATCGCGAGTATTCCTGGCACAACACCGACTGCGAGCTGGAGGTGCCGCAGCTCGGCTCGCTCAGCGCCAGCGGCATCTCGCAGCCCGGCAGCGGCGTGTTCCAGGAGCTGACATTGGGGCAGGGCACCGCGCCCGGCGTGATCGACCCGCCGGGTGCCGGAAATTATTCGGCGCTGGCGATGACCTACCAGTAGCCGGCTGGCGAGGCGGCATGGCGCTGGCGGCCATGGCTGCGGCCAGGCGTGCCGCGGGCTAAGGCCCCGGCGGCGTGTAGGCGACGGCGGCGTCGCAGAGGAACTGCGCGAACAGCGGGCCGACGGTCTGGTTGGCCAGCGTGTTGGGGTGGCCGTTGTCCGGCTCGGCGTCGATCTGGTATTCCGGCCGCAGCATGTTGGTTCCGGGGCCGCTGCCCACAGGCAACGCCAGCGCGTCAAACAGGTCAAAGCACACGACGTTGGGATGGCCGTTCAGGTACCCCGGGCTTTTCAGCCAATTGGCGAAGGCCCGCGCGTTGACGGCTTCGGTGGGATTCGTCAGCTCATCGCGCAGCGGCGGCGTGCTGATGACAACGAACAGCTTGTCCAGCCGCGTGTCGAAGAAGTCGCGCATCTCGAGATAGATTTCCTTGCGGTAGTTGAGCTCGTTCTCGTCCGGGATGGCGCTGGCCGGGAAGCAGCTCTTGAAGGCGATCACCTCGTGGTTGTCGAGGATGGTCGTGCGCAGCGTCAGCCAGTCGGCGTCGGCGCCGGTCCACAGGTCGTGCAGGTTCGGCGGGTCGGTGTAGTCCGTATTCGCGCCGTAGTTCGTGCCGGTGGAGTTGCCGTCGGGATCGGTCAGGCCGTCGCCCATGTAGCCGTGATCCCAGAACTCGAAGGCTGTGCCGTGCGTGTTGTTGTACGCCGTGATCGCAGTGCGCATGTCGCCCTCGAACACCAGCCCGGCGCCCGTGCTGTGGTGCAGGAAGAAGATGTTCGTCAGGCCGCTGGGCGGCGCGGCGGAAGTCAGCCGCAGCGTGTCCAGCGTGCAGGGGGTGGTGCCGGTAATCACGACGGCGATGACGAACTGGTCAAGGGCGACGTTTCTTAAGGGTCGGACGTCGCCCAGCGGGAACTGGTTGCCGGCAGCGAAGCTTTGCCAAGGCACCCAGCGCTCGCTGCCGTAATCGGCGAGCAGCAGCCAGGCGTCTGCGCCGCTCGCGGGCGCCTCGCCCCAGCTGAAGCTCAGCGTCGCCAACTCGCCCTGTCCGGCGAGGTCGAAGGTGTAGACGGCGACGGCCAGATCGGCGGCCGTCGATGTTGCCGCATCGACCCACTGCGGCGTGAAGCTGGCGCTCAGGCCCTGCTCTGCTACTCGGTTAGTGCCCGTCCCCTCGTCGTAGTGGGCAGCCGGCACGTCCGCGTCCAGCGGCTGGCTTGAGGCGCTGCGCACGAGCGTGGACGGCGCGGGCAGCGCGGCGGCCAGTGCGGACACCCCGGCGCTGTCATTGTCCAGGTCATTCTGGTCCAACTGGCCTTTCGATGGAAACCACTGATCCATCACGGCGTCAAAGAAGCACCCAGCTGTGCCGAGCAGCATGCAGGCCAGCAGCAGGGCCAGCAGTGAGCGCCGTCCGCTCGATAGAAAAATATTGCGCTTGAGCATCACCAGCTCCTCCCGCGCGCGGCTAGCGGCCGCCGCTGTGAAAGTATACCCGCGGCTCAGAAGGGTAGCCGCGAATCGTATTCGCGGCGAATGGGATTCGCCGCTACCCAGCGTAACGGGGGTATCCGACAACTGCGGGTGTTACCAACACTTCCGGGATGCGTCTATGATGGCAGCGGCTGAGCACGGGGGTGAGCAGTCCAGTTTGGGAGGACGCGATGGATGGACAGATGCCTGAGCAGCCCGCAGCACAGCGGGACGCATCGCCCGAGCCGCGGCAGCCCGAGCGGCTGCCCCGCATGACTCCCGCACAGCCCAGCGCGCCGCAATCCCGCGCGCGCGAGCCCGGCTGCTGCCTGCTGAACAAC
>Ga0315276_10003710_pt1 | contig 13978 bp, 14 predicted proteins | sample YL17G05_0_MG_FD_204542 | JGI IMG/M metagenome (GOLD analysis project Ga0315276, IMG submission 204542) | Sediment microbial communities from Yellowstone Lake, YNP, Wyoming, USA - YL17G05_0 | ecosystem: Environmental > Aquatic > Freshwater > Lake > Sediment | place: USA: Wyoming | collected...
GAGGCCGGCGAGATCGACATCCTCGCCGAGTACGCGGCCACGGCCCTCGAGTTCGTCAATGGCGGGGCCGGCGAAGCCTCGACCGATCCGGCGGCAACCGTCGCCAAGCTGAAGGAGCGCCTCGCGCCCAAGGGCCTGACCGCCCTGGACCCGGCTCCAGCGACCGACCAGAACGGCTTCGTCGTCACGAAGGCGACGGCCGACAAGTACGCCCTCACCAAGCTCAGCGACCTGGCCCAGCCGGCGCCGTAGGGCGTCGACCCCGGAGGGGGACCGTCCTCGGGGCGGTCCCCTCCGCGCGCCCGGGACGGGTCGGAGTCTCCGGCACCCGGACAACCAGCACGAGGGGAAGCCTCCCAGCATGCCCGAGCAGGCCACGGCCCGAGCCGCCACCGTCGAGTTCGAGCACGTCACCAAGCATTACGAGCGGCGCGAGGCGAAGGACGGCGCGCTCGGTGCGGTGAACGACCTCTCGCTCGTGGTCCCCGCCGGGAAGATCTGCGTGCTCGTCGGCCCATCGGGCTGCGGGAAGACCACGTCGCTCAAGATGGTGAACCGGCTCATCGAGCCGACATCCGGGCGCATCCTGCTCGACGGGGTCGACGCCGCCGCCCGCGACGTGACGGAGCTCCGCCGGAGCATCGGCTACGTGATCCAGCAGGTCGGCCTCTTCCCCCACCAGACCATCGCCGAGAACGTCGCGACCGTGCCCCGGCTACTGGGCTGGCCGTCGGCGCGCCAGCGCCAGCGCGCGGAGGAGCTCCTCCAGCTCGTCGGGCTGGACCCGGCCACGTACGCCACGCGCTACCCGGTCGAGCTCTCGGGGGGCGAGCGGCAGCGCGTCGGGGTGGCCCGGGCACTCGCCGCGGACCCACCCATCATGCTCATGGACGAGCCCTTCGGCGCCGTCGACCCCATCGTCCGGGAGCGCCTCCAGGACGAGTTCCTGCGCCTCCAGGAGACCCTTGCCAAGACGATCCTGTTCGTCACCCACGACATCGACGAGGCGATCAAGATGGGCGACCTCGTCGCCGTCCTTGCCGACGGCGGCGCGCTCGCCCAATTCGGCCGGCCGGCCGAGATCCTGGCAAGCCCCGCGACGCCCTTCGTCGCCCGGTTCGTCGGTGCCGACCGGGGGCTCAAGCGCCTCAGCCTGCGCCGGGTGGACGACCTCGAGCTCCTGCCGCCGGTCACGGCCAACGTGCGTGACATGGGCACCGCCGACCTCCTGCGCGCGCTGGCGAGCTCCTTCCCGTGGCTGCTGCTCGTCGATGACCTGGGACGCCCCGCCGGCTGGATCGCCCGCGGCGACGTCCGCCCCGGGGTCCCGCTGGCAGACGCGCCGACCGTCGCGGCCGAGCCCCTCGTCGATCGCTCGGCGACCCTCAAGGATGCCCTCTCGCGCCTGCTCGACGCGGACGTCCACGCCGGGATCGTCGTGGACCGGGAGCGGCGCGTACGGGGTCTCGTCACGGTTGCCGGCATCGCCGCGCTGCTCCGCGAGACTGCCGGCCCCGATCGCGGGCCGGGCGAGGCCGACCCGCTCGACCTCGGGGACGCGATGCCGTGAACATCCACTGGGACTGGATCGCCGGCAATCTCGACGAGATCGCCGGCGCAACCCTGGAGCACCTCGAGCTCACGCTCATCGCGGTCGGCGTCGGGTTCGCGCTGAGCCTCCTCCTCGCCCTCGCAATCTATCGCTGGCGGCGTCTCTACGGACCCGTGGCCGGTGTCGCGGGGCTGCTGTACACGATCCCCAGCCTCGCGCTCTTCGCCGTCCTGGTCCCGTTCACCGGGCTTTCGGTCCTGACCGCCGAGATCGGGCTGGTCGGCTACACGCTGCTCATCCTCATCCGGGGGATCGTGTCCGGGCTCGACGGCGTGCCCCGCGACGCGGTCGAGGCGGCGACCGGGATGGGGTACGCGGCCGGCCAGCGGCTCTCCCGCGTGGAGCTGCCTCTCGCGGTGCCGGTGATCGTGACCTCGGTGCGCCTGGCGACCGTCACCACGATCGGCCTGGTGATGGTGACCGCGCTCATCGGGGAGGGCGGCCTCGGGCAGCTGATGCTGCGCGGCTTCAACCGGGGCTTTCCGACCATGGTCTACGTCGGGGTCGTGATGTCGGTCGTGCTGGCCGTGACGCTCGACCTTGTCCTCGTGGGGCTCCAGCGACTGCTCACGCCGTGGGCCCGGAAGCGGACGGCCTGACCGATGGAGATCCTCGGCAGTGGCGTGGCGTGGATCCTGGACCCGGCGCACTGGAGCGGGGCCGACGGGATCCCGACCCGGCTCGGCGAGCACGTCGTTCTCGCCGGCGTGTCGCTGCTGCTGGCCGCGCTCATCGCCGTGCCCGTCGGGCTCTACACCGGGCACACCGGACGCTGGGGCACCGCGGTGATGAACGTGGCGAGCCTGGGCCGCGCGGTTCCCTCCTACGCGCTCCTCCTGGTCTTCTTCACGATGACCGGCGCCCTGGGGGCACCCACGACGATCCCGACGCTGGTCCTCCTCGCGATCCCTCCGCTGCTCGCCGCCGTCCACGTCGCCATCGGCGAGGTCGACCGCGACATCGTCGAGGCGGGCCGAGGCATGGGAATGCGCGAGTCGCAGGTGCTGCGCCGGGTCGAGGTCCCGATCGGGATGCCGCTGATCCTCGTCGGGGCGCGGACCGCGGCGGTGCAGGTGGTGGCGACCGCGACGCTGGGGGCCCTCGTGGCCGGAGGCGGCCTCGGGCGCTACATCGTCGATGGGTTCGCCCTGCGCGGACCCGAGGGGACCGCGCGCCTGGTGGCCGGGGCGATCCTCGTGGGCCTGCTCGCGGTCCTCACCGAGCGGACCTTCACCTTCATCGAACGCCGGACGTCAACGCCCGGGGTCACCGTGGCGGAGATCCCGCTGGCGACCGCCCCGCGTGCCGGCTTCGGCATGTAGCTGCGGCGGCGAGCCGCGGGTGCGCGGACGGTACCCCACTCCCCCGGATCCGGTCCCGGCCGGGCGCACCGTGCGGCCTGTGCGCTTGATCACATCCTGTGCTCAGGGCGTCGCGAGGGCCCGCTCCACCTCGGCGAGCTCGTTGCCCGTGACGTGCGGGCGGGCGGTCTCGATCAGCAGGCGCTCGATCGTCCGGGCCGGATCGGCGAGGTGCCCCCGCTTGCCGACGCCCGGCGCTGCCACCGCGCCGGCGTAGGCGACGAGGGTGCCCCCGGGTCGATCGATCGTGAACCCGTGGTAGCCGAGACCGCCGACCGGCGGCTCCCCCTCCGCGCCGGGCAGCGCCGCGATGGCCGCCTCGAGCGTCGCGGCTTCGGGGTCGGTCAGCTTCCACGCCGGATCGGCCCGGCCGGAGTAGATGCCGAGGGTCACCCGAACCGGTCCCGCCGGGCCCGCGCTGCGGGGGACGTTCGTGGCGGACGGGCTCGCCGTCGGGGCCCCGCTCCCGCCGCAGCCGGCCAGGAGAAGCAGGCACAGCAGGCCGCCGATGAGGCGCGCGGCCGGCACGGCTCGGTCCCTCAGGCCGGATCCACCAGGGGCGGGTCGGCCCCGGAGTCGTCGTCGCGGGTTTCGTCGGGCGGCCCGCCGTGACCGTCATCGAACGGCGAACCGACGACCTCGTCCCACGGCCCCATCAGGAGGTCGAGCTCGTCCTCGGCCAGGAGGTCCTCCAGGACGACGCCGTAGGCCGCGTCGAGGACGATCGGCACGGCGGCCAGGCGCGGGCCGATCTCGGCCGTGCTCTCCCCGGCGCCCGCCACCCCGGCCGGGAACCAGTGCGTCGTGCTCGACGCCCAGGCCGCGACCTCGTCGCCGATCGCGCGGACGGCGTCGAGGCGGCCACTTCGCGCGGCGAGGTCGCGCAGGCGTGCCCGCACCTCGGCCCGCGCGGCGACGCTCGGGTCGCTCGCCGCCGTGCCGAAGGAGCCACCCCCCGCCGCGGCGAGCGCGGCAACCGCCCCCGGGTGGAGGTGCTCGAGGTCGCCGATCAGGCGCTCGGCCGCAATCGTGTTGGGACCGTACCGCGTGTCCACGACGTGCTACAGGGATGTCGAGAGGAGGAGGCAGACAGCGACCGCCAGGCCGGCCCCGACGCCGAGAAGCCCGGCGCCCCAGGCCGCCCAGTCGATGGGCCCAAGCGCCGGCTCGTGCTCGCCGTGCTCATCGTGACCGCCGTGGCCGTGACCGGCATCGTCGGGCTCGTGGGCGGGCGGATGGTCGGCGCTGATCGTCTCGCTCATGGCGCCATTCTAGCCCCGGCGACAGGGGTTCCCTTCGAGCGTCGGTCCCCGAAGATCTCAGAAGGGCGGGCTGGCTTCCGGGCCCACCACCGGAGCCCATTCGATGACCGCCCAGCCGGACTGGCCGGCAGCGACGAGCAGCCAGGTGTCCGGCTCGGAGCCGACCGGCCCGACCGAGTGGACCTGGAGCGCCTCGCGGTCCTCCACGAGCTCGGTGCAGCCGGCTCGACCCGTCCCGCCGATGGGGTCTACACTCGGCCGGCCATGCTCACCCTCGTCCTCACCCGCCACGGCCTGACGGATCGTTCCGACCCCGAGCAGCACCTGGGGCAGGGCATCGACATCGGGCTGTCCGTCGCGGGACGCGCCCAGGCGGCCGCTCTCGCCGGACGCATCGCCGACCAGCACTTCGACCGGATCGTCAGCAGCCACCTCCTCCGCGCGAGGGAGACGGCGGCAACGGTGGCCCTGGGCCGTCCCGTGGAGCCGGATCCGCGCCTCGCGGAGATGGATTACGGCGCCTGGGAAGGTCGGACGTACGAGCAGATCGACGCCGTCGACGCGGCGGGCCGGGCCGCCTGGGTCGCCGATCCCGGCGCCCTCGCCTGCCCGGGCGGGGAGTCCGGCGCGGACGTCGCCGCTCGCGCCCGATCGTTCCTCGTCGACCTCCTGGGGTGGGCGGCCCGGCTCCCGGGCGAGGATCCGGTCGTGCTCGCCGTCGCCCACAGCACCCTGAACCGGGTCCTCCTGTGCGTGGCCGTGGGGATCCCGGTCCGCGAATACCGGCGGCGGTTCACGCAGAGCCAGGCGAACCTGACCGTCCTGCGCTGGCCGACCGGCTCGTCGCCCGAGAAGGCGCGCATCCTGACCGTCAACGACGTCTCTCACGTGGCACCGCCCGGCCGGGCGCCCTGGGAACCGGCGCCGGGCGCCTGACCTCGCGCTCTTCCGCCTCGGGGTCGGGGTCGGGGATGGGGTCCGCTACTCCGCGTCCGGGTCGGGCGTGCGCCGGCGGCCCGGGCGGGGCCGCCCCAGGCGCAGCCACACGAAGGCCGCGAAGAAGCCGACGACGCCGACGGCGATCGCGAGGTCGAAGGGCTGGAGGAGGGCCCGGATCTCTTCCCAGTTGGCGCCGAGCTGGACGCCGGCCCAGACGAGCGCGATCGACCACAGGAAGGCGCCCGCGGTCGAGTAGACGACGAACTTCCGGAGATCCATCCGGACGACGCCGGCCGGGAAGCTGATGAAGGTCCGGACGATGGGCAGCAGGCGGCTGAAGAAGACCGTCTGGGAGCCCCATCGCGCGAAGAAGCGGTCGGCGATCTCGATCTCGTGCCGGCGGATGAGCAGGTACCTCCCGTATCGCTCCAGGAACGGGCGGCCACCGTAGGCCCCGATCGCGTACGCCAGGAGCGAGCCCAGCGTGTTCCCGATCGTCCCCACCACCACCACGATCCAGAAGCTCCAGGGCTGGCCCGTGAGGGGCTCGACCTGGGTCGGGTCGGACACGAGGAACCCGGCGAAGGGGAGGATCAGCTCCGAGGGCAGGGGGATCATCGCCGACTCGATCGCCATGGCCAGCATCACCCCGAGGTAGCCGACGGCGCCGTAGAGGGATTCGAGGAAGGGGATGACGATTCGGTCGATGAAGGCGAGCATCGACGGCGAGGATACGCGAGCCGGCGGGCGGGGGCGGTCGACCGAACGTCCGGTCGGCGGCTGCCGGCCGGGCTATGCTCGGCGTTGTGAGCGATCGACCCCCCCGCGCCGGCGACCATCCGGACGGCGCGGTCGTCCTGACCGGCGCCGACCTGACGATCGCGGACGTCGAGGCGGTGGCCCGCGGCGGGGCCGTCGCCGTCCTCGACGGGGACGCCCGCGCCCGGATGGAGGAGGCGCGCGCCGTCGTCGAGCGGCTCGTCGCCGCGGGCGAGGTCGTCTACGGCATCACGACCGGGTTCGGCGACCTCGCGACGACCTTCATCCCGCCCGCCGACGCGCGCCGGCTCCAGGAGAACCTCCTCGTCAGCCACGCCGTCGGCGTCGGACCGGCGCTGCCGCGGGACGTCGTGCGGGCGATGCTCCTCCTGCGCGCGAACACCCTCGCCCTCGGCCACTCCGGCTGCAGGCCGGCCGTGGTGGACGGCCTGCTCCGGTTCCTCGAGCTCGGGATTCACCCGGTCGTGCCCGCCCAGGGGAGCGTGGGAGCGTCGGGCGACCTGGCCCCGCTCGCGCACCTCGCGCTGCCGCTCGTCGGGCGGGGCGAGGCCGAGCTGCGCGGCCACGTCATGCCGGGCCTCCTGGCGCTCCGGGAGGAGGGGCTCGACCCGCTCGTCCTCGAGGCGAAGGAGGGCCTCGCGCTCCTCAACGGGACGCAGCTGATGAGCGGGATCGGTGCGCTCCTGCTGGCCGATGCGGACCGGCTCGCGCGAACGGCCTCGGTCGCCGCGGCCCAGTCCGTCGAGGCGCTCCTCGGGACCGATGTCGCCTACGCGGCCGCCTACCAGCTGGCGCGGCCGCACCCCGGCCAGGTGGCGGTCGCCGGGGAGCTGCGACACCTCCTGCGTGACTCTGGGCTGATGGCCCACCACCACGCCTCGACCCACAAGGTGCAGGACCCCTATTCGATCCGCTGCGTGCCCCAGGTCCACGGCGCCGTCCGCGACGCGCTCGACTACCTCCGGCGCGTGCTGGACGTGGAGATGAACGCCGCGACCGACAACCCGCTCGTCTTCCCGGAGGGCGGGGTCGCGGACGTGGATGCCGCGGCGACCGGCGGCGGGCTGGTCATCTCGGGCGGCAACTTTCACGGGGAGCCGATCGCACTCGCGCTGGACTTCGCGAAGCTGGCCGTCGCCGAGCTCGGCGCGATCAGCGAGCGCCGGATCGCGCTGCTCCTGGACGCTCGTCTCAACGGGGGGTTGCCGCCGTTCCTGGCCCCCGCGAGCGGTCTCAACTCCGGGATGATGATGCTCCAGTACACCGCAGCCGCCCTCGCCTCGGAGAACAAGGTCCTGGTCCACCCGGCATCTGCCGACTCCATCCCGACCTCCGCGAACCAGGAGGATCACGTCTCGATGGGCGCCACGGCGGCGCGCCACGCCCGCGACGTCCTCGCCAACGTCGAGCGGATCCTGGCCCTCGAGCTCCTGGTTGGGGCCCAGGCCCTGGACCTGCGGCGGGCGGCGGTCGCGGCGGTGGGCGTCGCGCCTGCGGGCGGCGCGCCCCCGGGCGGCGCGCCTGCGGGCGGCGCGCCTGCGGGCGGCGGTCCAGCCGGCGGCGCGCCCGGGATCGGGGTGGCGGAAGCGCATCGGCGGATCCGGGCGGCGATCGCGCCGCTCGACGTCGACCGCGAGATGGGCGCCGACATCGCCGCCGCCACGCGGCTCGTCCGAACGGGGGCGCTCGTCGACCTCGTCGACGGCTGACGCCGCCGCGGCGCGGGCTGGACGGTGCTGGAATACCTCGGGTTGGGGGTCGTCCTCGGCCTCGCCGCGGGGTTCGCCCCCGGGCCACTCCTGGCGCTCGTCCTGGCCCAGTCGATCCGGTTCGGGACGCGGGAGGGGCTGAAGGTCGCCGCTGCGCCGCTCATCACCGACGTGCCGATCGTCATCCTCGCCACGGGCCTCGTCGTAGCGGCGGCCGAGGCCGCGGGCGGCCTCCTGGGGGCGATCTCGCTGGCCGGGGCCGTCTTCGTCGCCTACCTCGGGATGGAGTCGATCCGGACCACCGGAGTCCAGGCCGGACGGCCGGACGAGACCCCGCGCTCGTGGGCCCGGGGGGCGCTCGTGAACGCCCTCAGCCCCCACCCGTACATCTTCTGGATCACGGTGGGCGCACCCGTCCTGATCCAGGCGTGGGCGGACGGCCCCCTGGCGGCCGTCGGGTTCCTGGTCGGGTTCTACACCTGTCTCGTCGGCGCCAAGATGCTCCTTGCGGTCGTCGCCGGGCGCTCGGGGGGGCGGCTCCGCGGCGGGGCCTATCGCGCCGTGATGGCGGTGCTGGGCGTCCTCCTGCTCGTCTTCGCCGTGCGCCTCGGGGCTGAGGGCCTCCGGCTGCTGGGGATCCTGCCCGCGTGAACCGCGCCAGAGCCGGTCGTCGTCGAGCCGGACGTTCGTGGAAGCGAACCGTGCGCGCGAACTGACCGATGAGGTCAGCCCCGCAGCATCCTCCCGAGCGCGCGAATCCCCAGGAAGCTGACCCCGAGGGCGAGTGCCTGGCGCCAGGCCCAGCCGAGGCCGCCCGGATCATCTGGGCCGGCGGCCAGCGCCGAGCCATCGGCCGGCGTGATCCGGATGAGGGGCACGAACGACACGCATTCGAGGATCCGCTCGTCGGTGGCGGTCGGCGGGAAGGTACCGATCACTGCCCCGGGCAGCGCCATCGAGCGCGCCAGGGCCGGGATGATGCGGGCGCGGACGCTGGAATCGCGCTCCTCCGTCGCGAGCGCCGCGATCGGGGGCCGGCCTGGGAGGAGCAGGATGACGCGCGGGTCGTCGAGGAGGTTGCGGTACCAGAGCGTCGACGGGCCGTAGCCCGCCATGACCCACGCGGCGCCGTCGGCAACCATGTAGCCGAGAGGGGTATGGCGCGGCCGACCGGAGCGGCGTCCGGTCGTGGTGAGGAGGCACTGCCAGCCCGTCAGGGGGCTGCCGAGCCAGGCGGCGAGGCCGGCCCGGTGGACCGGAACCATGCCGTACCGGTTGGCGTACTTGAAGATCGTGCGGCTGGCGTCGGAGAGCTTCTGGAGGGTCGGGGAGAGCTGGGGCGGCTCCGCGAGGCCCGGCGGCTCGGGGGACGCGCTGTCGGGGGTCACGGGATCAGCGGGATGGGTCTCGGTCGCAGCCATGCAGCGATCGTGCCCGGCATGCAACGGTGCCCGCCAGTGCCCTCCGTCCTCACTTCGCGGGCCGCCCCGTTGGCCTCTTCGCTGCCTTCGACCGGTTGACGGCGCTCCTCAACGGCAACGAGTCTCTGACCTGCGCCGGCCTCCGCCCCAGGGATAGCCAGCCCGCGCCAAGCCCACCAGACCGGGGAGTAGGCTGGGTATGCGGGCTGGTCCGGGCCGCGCCCGGGCGATCGGACGGTGCAATGACCCTCGAGATCGTGCTCTTTGTCGCGTTTCGCGTGGCGACCTCCCTGCCCGTCCTGCGCTGGCCGCTCGCCGGCGGGCTCCTGGCGATCGGGGGCGACCTCGCCGACCTGCTGCTGCGCGACCTGGTCGACCTCGGCGGGATCGGCGACTACCAGCTCCTCGACAAGGCCTGCGACCAGGTCTACCTGGCACTCTTCTTGGTGGTCGCCCTGCGCTGGGAGGGCGTGGAGCGGCGCGTCGCGGTTGCCCTCTACCTCTACCGCCTCGCCGGCTCGGTCCTCTTCGTGATGACGGGAGAGCGCGCCGTCCTCTTCCTGTTCCCGAACGTGTTCGAGCCCTGGTTCATCTTCGTGGCTGCCATTCACCACCGGTCCCGGCCGCTGCACTGGACGCCGGCCCGCGTGGGCGTCGTGCTGGCGGCGCTCACGGCGCTCAAGCTCGTGCAGGAGTGGGCGCTCCACGTCGGCCAGGTCTTCGAGTCGATGACGTCGGTCCAGTTCCTCGAGGAGCTCTGGCGCCGGCTCACCGGCGGGACCTGATCCGGCCGTCCCGCGTTCCCGCGCCGCCCGTCCCGCGGTACCCTCTGCCGATGGAGCGGATTCGCATCGTCGACGTGACCGACGCGGCCACCTTCGGCCTCCTGCCGGCGTGCGCCGATCCCTCGTTCGACCACCGCAGCTGCGACTACTGGGAGGACGCCGACCGGGGTTCGAAGGCCCACCGGGCGAGCTGGCTGCGGACCGGCGAGGCTCCCGTCTCCGAGACGCCGCCGGCGCGCCGGCCTTCATCGAACCCGTTCCTGGCCGACCTCGAAGCCCGCGACGACAACCCCTTCGCCCTCAAGCGCACCGCTCCCGTCAACCCATTCGCCGACGATACCGACGACGCTCCACCGGCCGACAACCCGTTCGCGCCGAAGCGCGCCGCGCGGCCGACCGTCGGGCCGGGCGCCGCTCCCAAGCTCGCCCTGCTGGGGCGCGGCCTCGCGGTCTTCGGGAGCTACGCCAAGGTTCTCCTGGTCGAGGACGTCGACGGGGACGAGCGCGCCGCCGCCTACGCCCAGTTCGGGCCGCTCTCCGCCTACCCGCGCGCGCTCCGCCTCCGCGAGCTCTACCCGCGGCTCCCCCAGTCGCCGCTCCCCGCGGTCATCACGTGCGTGGCGGTGGCGGCGGAGGACCGGGGGCAGGGTCATGCGCTGGCCCTGGTGGAGGCGGTCTGCAGGGATCTTGCCGCGCGCGGCTTCGCGGCCGTCGAAGCCTACCCGGAGGTTCGGGCGGCGGCCGACACCACCTCGGCGGCGACAACCGCCTTCTGGGAGCGTGCCGGCTTCAGCGTCGTCGTGGCCGACGAGCGCTACCCCGTGGTGCGCCGCGAGCTCTGATCGGGCAGAGGGCGCCCCGGACGCCTGGCGCCCGCGGCGATCGAACGCGTGGACGCCGCGCTCCGCTTGGTGCTGGACCTGTAGGGCGGCGGGTCGGGACAGCGGACCGGGTGTCAGCCGAGGCCCCGGCCCCGGAAGGCGTTGGCGTGGGCCGGGAAGCCCTCGTGATCGGCCAGCGCGGTGGTCGGTCCGGCGAGGCCGGCGAGCGCGTCGGGCGTGAGGCGGGCGATCGACGTCGCGGTCTGGAAGGTGCGCGCCGTGACGCCGCCGTTGAGCTTCGCGAAGCCGCCCGTGGGGAGCGTTGCCGGGATCCCGATCGAGTAGCTGCTTGCCCCGATCGGCGTGTCCTGGCCGAGGAGGATCTCGCCCGCGTAGCGGAGGTCGCGGAGGGTCGCCTCCGGGTCGGCGCTGGCGACCTGCACGTGCTCGGCGGCGTACGCGTTGGCGAAGGCGACCGCGTCGGCCATCGCGTCGAACAGGAGGACCCCGCCGAGGTCGCCGAGGACGGCGGTCGCGTAGGCCCGGCGCGGCTCCGGGAGGGCTGCCACCTGCTCGGTGACGGCCGCCTCGAGCGCCGCGACGAGCCCCGGCGCGTCGGTGGCGACGAGCGCTGCCGAGTCGGTCCCGTGCTCGGCCTCGTTGACGAGGTCGAGGGCGAGCCGCCAGGGGTCGGCGGTCGCGTCGGCGAGGAGGAGGCTCTCCGACGGGCCGCAGAGCATGTTCGTCGCGGTCCCGAAGCGCTGCGCCAGCACCTGGGCGGCCGTGACGGCGGGGCTGCCGGGCCCCACGATCTTGCGGACCCGCGGGAAGGTGGCGCTGCCGAAGGTGAGGGCGGCGATCCCGGCCGGGCCGTTCGCCCGGAAGACGTTTGCCAGGCCGAGCTCGTGGGCGACGGCGAGAGTCGCGGGGTCCACGGCGCCCGTGCCGGGCATCGGCGGGACGAGGACGGCGATCTCCGGGACGCCGGCCACCAGCGCCGGGACGCCGATCTGCACGAGGACCGACGGAAAGCTGCCCTTGCCGGCGGGCACGTACAGGCCGGCCGACGGGATCGGGGCGACCTGCTCCCCGACCTCGAAGCCCGGCCGCACCTCCGCGAGCCAGCCGATCGCGGTCGCCCGGACCTGGGCCTCGTTGAAGAGACGGCTGTTGCGGATCGCCTCGCGGATGCCGGCCAGGAGTGTCGGGTCGATCGCGGCGTGGGCGGCCGCCAGCTCCGCGGGGCGGACGCGGAGGTCCGCGGGGACGAAGCGAACACCGTCGAAGCGCTCCGTGGCGTCGAGGACGGCGGCGTCGCCCCGGGCGCGGACATCCTCGAAGAGGTCCTCGATCGAACGCTGGAGGCCGGGCTCGAAGACGGCGGCGGTGGAACGGGCGAGCAGCCGTGCCTGCTCGGTGGCGTCTAGGTCGGCCCAGCGGCGAACGGCGAGAATTCCCATGATGGGAGCGTACCGGATCGCCGCGCGGCCAATTCCGGGACTCGGCCTCCCGGGGCGTGGGCGTGCCGGGCTCGGGGGGCTGCCCGTCGCCGGCTTGCGCCCGTGACCCGCTGCGGCAGCCCCCGATCACCGGTGCTGTCAGACGCTCCCTCCCGCGCGGCAGACCTCGCCCGTGCGCACCGCCCGAGCGACCGCGACGAATTGATCGGTCCCGACGCGGTTGGTGGTCAGCCGGCGAACGCTCCAGGAGCCGCTCGGGGCCGTGGTCGTGCGCTGGCCCCGGAAGAAGACGGTGCCGTTGTCCGAGAGCGTGACATTCCACGCGCGGCCGACGCGGTTCTGGTCGACCTCGAACTCCGTCGCGATGCGGCCGTCTTCGTTGCTGAGCTTCAGCTTCCAGGTGCTCGCGCCGCTGCAATGACCGGTGTAGACCTTGCCGCCGCCCTTCGCCGCAGCGACCGGCGCGGCGCCCAGCACGAGACCCAGCGCCAGGGAGCAGATGGCCAACCTGGCGGCAGATCGCCGAGCGGCCGGGCGGCGAATGGCGAAGCGGCGAGCGGTGGGGCGGACGGACGGGTCCATCGGTCGACTCCTTCGGTATCCTTTGGCGACGGGGATCGCTCTGTATTCCGTACGAGGCCGAACGACCGCCCGAAGTTTCCATCAATCGCGGCATCGTGTGGCCTCGGTCCAACGTGGAGCTGCCGGGGGCGGCGCAGCCACCGCAGCCCGCTCCCGCGCGGACTTGCCCGCCGCGCGACACTGTGGCCATGACAACGACGCCCGGCAGCCACGACGCCCCGCCCCTCCCCGGCGCCCGCCCCGTCCGCGCCCCCCGCGGCACCGAGATCTCCTGCCGCGGCTGGCAGCAGGAGGCGGTCCTCCGGATGCTCATGAACAACCTGGACCCCGAGGTCGCGGAGAACCCCGACGCCCTCGTCGTCTACGGCGGGACCGGCCGCGCCGCACGGAGCTGGGAGGCGTTCGACGCGATCGTCCGCGAGCTGCGCGCGCTCGCCGACGACGAGACGCTCCTCGTCCAGTCGGGCAAGCCGGTCGGCGTCTTCCGGACGAACCCCTGGGCGCCGCGGGTCCTGATCGCCAACTCGAACCTCGTCGGGAAGTGGGCAACCTGGGAGCACTTCCGCGAGCTGGAGCGGGCCGGCCTGATGATGTACGGCCAGATGACCGCGGGCTCGTGGATCTACATCGGGACCCAGGGGATCCTGCAGGGCACGTACGAGACGTTCGCCGAGCTGGCCCGCCGGCACTTCGGCGGGACGCTGCGCGGGAGGGTGGTCCTGACGGCGGGCCTGGGCGGGATGGGCGGCGCCCAGCCGCTGTCGGTGACGATGAACGACGGCGTCGTGATCGCCATCGAGGTCGACGAGGCACGGGCGCGGCGGCGGCACGAGATCGGGTACGTCGACCGGGTCACCGATTCGCCCGACGCGGCGCTCGCGATGGCCCGCCTGGCAGCCGCCCGCGGGGAGCCGCTCTCGGTCGCCCTCGTCGGCAACGCAGCCGAGATCGAGCCCGCGTGGGCGACCGCGGGCGAGCGGTTCGACGCCGTCACCGACCAGACCTCGGCCCACGACGCCCTCGGCGGCTACGTGCCCCCCGAGATGACCCTGGGCGATGCGCTCGTCCTGCGGCGGACCCAGCCCGAGATGTATCAGCGACGTTCGATGGACGGGATGGCGGCGCACGTGCGCGCGATGCTCGCCTTCCAGGAAGGCGGCGCGGTCGTCTTCGACTATGGCAACAACATCCGGGCCCAGGCCCAGCAGGCGGGCGTCGCGAACGCCTTCGACTTCGCCGGTTTCGT
>Ga0315276_10003711_pt1 | contig 13978 bp, 9 predicted proteins | sample YL17G05_0_MG_FD_204542 | JGI IMG/M metagenome (GOLD analysis project Ga0315276, IMG submission 204542) | Sediment microbial communities from Yellowstone Lake, YNP, Wyoming, USA - YL17G05_0 | ecosystem: Environmental > Aquatic > Freshwater > Lake > Sediment | place: USA: Wyoming | collected...
GAAATATCGCCGGAGTTCAAGAGATGGAAGCTAACGGGACTATCGAGTCGATAAGCATCTCAACGGTGTAAGATTTATCCAGGTCGAATGGGAGCAGGCAGCCGTGGTTGTGGTCGGAGGCGATGATTAAGAGATTCCTGCCGGGGCGGTCCCATCCCTGCTGTTGCGGCTGATGGCCGAGGATAAAAATATCAATATCGAGAAGTTCGGCCATTTTATCGAGTGTTTGCTGGCTGAAGTTTCTTCCCCAGGTCAGGAGGTAAGCGGATCCCGGTTTTTCATAATCGCCGGTATTCAACGGCCTATCAAAAATCAGGCGGTCGAATTTGTCGACGAAACGGCCGTCGGGTAGTGAATGCGACAGCCATATTCTGTTTTCACATTTTACCGCTAACGGCTGTGAAAGCAGGAGTTGTTTTATCGCCAGTTCGATGTCAGGCGCCTTCTGCGTGAATTCCCGTTCCAAAGCCAAATGCATTGAGCGGTTCATTTCTTTGCCGTCTTTCATAATTTTGCTGTTATTGATAAATGCGATATCGTGGTTTCCCATAATGATGTGTACGCGGTCGGGGAAGCTTAACTTATAACGGGCAACATCAAGGAGTAATTTGTAGGATAAACAACCTCTTTCTTCGTCTTCGGGACCACCGTGGATAATTTCCTGCAGGAGGACGTGCGTGTTCGGGTTGTTTGGTAAATCGGCAAAGGCGAGTATTCTTTCGAAGTTTCTTCGGTGGCCGTGGATGTCACCGGCAGCAATCAGCCTGGCGCCGGCGGGGAGGTAAATTACGTTGCCGCGTCTGAATTTATCTGTGTTGTTTGCTTCCGCGGCTTTGTTCAGCAAATCAATTATTGTTTGAGGCATCTTTATCCGTTTTAATCTGTCCGGCTAATATGCTGTGGACCAGCAGGTCCAGTCTGGATATAACCGTCGTCATATCGCGCGGACGTTTCGCAGGCTCATCTTCTATGCAATCCATTACAAGTTTTGAGATTTCTACAGGCAGTTGTTTTCTTAGCTCGTGTGGCGCCATGCGGGGCTGTGGCGGTAATGGCAGGCCGAGACTATTCTTTTTGGCAATCAAGGTCGGGGCGTGCTTTCCGGTAATCGCCCAGTACATAGTTGCGCCCAGATTAAAGATGTCGGTTTTTGGGCCGAGCGATTTGCGCCTGACCTGTTCGGGCGCGATGTAATCAGGCGTGCCCTGAATACGGGGTTTTATAGTTCCGATTTTGCAGCTCTGGCCGAGGTCTATAATTTTGATGGTGCCGGTGTCGTTAATAAGGATATTATTAGGTTTTATATCGCAGTGAACGAACCCCTGCTGGTGCATAGCCTGCAGTCCGCTCGCGACCATTCTGAATACAAGCAGCACATCGAGCAAGCTCAGAGCGGGGCTGTCTTCAAGGCTTTTGCCGTCAAATAGTTCCATCGAAAGCAGCATCTCTTTTACCACAAACATACTGCGTACTTTCTTTAGTTTGTAGCACTTTCTGATATAAGGGTGGTCTATCCGGCCTGCAACTTTGTATTCTGTGTCAACCTGCTCGAAGATTCTCGAATCTTCCGGCCTTTCGAAGATAACCCGTTTCAGGGCAACTTCGATCTTATCCTGCCGGTCGGTGGCGAGGTATATTGTGCTGCGGGCGCCAGTTCCGATGCGCCTGATTATGCTAAAACCGCCAATGTCGAGAGCAACTTTTGCCATATTATCAACTGAAACCTGTTAATCCGACGAACTGCCGGATTTTACTACAATCCTGTAATCGGCCTTTTGTTGGCTAAATATCTTATATTATTACCGTTAAAGCCGCTAAAAACCGTTTTTATGCGGCACCGTGCGGAACCCAAAGCAAATTTTATAAGCTCCGCAGTTTATAGTATAATTCTTTGTTTGTCCAGTATTTAAGGCTGTTTTTTGTATTATCGGCCAAAAAAAAGATGGGGCATTGACAAACCTGTTGAAATTTGGATAATGTTTGTAAATAAAATGGCTCTTTGAGCAGTGAGATAATAGATTAGTAATCGGCTATTCCCCGATAGCTCAATTGGTAGAGCGGGCGGCTGTTAACCGCCAGGTCGTAGGTTCGAGCCCTACTCGGGGAGTTTTTTCTCTATGGGGGTATTTGTGTGCGGCAGCGCTCTTGCAAAATGGACAGAAGCAGCATATAAATAAGCTGTTATGGCCCAAGACATAAAAAAACAAATCAAGCAGTTGCGTGCCGGGATACGCTGCTATAAAAAAGTGAAATTCGGGATAAAAGTATGAAAGAGAAACAAAACAGAGACGGCATAACGCACTATAAAGAAATTAAACGTGTGCTTTATGTGGTACTGGCGCTCAACTGGGCCGTTGCCGCAGCCAAGGTCTTTGTTGGCCTTCTCAGTAAATCCTCCGGTATGACCGCTGATGGTTTTCACTCTTTTTCTGACGGCACTTCCAATATAGTGGGACTTGTGGGTATCGCTATCGCCTTTAGGCCCAAAGACGCGGACCATCCTTACGGGCACAAAAAATTCGAAACATTCTTTTCTCTGGGGATTGCGTTTCTTCTGGGAATTGTGTGCTTTGAACTTTTGCAGAAAGGCATCGGAAGACTTCGTAATCCGGTGCTGCCGGAGATTACGGTTTTAAGTTTCGTTGTAATGGCCGTTACTCTGATTGTGAATATTCTTGTGATGAAATATGAGCGCCGAAAGGGCGGGATTTTGCAAAGCGATATCCTTGTTTCGGATTCTATGCACACAAGGGCCGACATTTTTACCTCAATATCGGTTATCATCTCCTTTGTCGCGATTAAGTTAGGCTTCCCCATATTGGATGCGATAGTTACCCTAGTCATAGCGTTCTTTATCGCTTATGCGGCGTATGAAATAATCAGAGACAGCTCCCGCGTGCTTTGCGACAGTATCGTGATAACAGACGTTAAGCGAATCGAGGATATTGTGCTTAAGGTAAACGGCGTAAAATCCTGTCATAAAATCCGCACGAGAGGCAGGGCCGACGATATCAATCTTGACCTGCACGTTCAAATGATGCCCGATATCCACTTGAGTGACGCGCACAATATAAGTTATGAGATAGAAAATCAGGTGCGCAAAAATATCCCCGAAGTCAGCGACATTGTGGTTCATATGGAACCTGAAGAATAAGTAATCGCAGAGAGGGGCTTATCGCTACGCATATACTGTCGGTGTAATGCAAAATTAACTGATAGAACATATAAAATACTGTTATGGCCAAAGATATAAAAAAGCAAATCGAGCAGTTGCGCAGCGAAATCCGCGGGCACGATTATCTGTATTATGTTCTCAACCAGCCGGAGATTTCAGACCAGCAGTATGACAGGCTCTTTGCCGAATTAAAAGCGATTGAGCAGGCAAATCCGGAGCTAATCACGCCAGATTCACCAACGCAGCGGGTCAGCGAACAGCCAATCAGGGGTTTTGAGCAGGTAATACATTCGATTGCGATGCTGAGTATGGATAATACTTATAACGCGGAGGACTTGCGCGATTTCGACGAGAGGGTGGCCAAGGGACTCGGCGGCAAGGATTACGATTATGTCGTCGAATTAAAAATCGACGGTGTTGCGATGAGTCTGCGATATGAACAAGGTGTTTTGACGCTGGGAGTTACAAGGGGGGACGGTGAAAAAGGTGATAATGTTACAAGCAATATCAAAACGATAAAAGCTATTCCGCTGCGGCTGACAGGAGACGTTCCAGATGTTCTTGAAGTTCGCGGCGAAGTGTATATGCCGACGAAATCATTTGTTGCGTTAAATAAACAGCGTGAAAAGGCAGGCGAACAATTGTTTGCCAATCCTCGCAATGCCACGGCTGGTTCGTTAAAGCTGCTCGATTCAAGAGTCACGGCACAAAGAAACCTGGCGTTTTTCGCATACGCGACGGGCGAGGTTTCCCAGCCTTTGAGCAAAGACCATTACGAAACATTACAGGCGTTTAAGAAACTGGGGCTGCCTGTCAATCCTCATATCAAACGCGCGAAAGATATAGATGAGGTCATCGAGATATGTAATAGCTGGGCGGACAAAAGAGGAGATTTGCCGTACCAAATTGACGGAATGGTTATCAAGGTCAACAGCTTGGACCAGCGAGAGATTTTGGGATTTACCGGCCGGGCGCCGCGGTGGTGCATAAGCTACAAGTTTGCCGCCGAGCAGGCCGAGACGATTGTCGAATCAATAGACGTGCAGGTGGGTAAGGGCGGGACATTAACGCCTGTAGCCAATTTGTCGCCGGTGTTTTTGGCGGGGACGACTGTCAAGAGGGCGAGTTTGCATAACTTCGACCAGATGGAACGATTAGACGTGCGGGAGGGCGACACGGTCATAATTGAAAAAGCGGGCGAAATTATTCCGCAGGTCGTCGAGGTGAAAAAAGAGCGAAGGCCAAAGGGGACATCGGCTTTTAAGCCTCCTGAAAAATGTCCCAATTGCGGAGGTGATGTTAAGAAAGACGCGGAAGGGGTTTTTCTGCGATGTGTGAATCCGCATTGCCTCGGGCAGTTGAAAGAGCGGCTCAAATATTTTGCCGGCAGGGGGCAGATGGACATTGAAAATCTCGGCGAGGCCCTGATTGAGCAGTTAGTTGACAGCGGCCTGGTCAAAGATTTTGCCGATATATACAAGCTGACAAAAGAAGACCTTATCGAACTGGAACGGATGGCCGAGAAGAGCGCCCAGAACGTTATAGATTCGATAGAGGCAAGCAAGACCAGACCGCTCTGGCGGCTGGTCGCGGGGCTTGGCATTAGACATATTGGGACACAGTCGGCTCAGACTCTGTCGAATTATTTCGAAACTATTGGGAAAGTATTATCTGTAAATAAAGATGAATTGAAAAAAATTAAGAAAGAAGAAAAAGATCAAAAGCAATTATTGAAGAAGAAACATGATAGACAAGAGATTGGCAATCAAGAATATAAAGAAAAAAACGAAGAGTTACGGAAAAACGAAATATTAAGAGACATAGGCTACGAAATGATAGACAGCTTTTGTGATTATATAGAGAACCCCAAAAACAAAGCTATGATAGAAGAGTTAATATCGGTAGGTGTTAAGCCGGAGTTGCCGAAGAAGGCCAAAGCAGAAGGCAAACTGGCCGGAAAAACTATCGTTGTTACCGGCTCACTTAAAAGTTCTACCCGCAGCGAAATTGAACAGACGATAAAAGATAACGGCGGCAAGGTCGGTTCGTCGGTTAGCAAAAATACCAGTTTTGTGGTTGCTGGCGAAGACCCAGGGTCGAAATTGGATAAAGCACGCCAATTACAAGTCAAGATTATCGATGAGAATGAATTTCTCCAACTCATTCAGAAAAAATCTGATTCAGAGAAGGAAATTTGATTTATGGGTGCAGAAAAATATATTGAGATATTAGCTAAAAGTAGTTCTTCAGACACTCCCTATGTTGTTAGGTGTTACTTTGAAGAAAATAAAATATCGGTTTTTTGCTCCTGTCGTGCTGGAGATAACCGAATACTATGTAAACATGTCAGGCGGATTATAGCTGGTGATGACTCAATTCTCTATGACATAAATCAGAAAAATGAATTAGAAAAAATCAGCAATCATTTGCAGAAAACACAAATCCCTTTGCTTCTATCAGAAATAAATAAATCCGAAGACCTTTTAGAAGAAGCAAAGAGAAATGTAGATAAAGCAAAGAAAAAGTTAGAAAATGTGGTTTTGAACAAATTAAAATAATAGATATCACATAGAGAGGCATAGGACAACGAAGCAAACCCGCAAACAGTTTATGCAGACCGCGCTGAAGCTGGCGCGGCGGGGTGTCGGCTCGGTTGAGCCGAATCCTGCGGTCGGATGCGTCATTGTAAAAGATAACAAAATCATTGGTAAAGGGTGGCACAAAAAGTTCGGCGGGCCGCACGCGGAGATTAACGCCTTGAAAAACTGCAAAAAATCGCCGCGCGGTGCAACGATGTATGTCACGCTTGAGCCTTGCTGTCATTTCGGCAAAACAGGTCCCTGCACAGACGCAATTATCAAGGCTGGTATCAAAAAAGTCGTCGCAGCAACTAAAGACCCAACAAAAAAGGTCAGCGGTAAAGGTTTTAAGATTCTCAAAAAGGCGGGCGTTGAAATTAAGACCGGAATCTGTAAAAGAGAAGCTGAAAAATTAAATGCGCCATTTTTTAAATTCGCCCGAACAAAAAAACCGTGGATAATTATCAAGTGGGCACAAAGCAAAGACGGCTTTCTCGCTCGAACCGATAAAAAACGGTGGATAACAGGAGCAAAAAGCAGAAAAGATGCGCATAGGCTGCGAAGAAAAGCACAGGCAGTTCTAGTCGGCATAAATACAGTGCTTGCGGACGACCCGAAGCTCACGGCAAGGCCGGGTACAGCAAGGCAGCCTTTGAGGGTTGTGCTCGATAGTCAATTAAGGATTCCGCTGAATTGCAATCTAATCAAAACCGCAAGAAAATCGCCCGTGGTCGTATTCACAACACAAAGAAACAATAAAAAAATTCCAATACTAAAGAAAAAAGGGGTAGAGGTTGTCACGGTTGCTTCTGCCGGCGAGAAATGCAGTCTCAAAGATGTATTAAGCAGGCTTGGCAAAAAAAACGTTCAACAAATTCTTGTAGAGGGCGGTTCTTCGGTTATAATATCATTTTTGAGGCAGGGACTTGCCGATGAATTCTGTGTTTATATCGCACCGACAGTACTCGGCTCAAAGGGATGTGCGGAGATAACGGGGTCTATGGCTAAATTGGGCGAAGCTGTCGGTTTGCATGATGTTGATATTAAACGGTTTGGGGACGATGTCAGGATAACCGGCTTTTTGAAAAATATGTGAGGAGTTTATTATGATGGCAGAGAGGAACACAATCAGGTTGATATCGGTTTTGGTTTTTGTAATGCTCGGTATTACTACTTCACCGACGTATGCAGAACCGAACCAGGTAGCTGAGCCGAATCAGTTGTTGAAAGTTAAGGAGGAACGACTGTGTAGTATGTCCAATTCTGTCAAAGGATTTACGCGGTCGGTGAGCATAAATGGCTGCCGGGTTGCCTGGGCTGAGCTGCGTGGAACACAGCAGGTCGTAGTCGTAGATGGCCTGGCGGGGCCGGAGTACGACGCGATTTTGGTTGGAAGTATTATTTTCAGTTCTGACGGCAAACGGCTGGCATACGGAGTGCGGAAAGGCACCAGGCAGTTCGTGGTTATCGACGGCCAGGCTGGGCCGGAATACGACGGGATTTATTCAGCTCCTGTTTTTAGTCTCGACGGCAAACGGATAGCGTATGTAGTCAAAAAAGGCGGCAAGTTGTTCGTGGTTGTGGATGGCCAGGCTGGGCCGGAGTGTGACGGTGTCGGCAATTTGGTCTTTAGTCCGGACGGCGGACGTGTAGCGTACGCGGTCCAAAAAGGCGACAAGTATTTTTTGGTTGTGGATGGCCAAGCGGGGCCGGAGTACGATGGGCTTGGTAATATTCCGGTCTTTAGTTCTACCGGCAAACGTATGGCATACGATGCACAAAAAGGAAACAAGTGGTTTGTTGTTGTGGACGGCAAGGCCGGGCCGGAGTATGACAGTATTGGTAAAGATTCCATTTTATTTAGTCCAGACGGCGGACGTATAGCGTATGCGGCACAAAAAGGCGGCAAGTGGATGGTGGTTGTGGATGGCCAGGCCGGTCCGGAATATGATAATATTTATGCCAGCGCAGGAATAATTTTTAGTCCCGATAGTAAGCGTATAGCGTATGTGGCACAAAAAGGCTTCAAGTGGGTTGTAGTTATCGACGGCCAGGTCGGGCCGGATTACGAAGTAATTATTAGTCCTATTTTTAGTCCCGACGGTAAGCATGTGGCATACATAGCACAAAAATATAACAAGTGGTTTGTTGTTGAGGATGGCCAGGATGACCCGAACAGGCAGGAATACGACGGGGTTAATAATCTGGTTTTTAGTCCCGATGGCAAGCAGATGGCATATGCGGCGCAATCGGCACAAAAAAACTACAGGTGGTTTGTGGTCATCGATGGCCAAGCCAAACCTGAGCACGATGGGGTTGGCACTTTGGTATTTAGTCCGGACAACGGACATTTAGTGTATACAGCACAAGAAGGGAAGCAATGGCGGGTGATTGTTGATGGCCAAGCTGGGCCGGAATGTGACGGCGTTATATGCAGGCCTGTATTTTTAAAGGATGGAACGCTGGAATATATTGTTGTGAGGGGTAGTTCCGTTTACCGTGTCAAAGTTACGCTGTAGGAGGCAGGTGTAACCAAACGGCACGGGCAGAATGCCAATGGGAAAAACGGTCAGGATTTTTTGTGGCGCAAGCCATCCTGCGGATTCAGCATTTTTTTGCTTCGCAGGATGTGGTGGTAGTGCTGGGCGAAACGATGGGCTTCGTCTCGGACGTATTGCAGAAGCTTCAAAACGGGCGAATGGCGGGGAAGTTTCAATGGTTTAGCGCTGTCCTGTCCGCCCTTGGCGAGACCTCGCCCGCCGCTTTGCGGCGAGGCGGGCAGATAGAGTTCTTCTTCGCGTTTGGCAATTGCAGCGATTTTTACAGGCGGAGCGTTCATTTCTCTAAGAACGGTTTGGGCAGCGTTGAGATGTCCGAGTCCGCCATCAATCAAAATCAAATCAGGCCAAAGCTCTTCGCCGTGCAGCGCATATTTGTATCTGCGTCTGACTACTTCTGCAATCATCGCGTAATCGTCGATGCCTTTGACGGTCTTTATTTTGAATCTCCGATAGCCGCTTTTGAACGGTCTGCCATCAATAAATTTAACCAGTGAGCCTACCGCCTCTGCGCCAGAGATATTTGCGACGTCAATCCCTTCGATAATCCTGACAGGCTCAGGCGATTGCAGGAGGAGCCGCAGTTTTTCGATGGCTTCGGTGGGGTCGGCGGCGAAGACTTCCGGCTGGACGTTCTCATCGGGCGTGCCTCGGCGGTCCAATCGCTCAATCAGCCGAATACGGTCGCGAAACATCGCGGCTTTCTCGTATTTCGTCTCTGCGGCGGCCTCTGTCATTTGTTTTTTCAACTGTCGCAGGACGATTGAGCGCTTCGAGCGTAAGAATTTCACAAAGTCTTTGATAGTTTTTTTATATTCGCTCCTGTCTATTTTGGCTGCGCATGGGGCGGTGCATTGCTTTATGCTGTATAAGATACAGGGGCGAAAGAAGTTGCGGTTGGGGTCGGCTTCTTTAATATCCAGTTTGCAGGTTCGGAACTTGAATATCTTTTGCATCTCTACCAAAACAGCCCGCAGGTCTTTTGCGCCGGCGAAAGGGCCGAAGAGGCGACTGCCGCTTTCTCGCGGCTTGCGGGTAATATAAACACCGGGGAAGTCATCGGATATTGTAATCTCTAAATATGGAAAGGTCTTGTCATCTATGAGGTCTGTGTTGTAGGGAGGATGTATGTCCTTAATCAGTCGTGCTTCCTGAAGCATTGCGGTGACTTCCGTTTCGGTTTCCAGAAAGTCAACGGTCTCAACTTTCGTGAGCATCTCAGTTATTTTCGGACCTCGCGAGGCAGCGATGTCAGAAGCCTGCTGAAAATAACTGGCCACCCGTGAGCGGAGATTTTTGGCTTTGCCTATATAAAGAACTTTATCCCCATGACCTTTCATAAAATAAAGCCCCGGTCCGGCTGGAAAACGTTTTATTTTGTCACGGATTGCCTTGAAATCGCAGTCTTTTTGTATTGGCATAGTGTTATCTTAACATCATTTTGAGAATATCTGAAATACCTTACTTGCTTACAAAAAATATTTTCTCTTCGTAGCTTTAGTAGCTGCAAGGACTAACGGCCGCGGCAATAAATTTGTGGGAAAAATTCCGAATTTGTTCTTTACACTTAATCAAATTGCAATTAACTTGCCGGTATAGATTTTACGGTATTTGTAACAATATCTGGTTAAATTTCTATGTCATTTTACTATATGTTGTGGTTGTATTTTTCGCACGGAGGCGCGTAAATGTCGCACAAGTTCAATCCCGAGAATCCTTTTAGAGACAAGCAAGCGAAGCCGGTAGCTGCGGTAGAATCCTGCGGTTCGGCCGGTTTGCGAATGGAGCATTACTTTTCGACGCATGGCGTTCATCCCTTCGAACAGCTCGAGTGGGAGGTCCGTTCGGCCAAGATTAGCGGTGATAGCGGACAAGTAGTCTTCGAGCAGGATAATATCGAAGTTCCTGCCTGCTGGAGCCAGTTGGCGACAAAGGTCGTGGCGAGCAAGTACTTTTATGGTGATATCGATTCCGGCCAACGGGAACATTCAGTAAAGCAGCTTGTTCATCGTGTTTGTAAAACGATTGCCGACCGCGGCAGAAAAGACGGCTACTTCGCGACCGACGAAGATGCTGAGATTTTCTACAATGAGCTTGTCTGGCTGTGCGTGAACCAATACGGGGCATTTAATTCGCCCGTGTGGTTTAATGTAGGCCTTTTTGACGTCTATGGCGTTGGCGGCGGCAAGCATAATTTCCATTGGGACCCGCAGAGCAAAGAGGCTGTTGCGTGCGAAAACAGTTACGAATATCCGCAGGCCTCGGCTTGTTTTATCCAGTCGGTCAAGGACTCGATGGAAGACATAATGCGCCTTGCGGCAAGCGAGGCGATGCTGTTTAAACAAGGTTCCGGGACGGGAACCGACCTTTCAACGCTGCGAAGCAGTAAGGAGAAGCTTTCCGGCGGCGGCAGACCTTCCGGCCCTTTGAGTTTTATGAGGGTTTATGACCAGGTAGCAGCGGTAATCAAATCCGGCGGTAAAACCCGCAGGGCAGCGAAGATGCAGTCGTTAAAGATAGGCCATCCCGATATTAAGGAATTTATTACCTGCAAAGCAGAAGAAGAAAAGAAGGCTTGGGCCCTTATCGAGGCCGGCTACGACGGAGATTACAATCAGCAGGCTTACAGCAGCGTGATGTTCCAGAATTCCAATCTTTCCGTGCGTGTAACCGATGAGTTTATGCAGGCGGTAGAAAAGGACGCGACGTGGACTACACGCGCTGTAACGACAGGCGAGGCGGTGGAGGAGCATTCGGCGCGTGAGCTAATGGAACTGATTGCCGACGGCACAAGGATTTGCGGCGACCCCGGGCTGCAATACCACAGCACAATTAACCGCTGGCACACCTGTCCGAGCTCAGGGCCGATTAATTCCTCAAACCCGTGCAGCGAATATATGTTCGTCGATGATTCGGCGTGCAATTTGGCTTCGCTGAATCTTATGAAATTTCGCAGGGAGGACGGCTCCTTCGATGTTGCCGGCTTTAAGACCGCTGCCCGGCTGTTCGTCATCGCCCAGGAAATTTTAGTTGATAACGGCAGCTATCCGGACAAAGCTATAACAATCAACAGTCATATATTCCGTCCGCTCGGTCTTGGCTATGCCAATCTCGGTTCTCTTGTTATGAGCCTGGCGCTTCCTTACGATTCCGACCAGGCAAGGGCTCTGGCTGGGGCGGTCAGCGCAATACTAACCGGAACGGCTTATACGACAAGCGCAGAAATAGCCTCAATCAAAGGGCCTTTCGAGGAGTTCGGCAAAAATTCCGATGCGATGCTGAAGGTCATAAATATGCACCGTCAGCACGTCCTTAATATTTCGGAGGCGCACTGCCCCGACTATATCCGCCATGCCGCCAGGGATGCGTGGGACCAGGCATTTGACGCCGGCTCCAAAGTCGGTTTTCGTAATGCACAGGTGACCGTTCTTGCGCCGACAGGGACTATCGGCTTTATGATGGATTGTGATACCACCGGCGTTGAGCCGGATATCGCTTTGGTCAAATACAAGCTATTGGCCGGCGGCGGAATGCTCAAACTTGTTAACAGGACCGTGGCGATGGCCCTCGACAGGCTTGGGTATAGCGCCGACGATATTAAATCGATATGTGACCATATAGACAAAAGTGAAACCATCGAAGGGGCGGAAAAACTCAACTCCGACCATTTGCCGGTCTTCGATTGTGCTTTTAAGCCGCGTAATGGTAAAAGGCATATCCGTTACCTGGCACATCTAAAAATGATGGCTGCGGTTCAGGCTTTTATATCCGGAGCTATCAGTAAGACCATAAATATGTCCAAAGAAAGCACAACGGAGGAAATCGCCTCGGCCTATATGGAGGGATGGAAGCTCGGGTTGAAAGCAGTGGCAATTTATCGCGACGGCTCCAAGATGCTGCAGCCGGTTTCTACACAAAAGCATAAAGAAACCAAGTCTGCCACCGAAGGGCAGAGTCCGGCTCGTCCTTTCAGGCGTCGGCTGGCAGATACCCGCCAGAGCATAACGCATAAATTTTCCGTCGCCGGGCATGAAGGCTACCTGACAGTGGGACTGTATGAGGATGGTCAGCCGGGCGAGCTGTTTATCACTATGGCCAAAGAGGGCAGCACGGTAGGCGGGCTTATGGATGTTATAGGTACCTGCACTTCGATGTCGCTGCAGTATGGCGTGCCTCTGATTACGCTGGTGGACAAGTTCAGGCACGCGCGGTTCGAGCCGGCGGGAATGACATCGAACAGGGATATACCTTTCGCGAAAAGTTTGATTGACTATATTTTCTGCTGGCTGGGCTGCCAGTTTATACCAGGCTACGCCGAGCAAAATACTCCTAATCGCTCAGCAGAAGCATCTACCAAGGAAAATAAAAATACAACGACAGCTAAGCAGCTTGTTGAAAAGACCAAAGACCTGGCGCATAAAATTGCCGAGGTGAAGACTGCGGCAAAAGCCAAGGGAAAGACGATTCAGGCAGAAGAAGGGTCAAAACAGGCCGTACAATCCGTGCCTGCTCCGAAGGGCAGATTTGCCAGTCTGGCTAATCGAATAGGGGCGTTGGTAAGCTCGGTTGTTACCGATGAGACCGGGCAACTGCAATCTGACGCGGCTGTTATGCAGCAGTTTAACGCCCAATTTGAGCATTTCCAGGACGACGCTCCTGCCTGCGACATTTGCGGGTCGATTACCGTGCGAAACGGCTCCTGCTATAAATGCTTTAACTGCGGAAACAGTATGGGCTGCTCGTAACTCAAAATATTTAGCCCCGTCATCTTGATGACGGGGTTGTTTAGCAGTCGCCGGTACGGCGACTGCCGTTTAGCCCTGCCGCTCGCGGCAGGGGTCGGTCATTGCGAGGCCTTTAGGCCGTGGCAATCTCATTCCACTATCGACTAATTATTTCCCCCTTCCCTTCCCCCTTCCTTTCTGTTATTCTCTATCCCTTAATGTGTGAGGCATCTGGGAGCGAAATCAACACGAGATACAAAAGTTAAACCGAACCAGCAGTTGCACATGGATGCTGTGTGCGCGGCGCCGGTGAGGTTTGGAGGATGAGAAGATGAGACATTTCCATAATTCGTCGTAAATTTAACCACTCTGTTTTTTTGTTTATTATTCCTCTCGGCGTTGTTGCCCTAAGGAAAAACATTAACAACTTTTTTAGAGGAGAGAAAAATGAAAAAGGCAACTGTTTTTGCATTAATTGTATTTGGGATGGCGGCAGCAAATGTTGCTTCAGCAGACCTCGTGGCTCAGTGGGATTTTAATGGCAATGCCAATGATGTAAGCGGCAATGGCTATAATGGTATAGTTTATGGTGCCACACTAACGACCGACAGATTTGGTAATTCCAATAGTGCTTATAGCTTTGACGGCGTGGATGATTATATTGATATCCCCGGTAGTGAGTCGTTGAATTTTGCTGGTGGTTTTGAACTTGAGGCATGGGTCAGGTTTACTGAAACTGATTGGAGTAACCAGATTATAAGTAAGCATATATCGGGTACCGGAGGAGGTTATTTTTTAAGTGCTGAACGTGACAATAGACTTTGCTTTGTCATTAATGGCAGTGGTCCCGTTACATCTGAAACATATAATGACGGACAATGGCATCATGTCCGTGGCGTTTATGATGGAACGACCCAATATCTTTACGTAGATGGTTTTTTG
>Ga0315276_10003713_pt1 | contig 13977 bp, 8 predicted proteins | sample YL17G05_0_MG_FD_204542 | JGI IMG/M metagenome (GOLD analysis project Ga0315276, IMG submission 204542) | Sediment microbial communities from Yellowstone Lake, YNP, Wyoming, USA - YL17G05_0 | ecosystem: Environmental > Aquatic > Freshwater > Lake > Sediment | place: USA: Wyoming | collected...
GCCGCCCGAGTAGGAGTCGGCGTATACCATCAGGGTGGCCTTGTCGACCGGGAAGACGGGATCGATGCTGCCGAGATTGAACCTGATGACCGAGCGCAGCAGGTCGTTGGAGCCGGCGTAGAGGAAGGCCCAGCTGCCGTACTTGTCGTTCGGGTAGCCAGCGCCCAGGAAGGCATCGGCAACCGGGGTGAAGGTCCCCGTCACCGGCGTATTGAAGGCGAGGGGCGGGGCGACGGAAACCGGATCAGCCGCCAGGGTCCGCCAGAGCTCGCCGTTGTCGAAGAGCAACAGATTCTGGCTCAGCTCGCCGGAGACGGCTTTGACCTTGACGCCGAAGCTGAAGCTGCCAGCGCCACCGGCAGGCACATTGGCCGTCCACGCGACGGCAACCGGTTCGGGGCCGCCGCCCCTGGTCTCCTGCGCCAGAGCCACAGGCCCTTGCTTGAGAGCCGCCGCGAACTGCTCGCACGGCATCGGCAGAGGTACGGCACCACCCTTACCCGAGAAGGGGACATACCCTACGCGGCTGGTGTCGAGCGGGGCACAGGCGAAGAGGTCCAGCGGGACACCCTCGTTCTTCTTCAGATCGAAGCTGTACTTCACGGTATCATCGGTCTTGGTCGAGCTCTTGTCGGCGGCAAAAGCTGTGTCGGCTTCCACCATAGAATTCCAGATCCTCACCGTAGCCGTCATCTCGGTCTGAGACAGGATCTGGACATGCCAGCCATACTGGGCGCCCAACTCACCCGGGTTGCCCGATTCGCCCTTGTACCCGAGGCCGGCGGCGAAGGAATAGCAGAGCACCTGGCCTGCCGAGTTGAGGGTGCAGCCAAAGCGGAACCGCGAGGTCCCGTCGTAGCCAGGCGCCTTGACCCCATAGAAGTCCCTGGCCGGCACGGTCGCGCTGGCATCCCATTGCTTGGTCATCCAACGGGGGCTCGTCTGCCCGACAGGGCCGCCCGGGACGAACTCGCCACCCGGGTAGTACCCGAACGCATCGTGGAACGAGCTTACCGCCGGCCGTCCTACGTATGCGACTTCCTTGGGCGTCAGAGGGTAACCATCCCAGCCATAAGGATCGGTGTTCGTGAAGGAGATCGAGTTCTTCAGGCTGAACGGAGCATCGCGCATCTGCCCGCGGGACGTGAGGTTGCCTCCCTCGTTGTTGTAGCCCGCCGCGACCAGGTCCGGATACCGGTAGGGCTCGGGATGCGAGTCCACCACCAGCATGCGGCCCTTGGGCCCGAAGCCCGGGAAGTCATTCAGGTAACCGAAGATCTCGTTGTCGCTGTAGAAGTTGTTGTTGTACCAGACCAGCAGGCCGGTGTTGGCCGGGCCGAAGCGCCAGCGGGGGTCACCCAGGCTTCTGTCGTAGCCGCCATCCGGGCCCACGTTGCGCCATTGCAGATAGATGTTGTGCGTGAAGGGCTGAATGCCGGTGCTGCGCTGCCATGGGGCGTCATAGGTCCACTTGCCGTCGCCGCTCTCGGCATCGTCGGCAAAGAGCACGTTGCTCCCCGCCTTAACTTGCACGCTGTCAACAAACGGGCCTTCGTTGGTGGTGCCCCAGTCGGTCATGTACCAGAAGCGCAGCAGCACACTTTGGCCGGCGAACTTGCTCAGGTCGAAGACCTCGGTGTCCGGACTCGGGAAGCTCGCGTTGTAGCCGGTGAGGCCGCCCAACCCTGCCGCACACAGGTCTTCCGGGAACCCATAGCTGCCGCCGATCCAGCCCGGATCGTGCGCGCAGCTGGTATGGGTATTGGTCAGGGTCTGCCAGGTCGCGCCGCCGTCCGCAGAGGCCTGGAGCCAAAGGAAGTCCCACTCGGTCTCCAGGCCGTAGGCAATGTCGAAGGACAGCGCTGCCCCTCCGGCCGGGACGGCGATCGGGGCTTTGGTGGTCATCCGGCTGTTGGCCAGATCTTGTTTCCCGCCCCACCAGTAGTTGTTGCCCTGCCAGACCGAGACCGGCAGAGGCGAGGCTCCGTTGTCTAGCTTGATTTTCGCCCCGCGGTAGACGCCGTCGCCGCCGGGGAAGTTGCTGGCCTGCCCAAGCGTTACTTCATAGACTTTGCTGGGGTCCGACACCTCGAAGGGGTTGAGCCAGCCCCACAGGTCCAGGTGCATGGGATCCGCTGCCGGCGGCTCATACCCGATCGGATAGCCGGTCCAGTCGTCGGCCTGTAGGGCCCAGAAACCGGTCGAAGTCTCGCCATTACCGTAGGCATAGAGGTCCAGTGCGCCTAGGTTGTGTGCGTATTCGTGGGCAAACACGCCGATGCCGCCGTTCTCCGGCATCACGATGTACGGGCCGGCGGAGATACCCGGCGCAACGGGGTAAAGCGGAATGCTGCTCGAGTGCGACCACACACCGGCTTCGCCGTACTCCGTACGGTTGAGGAGATCGCCGCCATCTTCCTCGCCATAGCCGGCGTGGACGATCCACAAGCGGTCGATAACGCCGTCCCCGTTCGTGTCGTAGTTCTTCCAGTCAAAGCCGGGGATGGTGTTGCTGATCGCATTGACCGCGTCCAGCGCGTCCTTGACTAGGCCCTTCGTGCCGCCCGCGCCAGGGATGCCGCTATCCGATCCCCCACCACTGCTCATCCCCGAGCGGTTGCCGGGACAGCGGTCGGCGCCGTACCACCACGTGGAGTGCGCCAGAGGGAGCCAGCCGATCACGTCACCGTTGATGTTGTACTGCCCGCCCGATAGGTCCTGGAAGTATTCCTGGACCGACTTCCCGGTGAAGTCTTCGTTCACCTTCGAGCCATCGACGCGGGCATAGTCGAACTTGATGCCGTTCCCGAACATGAAGCTCTTGAACCAGTCGCTGGAGAAATTCTCGGTCCAGATCGATTGGCCCGAGCGATCGGCAGCGGAGAGGGGCCTCGGGATCTGGTTGTGTACGGGCCCCGTGTAGGTAAAGGTCTTCGTTTGGGTGATGATATTCGAGCAATCGCCAACCACCACGTTGCCACCGGCATCGAAGACGGCCTCGTTGGGATCAGCCCTGCCGAGCGGGTCCCATTTCGACACGCCCTGGGTCCAGGTGACCGTGTCCGTGCCGGCGAACTCGACCAGGATCACCAGGATCCGGTCGGTACCGGTCTTGGCCAGGGCTGCGGCCTCGGCGGTTTGGCCGGATTCCAAAAGCCTTTGGCGCTCGGTCATCCGCCAGTAGTCCAGCGGGTTCGGCTGGTCGAGTGGCTTCACGGCCTTGGCGCGGGAAGACTCGACCGGTGGGGGGGCGTAGGGTTGATCGCCCGGGGCAGGCGGGTTGGCTGCGGCGGTCATCACCAGCATGAGGCTGGCCAGGAGCGCAACACAGACGGCGACACCGAGTGTGAGTTTGAGTTTCATCTTTTCAATCCCTCCTCCGAGGATGCTGCGGAGTGATGCTGCGGCGATGAGCAGACGGATCTACAGCACTGTAAAACACGTCACATGGGATTGGGTTGGGGCGATGGCATTCCTCCTCTTGGGGGTCGAACTGAACTGCGAAACGACCGCCAGCGCGAAACCGGCGATACGAACGGTCCCACGCGAGCAGCCGAGGCCGACGACACTTCAGAGACGGACGTCAAATGCTGGGTTTCCGCTTGAGGGCGCCAACAAACGGCGCGGCTTCCACACCAGCTGGACAAAATTATACCGATGCCACTGGATAAAGTCAAGCCGATCGCGAGCCGGTACAGTCACCAATTATCCCGTCCGCATACCCTCACCCCCGCCAAATCTGCCAGCCGGCTTCATGTTGCCAGCCTGGTCACTTCAGGGCCAGGCGTCGTCAGCCCGATACTTTTGCGTTATGCCCGCGAGCCGGTGGGCGAGTCACTCGCCCCAGAGGAGCCGGCCGCAATTCTCGCAATAGGCCAACTGGTCACTATAACGCGCGGACTCCAGGACTGCGGGCGACGCTGCCACTCTGCAAGCGCTACAAGAATCACCGTCCAGCTCGGCGACCGCCTGCCCCGCTCGCCGGAGGCGGGTCATATCGTAGAGCGGGAGCAGGTTGGGCGGAACCGCGTTGCGGGCAGAAGCCTGGCGTGCTTGCTCGGCGGCCAGCCGCGCTTCGAGCCGCGCCAGATCGGCTCGCAACACGACCTGACGCGCCTCCCACGTCGCCGCGATCTGGCTGAGTTCTGCTTTCGCAACCTCAGTCGCCCGCGAGGCGGCCTCAACGGCAAGCAGCACTTCCAGCAGGGCATCTTCAGCGGCGGCGCTCTGCCGGCTCAATTGCTCTACATCTTTCTGTGAGTTCTCGAGCTCCTTTGGGTTGCGCACCTCTCCGCCATACAGGTGCTTCTTGGCCCGCGCAAGCTTCGCGGCGGCATCTCTCTGGACCTCGTCCCGCGCCTGCTGGGTGGCCTCGCAGCGGGCCAGTTCCGCCTCAGCCTGTGCCAGCGTGCGGCGTGCGGCGCGCAGTGCAGCGGGCTCCTTGAGCGTCTCGCTCACCTCGGCCAGGCGGGCCCTGAGAGCATCGACCGCCAGGTCCAACTCGTTAAGGCGCGCAAGTAGCAACACCGATCGCATTCTCGCTCTCCCTCGTCCCATGCTCACCCATTCGAAACTGGACACGCCGGGACATCCGCGTCGATTATACCCCAGAGACGGCATCGCAGAAAGGCGCCCTGCGCCCCGAAAAGGTCATCTGTCCCGTCCGATTGGCATTTCGGCCGAAAATGGCTAGAATGGGAGTGCTCCATTGCTGCTCGCTACCCCAATGGAAGCAAGGAAGTGGGAGCAATTGCCTTGAGGCGGAATCTGAAATGAGTATTGCTTGGCCGTGGGCAAGAAAGAAGAGATCGAAAACCGTCTGGCTTGATTTGGGTGACCTGGGGGATTTGATAAGCCCCGGTGGTCCGCATGAGCAGTGGCAAGATCACGGGCTTGGGCTTCTGCGCACCATCTTGCATCGAAACGGGATCGAGACCGATCTGCTTTCCACGCGCGCTGTGCCCTCCTGGGATCGTTTGCAGCGCCAGCTGAGCGGCTATGAGATGCTGATTATGAACGTGCGCAGTTACACGTTCCCGGTCGCGCGCCGGTCGGCGCAGATCTTCAAGGAGCTCAATCCAGGCGGCGTGGTTCTGACCGGTGGCATGCACGCTACCGTGGCACCCGAGGAGATGCTGGAAGTCGCCGAGTTCGACCGGATCTGCCAGGGACCGGGCGAAGACGTCATCGTGGACCTGGTGAGAGACCCCCAGGCCTTTCCGCGGCTCCTCCAGGGCGCAGGCGCAAAGTCGATGGCTGAATGGCCGATGATCGATCGCACCCTCTGGCCGAAACCGGCCAGCCGCAAGCTTGCCCGCAAGTTCAACTGGCCAATGGAACCGGAGTGCGGCTGGGGCCCGCCGCCGGTCGCGACGATTCTGACCAGCCGGGTGTGTCCGTGGCAGTGTGTCTTCTGTAACGAGAACTCTTATATTCCGAACATGGGTCGCCGCCCGGTTGAGGCGGTTATTGAAGAACTGAACGAATTGGACGACAAGTACGGCGTGGGATCGGTGGTGATTCACGACTCCATGTTTTTTCAGAACCCTAGCTGGTTGCGCGAGTGGATCGAAAAGTATCCCCGCAGGGCGCACAAAGTCTGGCCCTATTGGGCGGCAGGCCGCTCCGATACCGTTCGCCAATGGCCCGACCTGTTCGAGGCGTTGGTGAAGGAGACGAACTGGACGACAATTTCGATCGGCTTCGAGTCGGGCAGCGATCGCATCCTGAAGTTGCTCAACAAAGAGTGCACGGAAGAGGACAACACCTTCGCTATCGACCTGCTCAATCGTATCGGCGACGACATGGTACGCACGGGGCGCGAGGCGCCAAGGTTCTGGGCCAATATCATGTTGGGAATCCCCGGCGAATCTCCAGAAGACGCTTTCAAGACCATGCAAATGCTAAAACACATGAAGCGTGTTTTCCCGTCGATCTCCTACTATGCCCCATACCCCGGGTCAGCGCTGGGCTTCCAACTGATCGCCGAGGGGAAAAGCTTGATGGCAAAGGACAACTACCATCGTTTCCCCGATGACGAAAAGGTCAGGGGTGTGAACTACCAGTTCTATCGGGAGCTGCTGGCCGGCAAGTACGACGAGAAGGTCAACCAGGGTCTGAATGCGGAGGAACAGCGACGCGGGTATGATGGTCTCTACCGGGAGGCGCTGGTTAAGGCATGAGCAGCTTCAGTAACCCACACCACATGTACCTCTTTGCAATGACCAATGGTAAGCGCAAGCTGGCTTACGGCGAATCGCCCGAGGATGCGCTCGATATACTGAGCATCCGTCTGAGCGAAGCCGAGATGGCACAGATCAGGCGGGATGACTTCGTCAAGATCAATCAACGCCAGTTACAGCAGCACATCCACGAGCTTGGTTAGATCTCCCTCATCGGGTCACGCTCTGGCTTGCACAGCGCCGTATCTGCCCGGCGCTGTGTTCGTTCTAATCTACGAGTTCTTGAGCCGGGCTCAAATACTTCGCTAACATCTCACCAACGTTCTTCTAACGCTGAAGCCTGATACTAGTGAAGGGTACCCCAGGATCAGCCGGGGTGCCAGCCTGGCAGATTGCGTCATGGGAGGAGGCGACAATGCGACTTGACAAGTACACTCAGCGCGCTCAGGAAGCCATCCTGGCTGCTCAGGAGGCTGCGCAAACTCATAACCACAGCCAAATCGAGCCGGAGCATCTCCTGTTGGCGCTGCTAGCCCAGCCGGAGGGCGTTGTGCCGGCGATTATCGAGCAGATCGGTGCCAGCGCGGAGGGTGCGCAAGCTCAACTCGAAGCGGACCTGGCGCGCCAACCCAAGATGTATGGCAGTAACGTAGAGCCCGGCCCGACGCCGGCGATGAATCGGGTGCTGCAGGACGCTCAGGCGGCGGCTGCCGCCATGCGGGACGACTATGTGAGCACGGAGCACCTGTTGCTGGGGTTGGCGGGCGGCAACGGAGGCAACGCGGCAAGGCTGCTGACGCGCCTTGGCGTCACGCGCGACAGTATCCTGGCCGCGCTGACGGCAATTCGCGGCAGCCAGCGTGTCACCAGTCAGAACCCGGAGACGACGTACAAGGCGTTGGAGAAATACGGGCGGGACCTGACCCAAATGGCCCGGGCAGGCAAGCTCGACCCGGTGATCGGACGTGACGAGGAAATCCGGCGTACCATCCAAATCCTCAGCCGGCGCACCAAGAACAATCCCGTGTTGATCGGCGAGCCGGGTGTGGGCAAGACGGCCATCGTGGAAGGCCTTGCCCAGCGTATTGTGCGCGGCGATGTGCCCGAGGGGCTGAAGGACAAGCAGGTGATTGCCCTGGACATGGGTGCGCTGGTTGCCGGGGCGAAGTACCGCGGTGAGTTCGAGGAACGGCTCAAGGCGGTGCTCAAGGAGATCACCGACTCCGCAGGGCGCATCATCCTCTTCATCGATGAACTGCATATGGTGGTCGGGGCCGGAGCCGCCGAAGGCGCCATGGACGCCAGCAATATGCTCAAGCCAATGCTGGCACGCGGTGAGCTGCACGCGATCGGCGCGACCACCCTGGATGAGTATCGCAAGTACATCGAGAAGGATGCCGCCCTGGAGCGAAGGTTCCAACCCGTGCTGGTGGCCGAACCATCTCTAGAGGACTCCATTTCGATCTTGCGCGGCCTCAAAGAGCGCTACGAGATGCACCATAACGTGCGAATTACGGATGCGGCGGTGATTGCGGCTGCGACGCTTTCGCAACGCTATATTGCAGATCGCTTTCTGCCCGACAAGGCGATTGACCTGATCGACGAAGCGGCCAGCCGGCTGCGGATGGAGATCACATCCGATCCTGCTGAGTTGGACGAAATCAAGCGGCGGGTGATGCAGCTTGAGATCGAGCGGGAGGCGCTCAGGCGCGAGAGCGACGATGCGAGCAAGGCGCGGCTGGAGGCCCTGGAGCGTGAACTGGCCGATCTGCAGGAAGCGAGGCAAGGTCTGGACGCGCGCCTTAGCCGCGAACGCCAGGTCATCGAACGCGTGGCGAGCCTCAAGCAAGAGATCGATAGCACGCGCTACGAGATTGAGGCAGCCCAGCGGAGCGCCGACTATGCACGGGCATCGGAGCTTCAGTACGGCAAGCTCGCCGGATTGGAGCAGTCCCTGCGCCAGGCCGAAACTGAGCTTTCCGCGATGCAGAGCCGGGGCATGTTGCTCAAGGAAGAAGTGGGGGCCGAGGAAGTCGCCGCGGTGGTTGCCAGTTGGACCCATGTGCCGGTCAGCAAGTTGCTGGAAGGTGAGATCGAGAAGCTGCTAAAAATGGAAGACCGGCTTCGGGAGCGAGTTGTAGGCCAGGACGAAGCGATTCAGGCAGTGGCGAACGCTGTTCGCCGGGCACGCGCCGGGTTGCAAGATCCGAACCGTCCGATCGGCAGCTTCATATTTCTGGGCCCTACCGGTGTCGGAAAGACCGAGCTGGCCCGTGCCCTGGCAGAATTCCTATTCGACGACGAAAACGCCATGATCCGCATCGACATGAGCGAATACCAGGAGCGCCATACGGTCAGCCGCCTGATAGGCGCGCCCCCGGGCTACGTCGGCTACGATGAAGGCGGGCAACTTACCGAAGCCGTGCGGCGCAAACCGTACAGTGTGATCTTGTTCGACGAGATCGAGAAAGCGCATCGCGAGGTCTTCAACACGTTGCTGCAACTGCTCGACGATGGCCGGCTGACCGATGGTCACGGGCGTACGGTGGACTTCAAGAATGCCGTGGTCATTATGACTTCCAACATCGGCAGCCAGTTCATCAACGCCCCCGCGCTGACTGATGCTCAACGATCCGAGCGCGCCCTCGGGGCCTTGCGACAGGCGTTTCCACCTGAGTTTCTGAATCGGATCGATGACATTGTCGTCTTCCATGCGCTTACTCGTGCCGACCTCGGCCGGATTGTGGACATTCAGTTGCGGCGGCTGTCGAAGATGCTGGCGGACCGCGGGCTGGAGCTGCGCTTGAGCAATCAGGCGCGTGCTTACCTGGCTGAGGTCGGCTACGACCCGAGCTACGGCGCCCGCCCCTTGAAGCGGGCGATCCAGCAGTACCTGCAAGATCCGCTGGCGCTCGCGTTACTACAACGTCAGTTTCAGCGTGGCGACAGAGTCGTGGCTAACCTTGAGGGGGATCGGATCGTCTTTATTCCGGAGACCAGGAGTGAGGCAGTGGCCGGGTGAGTGTCACAGGCGATACTCTGGCCGAGTGATGCAGGATTATCCACAAAAGAGCGTAGTTATCCACGCAAAAGCGGTGAGTTATCCACAGAACGTCACTTGTGGACATTCAGTTGCGGCGGCTATCGACGACGCTGGCGGTCCGCGGGTTGGAGCTGTGCTTGACCGATTGGGCGCGTGCTTGCCTGGCTGAGGTCGGCTACGACCCGGGCAACGGCACACGCCCCTTGAAGCGGGCGATCCAGCAGTACCTGCAGGACCCGCTGGCTCTGGCGTTACTGCAAGGTCAGTTCCAATGGGGCGACAGAATCGTGGCCAAACTCGAGGGGGATCGGATCGTCTTCGTTCCAGAGGCTGGGAGTGAGGCGGGGGCCGGGTGAACGCCACAGGTGAACAAAGGAATTGGGCCGCTAGGAGCGGCCCAATTCAACTTATCCACAAAAGCGCCTAGTTATCCACACAAAAGCCGTGAGTTATCCACAGAACCTTACCGGACGCGAATCGGTTGATACAGGCGGCTGCGTAACTCCGCAACCTGACGGCCAAGGTCCGGGTTGCCTTCAAGCTCTCCCGCTACTTTTTCGCAGCCGTGCATCACTGTCGTGTGGTCCCGGCCACCCAGGGCATGTCCGATTTGCGGCAGGGAAGCCCCTGTCTCTTCGCGCATGACATACATGACGATCTGCCGCTGCATGGCAATGCGGGCATGACGGGCTCGACCGGTCAGGTCATCGACGCCGATCCCGAAGTAGCTTGCCGCAACCTCCAGGATTGCCTCAGGTGTCAGGTTGCGCTGGGCGGGCGCGAGGTAGGCTAAGGCATCTTCAACCAGGGCGACATTGAGGGGCCGGCTGAAGAGTTCTGCGTGCGCCAGCACACGAGTCAGGGCACCCTCCATGTCACGGATGTTCCGGTGCGCCCGATGGGCGATCAAGGTCAGCACCTCATCGGACACCTGCCGGCCCATCGATGCGGCCTTGGTCTGCAAAATGGCAATGCGGGTCTCGAGGTTTGGAGGTTGGATATCGGCGATCATCCCCCAGCCAAAACGCGAGCGGAGTCTCTCTTCGAGAGTGGGGATTGCTTGCGGCGGGCGGTCACTGGTCAGCACGATTTGTCGATTGGCCGAGTGCAAGGCGTTGAAAGTATGGAAGAACTCCTCCTGAGTCTGTTCCTTGCCCCCGATGAAATGCACATCGTCAATCAAGAGGACATCGCTCGTGCGGTACTTGGCCCTGAACTGATCCGTCGATTGCTTGCGGATCGCCGCGATAAGCTCGTTGGTGAACAATTCTGAGGTGACATAAAGCACTCGACGCTTCGAGGCTTGCAGCGCCTGGCCAATGGCCTGTAGAAGATGGGTCTTACCCAGCCCACTTTCACCGTAGAGAAAGAGCGGGTTGTATGCCGTGCCGGGACGCTCGGCCACCGACAAGGCCATTGCATGAGCCATGCGATTGGACGACCCGACGATGAAAGTTTCAAAGGTGTAACGTGGGTTCAAAATGCTTTGATCGATCGGCTGAGGGGTCGCTGCAGGCGCCGGGGTTTCGATGGGAGGCTCCAGTGTTAATAGGGGCGCCTCAGAAGCCTCTGGCGAGTCTTCGACCAGGGTTGGCTGAACAACGAAGGTGACATCGACAGCGTGACCAGCAATACTCGCCAGAGTCCGTTTGATAAGGGGCTTCAGCCGCAGGGACAGCCAATCCTTGGCATAGGCATTGGCAACACCAATAATGAAAGAGCCATCCTCGTGTCCCAGGCAGGTCGTGTCTCGGACCCAGGTCTCATATGTGCTTTTCGTCATCTGGAGTCGGAGTTGGCTGCGCGCTATCTCCCACATTTCCTTGGCCTGCCGATTAGCAGGCATGTCAGGAGCGTACATGTCTCTTTACTCCAGTTCTGCAGTCCCCTTTGAGAGCGATCGCTAGCAGCCTGATAGCACTATCCAGAACTGACCCACGACGACGTGCGACGGCGCGGTTTGGGCCGATAGGTGCTGGACCGCAACCAGCGAGATAACCTGAAAGCAACGAGCTAAATGGATGTGAACGGCCGGCTGACCGCTTCTGCAGGTTGAGGGGGCTGCCTTCTCGACCCATTGGGCCCACCGAAGCAGCAATCGTTGGTGTGACCTGCCCGCGTCATCGCGACCATTCTAGCAATGCTCGTGGCTTTGGACAACTGGCAGTTCGTCGACAACTGATGTGGTCCAATCAAGTAATACTGCATTCTTTGTGGTCGCACGCCTGTTCTACGCGACCGGTAGTGGTCCAGTCGAGCGGACACACAGTAGGAGGCCTCTGGAATATTCCTGCCGCCTAAACCTTAAAGTTGCCGAGCGCGCGGATTCGTTAAGCATCATTATGAAAAGCCGGGCTCAATTGGCGCTTATTGCCATAATCGCATCGATCCCATCGCTCAGTTTCCAGCAGAGCGCCCGATCGCAATTTGGCAAGTGGCTATTTTTGTTCTTATGCAAAGTTGTGCTAGAATGAACGGGTTCGGCTTTCCTTACCGAGGCAGCCTGGTCAGAGCGCACCGCGACGGGGGTGTTGTTATGGAAGCCTACATCCAGGAATTTCTGGACTACCTGGTTGCGGAGAAGGGCTGTTCAGCCAACACCGTTGCCGCTTACCGCAACGACTTGACGCAGTTCCACGCTTTTATTACGCAACCCGGCCAGATCAACGGCGACGCGGGGTGGGCGGCGGTCACTCGGGACCACCTGATCAACTACATTCTGTACCTCAAAGAGCGCGAATATGCATCAGCGACGGTGGCGCGCAAGGTAGCGGCGATGAAGTCGTTCTGCCATTTCTTGCTCCGTACCGGCGTGATCTCGGATGATCCTGCCGCGGATCTCGACTCGCCAAAGGTCAGGAAGAAACTGCCCCAGACGATGTCGCCGCAGGAGGTTGACCGTCTCCTGGCGATCCCGTTGCAGCTCGGCCAGACACCAAAGGGTTTGCGCGACACGGCACTGCTTGAGGTGCTTTACGCCACTGGGATGCGTGTCAGCGAGGTGGCCAGCCTGACGCTGGACGATGTCGATGTGGAAGCGGGCGCCGTCCGCTGCGTTGGCAAAGGAAACAAGGAGCGCGTCATGCCATTGTACGCAGAAGCCTCCCATGCCCTGCGACAGTACATGGATCGCGGCCGCGCAGCATTTCTGGCCAGTGGCTCGTCCGAGCGCACCTTGTTCCTGAATCCGCGCGGCGAACGCCTGACCAGACAAGGCCTTTGGCTCATTATCAAAGGCTATGCGAGAGAACTCGGGCTTGCAGACAGGGTAACACCACATACCTTACGTCACTCCTTTGCCACTCACATGCTCAACGGTGGTGCCGGCCTGCGTGAAGTTCAGAAGCTGCTGGGGCACGCCAACATCTCCACGACTCAAGTCTACACACACATAACGCGCGAGCATCTGCGAGCAGTATACGACGAAGCACACCCGCGAGCGCATTGAGCCTTGACTCTCTTACGGTGCTCTCGGCACTGAGGTCCTTGACACAACCTATGTGGCTGCGTGAACATGATTGATACCGAAGTCTTCAGCCGTGCCCAGTATGATGAAGCGGCATTGGCGATCCGTCAACGCACGAATCATCGCCCGAAGATCGGCTTGATTCTCGGATCCGGCCTGAACCCATTGGCCGATGAGGTCGAGGATGCCGATCGTGTCCCCTATGCCGAAATCCCGCACTTCCCTCGCACCGGAGTATCCGGACATGTAGGCCAACTCATCCTGGGCCGGTTGGCCGGTCAGGAAACAATGATAATGCAGGGACGCGTGCACGTTTATGAGGGCGTGTCTCTGCAACGGATCACCCTACCGGTCCGGGTTATGAAGGAATTGGGCGTCCACACGTTGATCGTGACCAATGCAGCGGGCGGGATCAACCCCAGTTTTCATGCCGGCGATCTGATGTTGATCACGGATCACCTGGGCTTGATGGCGATGGCAGGCGGCAACCCTCTCCTGGGCCCTAATGATGATTTGCTTGGACCGCGCTTTCCGGCAATGAGCAAGGCCTACGATCTGGGTCTGCGCCGTCTGACCTTAGAGGTTGCCGGGGAACTGGACATCAAGTTGCGTCAGGGGATCTACGCCGGGCTATCGGGCCCTGCTTTCGAGACACCCGCGGAGGTCCGCTTTCTGCGTATGGCGGGCGTCGATGCAGCCGGGATGTCGACTGTGCCTGAAGTCATGGTAGCCCGGCACATGAATGTACGCGTTCTTGGGTTAAGCGGCATCAGCAACGTCGCAGTGGATGACGTGGATGCAGCCGAAGAAGCGAACCACGAAGAGGTATTAGCCGCCGGGCAGATGTTGATGCCGAAGCTCATGGCAATCCTGCGCGGCGTCCTGGCAAGGATGCCGGAGCCATAACCCAGCACATCAGTTGGAGTACAGAAGGCAAACAAGCGGATACCCATGGCCATTGTCGTACACTTCGTTAAGGAATATGCCGCTTGGGCTTACGGCGCATGCGTCCTGGTGGCGTTGTGGTACCTGCGCGTAGCGTTTAGCGCCCGCAGGGAGCGGCGCTTCGCCGTGTTCACCTTGGAGCGCGAGGCGGCGCTCAATCGTACTTATGGCGCCTGGACGGCAGCGTTTATGTTACTGGTTGTCATAGGCCTGGTCTACTTCTTGAGCACAGTCGTCTCCGATGCGGTTCAGCCCCTCGTCGACGAAGTGCAGACACCGACGCCGGTAGTCGTTGCCCGCGCCAGCGCTACGCCGACGCTGCCTTTGCCCGAGACGACCCT
>Ga0315276_10003714_pt1 | contig 13976 bp, 12 predicted proteins | sample YL17G05_0_MG_FD_204542 | JGI IMG/M metagenome (GOLD analysis project Ga0315276, IMG submission 204542) | Sediment microbial communities from Yellowstone Lake, YNP, Wyoming, USA - YL17G05_0 | ecosystem: Environmental > Aquatic > Freshwater > Lake > Sediment | place: USA: Wyoming | collected...
AAATAAGACCAGCAACGCGATGACAGTAACTTTGTCCAACACGGGACGGGTACCGCTGTCTTATAGCCAGCCGGTAATCTCGGGCGGAAACCTTGGCGACTTTGCTGCGCCGTCCACGACGTGCGTCAGTGGGAGCCTTGCGGCGGGCGCGACCTGCACGATCAGCGTTACGTTCAAACCGACTGCCATTGGCGCGAGATCTGCGACGTTGACAATCACAGACGATTCCAACGGTGTGGCGGGAAGTAAGCAGTCTGTAACGCTGACTGGAACAGGCAAGTAGGACGAAGAGGAGTAACTAAGCCAGTAACACCTGGAGAGTAAGCGGTTGAGTAACCGCACCCTGCCGGGAGTACCGCGGGTCCGATGACATGCCGACCGAATCTTCAGGAGGAGGTCGGCAGGTTGAGCGAGTGGAACGAGCGCAGTGTGGCAGCGATCGGGAGCTCGAACAGGCCGTGGCAGGGTATTGACAAGTCAGCTCGCAAACGTGGGCCGACGCCACTCACTCTGGCGCGTGTTGCCCCGTGGCTTCACGACAACGCCCACTGCAATTCTGGTTTGAGTCGTCCGCAGCACCGAATAGCCGCTTTTCGTGACGAAAAGAGGTAACTTGTCCGCACCCTATGACGTCACGAGTGCTGCGGAGCCGGACATGAGCAAGCTGGTGGAATGCGTGCCCAATTTTTCCGAAGGGCGCAACGCCGCGGTGATCCGCAGCATCGCGGCGGAGATCGAGGCTGTCCGCGGTGTGACGCTGCTCGACGTCGATCCGGGCGAAGACACCAACCGCACGGTAATCACCTTCGTCGGCCCGCCGGAGGCGGTCGTCGAGGCGGCCTTCCGCGCCGGCAAGCGCGCCGCTGAAACCATCGACATGACCAAACATCACGGCAGCCACGCGCGTATGGGCGCGATGGACGTCTGCCCCTTCGTGCCTGTCGCCGGTGTCACCATGGCCGATTGCGTGGCGCTGGCAAGGGAATGCGGCCGCCGCATCGGCGACCTCGGCATCCCGGTGTACCTCTACGAGCACGCCGCAACGAGCCCGTCCCGCAGCAACCTTGCCGCCGTGCGGGCCGGCGAGTACGAGGGGCTGGCAAGCAGGCTGGCGCAGCCGGACTGGAGGCCTGATTTCGGCCCGGCCAGGCACAATCCGCTGTCCGGCGCCTACATCATTGGCGCGCGCGAGTTCCTGATCGCCTACAACGTCAACCTTGCAACCACCGACAAGCGGTACGCGGACGACATCGCCTACAACCTGCGCGAGCGCGGCCGCCATAAGCGCAGCGGCAACGTCGCGCCTTTCTACTACAAGGGCGAGGCGGTGCTGTTCGGCAAGGATCGCTTTCCCTGCGGCGCCTGCGAGCATGTCGCGAAGTCATGGGACGCGCTGGCGGCGCATTACCGCGACGCCCACGGCGGGGACCTGGCCGCCCGCTACGCCGCACTCGGCTACCCGGCAGAGGCGGTCGCGGGTAGGCCCGTGTACGCGGACGGCCGCTTCTCGCACGTCAAGGCGGTCGGCTGGGTGGTCGACAAGTACCATCGCGCGCAGATCTCCATCAACCTGACCGATTTCAAGGCGACGCCGGCCCATGCGGTCCTGGAGGCCGCGCGGGAGGAGGCCGCGCAGCGTGGCATTGCCGTCACCGGTTCCGAGATCGTCGGCGTGGTTCCGTTCGACGCCATGCTGGAGTCCGGTCGCTACTACCTGCGTCGCATGCGCAAGTCCACCGGGCTCCCCGTTGGCGACGTGATCGAAACCGCGGTGCAGGCCATGGGCCTGCGCGACGTCGCGCCATTCGAAACGGAGAAGAAGGTACTGGGCCTGCCCCGCCCCGCCGGTGACCTGGTCCGCAAGACAGTCGGCGAGTTCGTCGACGAGGTCTCGCGCGATACGCCGGCTCCGGGCGGCGGTTCGATCGCCGCGCTGTCGGGCTCGATCGGCGCGGCGCTGGCCGCGATGGTCGCGAACCTCACGGCCGGCAAGGCCGAGTTTGCCGGCCGCTACGAGGAACTGGACGCGCTTGCCGCCAGGGCGCAAGGCGTCAAGGACCTCCTGCTGGCCGCGGTCGACGCGGACACGCAGGCCTTCAACGGCGTCATGGACGCCCTGCGCATGCCGAAGGACACGCCGGAACAGAAGACCGCGCGCAGCCAGGCGCTCCAGTCCGGCTACATTCACGCCACCGAGGTCCCGTTGCAGACCGCCCGGCAGTGCCGCGCGGCCCTGGAACTGTGCCTGCTGGCCGCGCGCTGCGGCAACGACGTCATGATTACCGACGCCGGAGTCGGCGCCCTGGTCGCCCTCGCGGGAGTGAAGGGTGCGGCCTACAACGCGCGCATCAACCTGAAGTCGATCAAGGATCCCGAATTCGTCGAGCGCGCCGGCGCCGAGATCGCGCGCCTCCTCGACGAGAGCCGGAGCATTGCCGACCTCGTCGAACGCGAGGTCGAGCGCGTAGTGGGCTGATCGTCAGGACGCCCGCCGGACTGATGAGATGGTCGTGAGGATCCGCGTTGTGCACATGTCTGCACATCGTTGCGTAGCCGGTTGCAGCGCGGCGTCCATGTATTGACGCTGCGAGTCTGCACAAATCTTCCCGTAGTGTTTTTAGACGTCGGCTGCACAACAAATCAATCGCATGTCGCCGGCCCTTACAGAACGGCCAGAGCTGGGCCCCGAGGTACGGACGGTATTGACGAGTTAACTCGCAGGCGTGGGCCGGCGCTGGCCACTCTGGCGCGTATTGCCCCATGACTCGACGGCGCCCACTCCAAATCGGGTTGGAGTTGCCCGCAGCACCGGATACCCGGTTGTCAGGGCGAAAAGAAGTTAACTTGTCATTACCGGTTGACCCCTATCACCGGACCCAGAATACTCGGCGTTTTACCGACCGACGGCCATGACCGAAGACTCGCACGCCATCTTTCTCAGCTATGCCTCGCAGGACGCGGAGATCGCACGACGCCTCGCCGATGCGCTGAGCGCGGCAGGGCTCGAGGTGTGGTTCGACCAGAGCGAGCTGCGCGGCGGCGACGCGTGGGATGTCTCTATCCGCAAGCGGATCAAGGATTGCACGCTGTTCGTGCCGGTGATCTCCAGGAACACCGAGACGCGCAGTGAAGGCTACTTCCGGCTGGAATGGAAACTTGCGGTCGACCGTTCACACCTGATTTCCGATGACCAGGCCTTCCTCATGCCGGTGGTGATCGACGAGACCAGCGACGCACTGGCTCGAGTACCCGACCGCTTTCGCGAACGGCAGTGGTCGCGACTGACCGGAGACTCTGCGTTTGCGGCCTTCGCGGACCGCGCGGCCCAGGCGATGTCGCGACCGAACCCGGGCGATGTCCGGCACGCGCCGACGGACCCGCCGAAGCTTGCGTCGGGGCCGAAGGCGATTGCGGTCCTGCCGCTCGCGAACATGAGTGCCGATCCCGAGAACGAGTATTTCAGCGACGGCATGACCGAGGAAATCATCAACGCCTTGTCTAAGGTTCCGGGCATCCACGTCGCCTCCCGCTCGTCCTGCTTCGCGTTCAAAGGACGCAAGGACGTCAATGTTCGCCAGATCGGCGAGAAGCTCGGTGTGACCACCCTGCTCGAAGGCAGCGTGCGCAAAGTGGGCAATCGGATTCGGATTGCGGCGCAGCTGGTCAGCGTCGACAACGGCTACCAGCTCTGGTCCGAAACCTACGACCGCCAACTCGAAGACATCTTCGCGGTCCAGGATGACATTTCACGCTCGATCGTCGACGCGTTGAAGGTGCAGCTGACCGGCGACGCGGCGGGCGTCGTGGCGCCGACCAAGAGTCTCGACGCCTACACGACGTATCTCAAGGGTCGTTTTCATTTCAACAAGTTCAGCGAAGTCGGCCTGCGCAAGGCCTACGACCTGTTCCAGAATGCGCTGTTGCAGGATCCCGGATTTGCACGCGCGTACGCCGGCATCGCCGACGTGTGGTGCGACCTCGCGGACGACTGGGTCCCGCCCGATGACGCCTATCCCCGCGCCAAGTCCGCCGCCGAGCGGGCCCTGCAACGGGATCCCGAACTGGCCGACGCGATGATCTCGATCGGCAAAGTGCTGTGCTGGCACGAGTGGAAATTCGCCGACGGCGTGCGCCACGTCGAGCGCGCCGTGGCGCTCAGTCCCAACAACGCGGAAGCGCACTGGGTCCTGGCAACGGCGTTGCCGGTGGTGGGACGCCTGGCGGACGCGATCACCGCGGTGCGCCGCGCGCTGGAACTCGACCCGCTGCGGGTCGAGTACTTCGGCTGGGCCACGCGCCTGCTCTTGTATGCCAAGGACTACCCGGCCGCCATCGCGCAGGGGGCAGAGACGTTCGAGATCGACGAAAAGTACGGCCGCGGCTTCGTGTTCGTCGGGTCCGCCTACCTCGCCAAGGGCGACGCCGAGCAGGCCCTCGACTGGTTCCAGCGCGGCCAGGGCCTCGACACGGCCGTACGTTCCTACGATGCCATGATCGTACGGGCGCTGGCGGCACTCGGCCGTCGTGAAGAGGCGGAGGAGATCCTCGCGCGCCTGGAGAGCGAGTCACGACAGCAGTACGTGCGCGCAGAGTACCTGGCGATGGGTCATGCAGCGGTGGGCGAACTCGACCGTGCTTTCGACGCGCTCGAGCGGGCGTACCAGGCGCGTTCGGCTGGCCTGATCTATTTGCACCTTGATCCCGGTTACGAGCCGTTGCGCAGCGATCCTCGATACACCGAGCTGATCAACCGTATCGGACTTCGCTAGTCGGCAAGCCGGCGACCGCCGCCGTCGAAACGATGTAAACCGGCGTCGAGGATTGACCAGCGCTCCTGGTCAAACTTCAAAGCGTATTCACAGGCTGAGACACCCATCGCACACTCCGCATATCGCGGACCTCGACGGCGGGCCCGACGTATTCATTCCTGATGATTATCAGGCGCCTGCCTCTCGACATGTACTTCACCCCGCTGCTCGTCGCCTTCAAAAAGTGGCAATTCCTCGGTCCGCCCCGGTCTGGTTCTGGTCACCCGCTCTTGCTGCCTCGATGTCAGGTACCACCATTCCTCCGCGCCATCATCCCGTTCGGTACGCCTTGCCCCTATTTCGTGCAGGAACTGCCGGATCGCCTCGTCCGAATATCCGCCCACCGACTTCTTGAGCGCCTCAAACGAGCGTTCCACATAGCGCCTGTGATTGAGCATTTCGGCGAGGATCGCCTTCACCATGTCAGCGCTCTTGTTTTTCAGAGTGAACATTTCCCTGTCGTGCGCAAACTGCCGGCTCTGCTGGATCCAGTTGACCACCCCGGTAATGCCAGCTCCAACAGCGACGCCGATCAATGCCCACATAGCGTCTGCCACAACGTTACTCCTTGCATCAGGAAGTCCGATTCGATTGCCTGGTCACCCGACGCCCCCGCTTCTCAGTGGCGGGACGCCCAAGTGACTGGGGCCTTGCCAGGCCAAGACCGCCGAAACACCTTACTCCAGTTCCAAATACGTACGAAGAATCGGGGTGGCGTCACTTCAGCCTGAGAGGGGCCACCGACTCGAAACCGCCTCCTTTGCCAGAGCGCTACGCTTCGGGCAGATTCATTTTCTTCAAGAAAGCTGTAAACCGGCGTCGAGGATTGACCAGCGGGTCAAACTTCAACGCCTGTTCACACCTTGGACGACATGACCTGACAACACCCTTTCGCTTGCATGGTTTGGCCGCACGCTGACGCTAGCCCGGCTCAATCGCCTGTAACGCGCGCCACGAGCGCGCGATAGTCGCGCGTAATGACGTCCGCGTCGTGCGGCGCTCCTGAGGTCGCGAGGAGCCGGACGTCGGGGCCAATCAGGAACAAGCTGGACGAGTGGTCCATCGTGTAGCCGCCAGCTGCCAGGGGCACGCGGGCATACGCGGCGCCGAGCGCGCTGGCCACTCGAGCAAGACTGGCCTCGTCGCCCGTAACGGCGTGGAAAGCGGGGTCGAAATAGCGAACGTACGGCGCCAGCCTCGCTGCGTCGTCCCGCGACGGGTCTACCGTCACGAGCAGCACAGCAGGTTGCAGCTCAGTCGGCAGGTCGCGCAATGCCCGTCGCACCGAGGCGAGCGTGGCCAGCGTCGTCGGGCAGATGTCGGGGCACGAGGTGAAGCCGAAGAACACATACGTCCAGCGACCGCGCAAGCGCCGCGCATCGAACGGTGCGCCGGTTTCGTCGATAAACCCAAATTCGGGCAACGGCGAGCCGCCGGGTAACCACACCGCGCGTTCAAGCACTGGCGGCGCGGCGACGTCGGGCAGCAGTGCGCGCGCGCCGAGCAGCGCAGCGACGAACGCCACGGTGGCCAGCAGCAGGATGCGAGGCACACGGGGATTCACGGCCGTTGCACCGGCTGATTGCAGGTCTGGCTGTTCTTCATGTCGATGCTGACCTTGCCTTGTGATTGCGCCTAGCGCTGAGCCTGCAGGAAAGAGTGCAGCCGCGCGTCGTAGGTCTTGAAATGGCCACCGAACCAGGCTGCCAGGCGGTTCGCGAACGCCTGGTCGTCGAGCACCCCGCTCTCGCTGTGCTCGTCCATGATGTCGCGGATATCGTCGAGCAGCCGCTCGTGATCCGCCTTGTGCTGGCTGAATTCCGGGTACCGGCGCGCCCGCATGTCCTTCTCTTCCAGGGCGAAATGCGCCGAGATGCGAGCGTAGATTTCACCGAGGAATTCCTCGATGCGCGCCGAGGACCGATCCGCCTCCAATGCGGCATGCACATCGTTGATGAGACCAATCAATCCCTGGTGCTCATGGTCCACTTCGGCAATGCCGATGCGGTATTCATCGCGCCACTCCAGCAATGTCATGGCGGCACCTCCTGCGTGGACCGTCCATGCGCCGGTGCGCGGCCGAACTGGAAGCCCCCTTCCGTGCCGCGAAAATCGATGACGAAGTTCTGGCCGGACGTGAGGGAGACGGTCGCGGAACTGGCATAGTCGAATCCCGTCGCACGACCGCTGTCGCGCAGTCGCACTGCAAGCCTGTGCTGGCCGGCAGGCACGCGGAAGCTTGCGTAGACGGTGGAAGGCCCGTCGTCCCAAAGGCCTGCGGCTCGATGCGTGGCGCGGTGGATTGTTCGACCGTCGAGTTCGAACTCCAGGTAGACGGGCCAGCGCCCGCGCTTGCACGTGGTGGCGCTCCGCTCGTTGAAAGGCAGCTTTGCCAGTTCCTGCGGACTGTAGTGTCGGCAAGGCTGCAGCGGCTGCGCGGCGTGACTGAAACTCAGTTTGAGCAGAGCCTGGTCGCGATCCAGGTATGCGTACGCTGGCCGCGTGGCGAACCAGCCGATCAAGAGGGCGACGGCCCCCAGCACCGCCGTAGCGCCAACAACCCGCAGAGGCGCCGCGAGCTGGCTGAGCTGTGCGCGCCACGCCGTTCCCGTCCGGCCTGCATGCGGCGACGCGACCGACGAACGAAGGTGCTGCCGGAATTGCGCCAGGGTCTCGCGCGTCCGATGCTGCTGCACCGGCGATGCCCACGAGACCGCAACGCGGTCGCGATCCACACGAGCGCGGAGGTGTGGATCCCTCTGGCTGGCAATGCGTTCGTCCGTCCACCGATTGCCGAGCCTTTCGAAGCAATCTTCCTCGGCGCAACCTGCGATCAGCACTCCGTCGGCATGCCTGCGTGAGATCACCAGGTCGATGAACGACGGCGGCAGCATGGCGACGCAGGGCATGGGCACGATGGCGACCCCGGGATCCGCCAATGTGTCGAGGGTGCCGGCGTGCGCGCACCGGAATACGACGACGCGGTCGCTGCCCCGCAATGAGCCCGTTGCGGCCAGGACCTGGTCCCGCAGGCCCGCGATCGGATCGGCCGGCAGTTCGATGCCGGGTACCAATGCGGCTGCGCGACGGAACGGCGTTGCCGTCGGGCAAGCGCCGACGCAGATGCCGCAGCTCATGCACATGTCGGCGTCGACACGCGCTTCCTGGTCGAACTCCGTGCCGTCGGTCCGTCCAACCATCGTGATGGCACCGAATGGGCAGTCCGCAAAGCAGCGCCCGCAGCCATTGCAGTTGTCGAGGTGGACCACGGCAGCCGGCGTTTTGCGCAGCGGCGGCAGCCACGGCAGCAAGGTGAGAAACACGCTGCCGCCGACCAACGCGGCCCAGAGCACGCGGCCGCTGACGATGTCGAGCAGCGGGTACACGGTGAGATAGAACCAGTCAAAGCCGACGTCGAACGGGACTCGATCCAGGTCTGCCGGTGCCTGGCTCATGGCCGGCAGGACGAATGAAAGCGCAACGAGCGCCCCAAGGACCGCGAATCCGAGCATGCGCGGCGGGTTCACCCGCGCATATGCGTGACGCTGGATGTGCACCCACATGAACAGCAGCATGATCAGCGGCACGGCGATGTGGATGTAGGCCATCAGCGTGAAGAACCGGCCGGCCAGGTGCGAGCTGTCGAGGAAGTTCCGCGCAATGGGCTCGGCAAAAATGCCGATGCTATCGAGCCATTCCGTGGTGGTGATCGCCACGTATTGCGCTAGCTGGTCCCACACCAGCCAGTAGCCGGTGATGCCGCAGGCATACAGGAACCAGAGCAATGGCACCCCTGTAACCCACGGGAACCAGCGGTTGCCGCGCATGCGATCCATCGAGAATTCACGCAGCATGTGCAGCGCCACGACCACAACCATCGCATCGGAGGCGTAGCGATGCAGGCTGCGCATCACTCCACCGAGGTACCACTGCTCGCGCGAAAGGTACTCGAGTGACGCGTAGGCCTGCGTCACGCCTGTGTCGAAGAATACGTAAATGTAGATGCCGGTGACGGTGACGATCCAGAACAGGAACCAGCCCAGCGATCCAAGGTGCACAAACGGATTCAAGCTCGGCCCGAAGAACTTCTCGCAGACCTGCTCGAGGCGCAGGAAGAGCAAGCGCAGTGCCGATTTGAGGAACTTCATTGCGGGCGCCCCGGTCTGCCGGGCGGTACTGCTGCACGGCTCAACGCGAGTTCCGCCAGGACACGGCGATGACGATCGCCACCATGCCGAGGGCGAGAATGCCCGCGAGCGCATCAGCCACGATCGAGTAGTCGAAGCTGTAGCGGCCGCTGGCGGGGTCGTAGATCGTGCAGAAGAGCCGCACCGACCTGACCAACCCTGCGAGCGTGCGGCGCTCGATCTCCTGACCGCGCACGAGACGCTTCAGCGGCTCGACGAGGGCCGGCGGATCGAAGCCTTCCCCATACACCTGCAGCATCACGCGTCCGGCACGATCGATGACGGTCGTCTGCGTGATGTGATCGAACCCCTTGGGTGAACGCCGGTACGTAAAGCCGACGTCGCGCGTGAGCCGCTCGATTGTCGCCGCGTCGGTGCTCGCAAAGAACCAGCCCGGCATCTCGGCGCCGCGGTCTCGCGCATACAGCTGCATCCGTTCGCGCTTGTCGTTCGGCGTGTCGAACCCGACCGTAAGCACCGTGAAGCTGTCTGCGCCCAGCGCCTTCCGCGCGACTCTGGTCACGTCGCGCAGGCGGACGGTCAGGCCGGAGCACACCTGGAAGCAACTCGTGTAGACGAGGCTGAGGACGACCGGTTTGCCCCGGAGACTCGACAGGCGGAACGCCTGACCGCGCTGGTCGACAAACGAGTAATCGTCGAGTTGTCGGCCGATCGCGGCCTGGCTGGTGGTCAGCGCGGTGGCATCGTCAGGAGCAGATGTTTGCGCAGCAACGCCTGCGGCAAAAACGCCTGCGAGGACCAGCAGCAATCCGCCGTGCAGGGTTGGCCTGCGAAGGTGCCCGCGCATGGCTCAGAAGGTGACCAGGCGACCTGAGAGGGCTCCGTCGACGATGGCCCCGACCAGCAGCAAGCTCAGTTGCAGAAGCGAGGCCAGGAAGTTGCGGATTGCGTTCTTCGGGGTCGGCTCGCGTACCAGCAGTGCGCTGCGATAGACGAAATAGGCACCGCCTGAAACGGCGCAGGCGACATAGACATTTCCTGCGCCCCAGGCAACCGGCAACAGCGCGAGCGATACCAGCGGAACGGTATGCGCAAAGATCACGCGAGCCGCGACGCGATCACCGTAGACCACCGGGAGCATCGGCACGCCGGCATCGGAGTAGTCCTGGCGGTAATACATCGCCAGGCTCCAGAAGTGCGGAGGCGTCCACAGGAACAGGACGACCGCGAATGTCCACGCGGCTGGACCGAGTTCGGGATTCACGGCTGCAGCGCCGGCCAGCACCGCGAAACTGCCCGCCAGGCCACCCACGACGATGTTCAGCCACGTCCGCCGCTTGAGCCACAGCGTGTAGATCACTCCATAGGTGAACGCGCCGAGGAACACGAAGGTAGCAGCCAGCCAATTTGTCGCAAGGCCGGCTGAGACTACCGCAACAGTCAACACCAGGCCGATTACCACGAACCACAACGATCCGCCTGCAAGCTGTCCGGTGACGAAGGGACGGCCGCGGGTGCGCGACATACGAGCGTCGAGGTCACGTTCGGCGAGGTGATTCAAAGCGCCAGCGCTGGCAGCCGCCAGGAACACCGAGGCCGCCAGCACCAGCAACTGCCGCAGCGGCAACCCGGCCCCCTGCGCCATAGCCACGCCCGCGACGCCGGCGAACATGATTTCGAGCGCGATGCGCGGCTTGAAGACCTCGATCGCACTGCGCCACGAGGCCCGGTTCGTGGCGAGATCCGCATCCTGTGCGACGGCTTGCTGCACCTTCATTCCTACTTGAGCGGCCAGACCTCGGCCAGGTACTTCCAGTTCACGAAGTAATACAGGACGAACGACACGAAGAACACGCCGACCAGCACGACTGTGCCGGGGATCTTGAGTGTTCCCTCATTCCCATAGCGTGCCACTGCCGCGGCCGATGCGGCGCCGGACACCGGCCCGAGCTGCACGACTTCGTTGTCGCCGATCTTGCGTCCGAAGAACACCGAGCAGACGACGACGAGGATGTACATCGCGCCCCCCGTTGCGGCCATGATCGCCGACAGACCATTGAGGGCCAGCATCAGGAACGCGGCTGGTGAGAACTGGTACTGGCTGAGCGCGTCCGCGAACGTGATGTCCCAATGCCGGCGAGGAACGCCGAGTGTCCCGGCACCCATCATGAACAGCGAAATGCCAGCCACACCGAGACCGAATACGTAGGGCTGCAGCTGGGCGACCTTCTTGAACATGACCTCCCGACGGAAGATCAGCGGCACCAGCAGGTAAGTGATTGCCATGAACGCGAGCGTCGTGCCGGCGACTACGGTCGCATGGAAGTGCCCGGGCACGTACAACGTGTTGTGGACGATCAGGTTGATCTGTTCGGTGCCCATCACGACGCCGGAGATGCCGCCGAGGAAGCCGAACATGACCAGCGACATGAACATGCCCGCGAATGCCGGGTTGCCCCAGGGTGCCTTGCGCAGCCACTCGAACAGCCCTTTGTTGTAGCCCTTGGCGCGCTGCGCCGCCTCGATGGCGCCCGGCACGGTGAGGCCGTGGATCATGCTGCCGAGGACGGCGAGGTACATCGCGTAACTGGTGTTGAAGATCTTCCAGCTCGAACTCACACCCGGCTCGACCAGCATATGGTGAGCACTGGCGAGCTGCAGGAACAGGATGTACATCAGGAACGCCATCCGGCTCACTTTCTCGGAGATCGGCTTGGCGCCAAGCACCATGGCGCCGATGGCGTACCAGACGGCGACGTGCGCAGAGACATTGATCTGCTGCGAGGAATGACCCATGCCCCACCAGACCAGCTTGTACATCAATGGGTCGATGCCATCGACGATGCCGACAGACCAAAGGAAGGTCGGGATGAGGATGATCGCGCCGCAGGCCAGTGTGAATACCGCGATGATCGCCGCAGTGATGGCACCGAAGGTGACCAAGGGTACCGAGCCCTGGTAGGTCTTCTCGTCCTTGGCCACCACCAGCGTGCCGAAGAACACCGCGCAACCGATCAGGGCGCCTACGGCGAACAGCACCAGCCCGAGGTAGAAGTGCGGGGCGGCCACCAGGGGCGGGTAGGACGTGAACATCACGGACGAGTTGCCCTGCAGCACCGCGACGTTCGTCATCAGCGCGCCGACCAGCATCAGCCAGAACTGGGCCCAGCCCCAGCGGGGAGCGGCAAGCCGCGAATTGAGCAGGATCGCGGATGCGAAATACAGCACCGCCATCTCGAAGAAAATGATCCAGGCCAGCAGGACGTCGAAGCCGTGCGCCGTGAGCGCGAGGTAGAACCAGTCGGCCGGGAGCAGGTGCACGGCGGGCCAGCGGGTGAGCGCGATCGAAAGCCCGAACAGGCCGCCGACGAGCAGGAACACCACGGCAACGACGGCGTTTGCCTTGATGAGGTTTTCCGCAGATCGGTCGATCTTCAGGCCGGTCGTCGGGCAGGTGCGAAAGTTGCTTGCAGCTGTCATGACGGGCCCCTTATTTCTTATCGACGACGTAAATGCGGCCGGTCATCGTGTGATGCCCGAAGCCGCAGAACTCGTTGCAGATGATGCCGAACTGGCCCGACTGATTCGGCGTCATCGTCACGACCATCTCATAGCCCGGGTGGACCTGGATGTTGATGTTGACGGGCTGCAGGGAGAAGCCATGCTGCAAATCAATGGACGACAGGTGCAGCCGGTAGGTCTCGCCCTTCACGAGTTCGAGCATCGGCCACCACATGTAGACACGGCCCATCATGTAGACGTCGCTGCCGGGCGGGGGGCGCACGACCGGGAACGCACCTTCCTGGCGGACCGTATACGCTTCGATCATCTTGTCGACTTTCGCAGCGTAGGCAGCCGGTGTCGTCCTGTAAGCCTCGTTCGAGAGGTTCTGACTACCGACGGCGTGCCAGTAGATCATCATGAAGAACATCGCGATTCCCCACAGGAACGCGACGACGACCCAGATCAACTCGACCTTGTGAATGGGCTCTTTCCACCAGCCTGCGCTCGGAGATGCTATTGCCATGGCTGCGGTCTCCGGTCAGGGTGAGGCGATGGGAATCTGGATGATCTCCATGATTCCCCAGATGAGATAGACGACCGTCGGGATCGTGACCCCGAGGAACAACAGCAGGAACGGGTTGTCGAGCACACGCTGGAAAAACGGCGTGCGTTCTGGCTGACCAATCTCGTTGGACTGTGGTCCGGACATGTAGCCCCCTGTTGATCGTTCGTTATTAGTCGTGCTCGGGCGCCCCTGCGGCCCGACGTACGGAATCGACTACTAGGCGCTAAATCGGTGCGCGTCCTTGATATAGATCAAGTGCACTGCAAAAAGAAAGGGACGGCGCACCATAATCACGCGTACGCGCACCAGTGCGGAGCGAGGCTAGTCCACGCCGACGAAGCGGCGAACCACCGCAAAGGTTACGAGGCTGAGACCGAGCAGCAGCCCGAAAAAGATCAACGAGCGATTCTCGAAGCGGCGCCCGGCGCGGCGCTCGAGCAGGTCGAGCACGCGGTCCGAAACAATATATAAAACGATCGCAGCGAGCGTGAAATAGACGGTCGTCATGCGTGGTCGCGACGGGCGCGCCTGTGGCCCGGATATTACCGGCGTGACGGGATGCTAGCAGGTTCGGCCAGTCGTCACGGATCGCCGCTCGGTGGCGTAAGCTCCCCCGTCAAGTGGACAGTTTGAAGCTGGACTCTCCGGCTGGCCGTCTGGCTGTACTTCCGGTTCACCCTCAATCTCCGCGATGTCGAGGAGATGCTGGCGCAGCGCGGCATCGAGGCCAGCTACCAAGCGATCCGCTGCTGGACCCCGAAATTCGGCCGGGCCTTCGCACGGAACCTGCGACGATCCAGACCCAAACCGACCGGTCGCTGGCGCCTGGATGAGATAGTCGTGAAGATCCGTGGTGTGCGCATGTGGCTGTGGCGATCGACACCGACCCGGACGGATGCCTGACAACAATCGAGCGGAGAACTCGCATCTGGTCATTCGGCGACGGGAGCG
>Ga0315276_10003715_pt1 | contig 13974 bp, 14 predicted proteins | sample YL17G05_0_MG_FD_204542 | JGI IMG/M metagenome (GOLD analysis project Ga0315276, IMG submission 204542) | Sediment microbial communities from Yellowstone Lake, YNP, Wyoming, USA - YL17G05_0 | ecosystem: Environmental > Aquatic > Freshwater > Lake > Sediment | place: USA: Wyoming | collected...
GGTGGCCGGGTGATGGACCCGGAATCCGGACTGGACGCGGTCCGCTACGTCGGCATCCGCGGCGGGAAGATCGCCGCCATCAGCGCGACGCCCCTCAAGGGACAGACGGTGCTGGACGCCAAGGGCCTGGTGGTGGCCCCGGGCTTCGTCGATCTCCACGCCCACGGGCAGGACGACGAGAACTACCGCCTGTACGCCATGGACGGCGTGACCACGGCGCTCGAGCTCGAGGTGGGGACCGAGGACGTGAACGGCTGGTACGCCGCCCATGCCGGCAAGGCCCTGATCAACTTCGGCGCCTCGGCGAGCCACGTTCGGTCGCGGATGAAGATCTTCAAAGATCCGGGTGCGCTGCTACCGAGCGGAGACGGCGGCCGCCTGGTGGCGACGCCGGCGCAGATCGAGGAGATCAAGGCCCTGGTGCGTCTGGGCCTGGATCAGGGCGGGCTGGGGGTCGGCTTTGGGCTCCAGTACACCCCCGCGGCCACCCGGTGGGAAGTGCTGGAGATGTTCCGGGTGGCAGCGGAGCGGAAGGCGCCCGTCTTCGTGCATGCCCGCTCCTTCAACCAGAAGGAACCGGGCAGCAGCGTCGAGTCGTTCGTCGAGATGATCGGCGCGGCAGCCATCACCGGGGCGCCGCTCCATATCGTCCACCTCAACTCCATGAGCCTGGCCTCGACTCCGCAGACCTTGCAGCTGGTGGCCGAGGCCCGAAAGCGTGGGCTGGACGTCACCACCGAGGCCTATCCCTACAGCGCCGGGCAGACCGAGATCGAGTCGGCGCTGCTCGACCAGTTCGAGGGCGCGCCCGACAGCATGCTCCACAAGCTCCAGTGGGCCAAGACAGGCGAGCGGCTCAATCGCGAGACCTTCCAGAAGTACCGCAAGGAAGGCGGGATGGTCATCCTCCATCTCAACACGCCTGAGATGGAAGCGATGGCGATCACCAGCCCGCTCACCATGATCGCGAGCGACGCCGCGATGCATGACGGGAAGGGCCATCCGCGGGCGGCCGGGAGCTACGCGCGAGTGCTGGGCTTCTATGTAAGGGAGCAGAAGGCGCTCTCGCTGATGGATGCCATCCGGAAGAGCACGCTGATGCCGGCGCAGCGGCTGGAGAAGCTGGCGCCGATGTTCCGGGCCAAGGGGCGGCTGCGAGTCGGTGCCGACGCCGACATCGCGGTCTTCGACCCGGCGACGGTCATTGATCACGCCACCTACGAGAAGCCGGCCGAGTACTCCAGCGGGTTCCGCTACGTGCTGGTGAACGGGGTGCCGGTGGTGCTGAACGGGGCGCTGGCGACCGGGATCTTCCCGGGCCGCCCGGCCCGCGGGGTGATTCGCCCGTAGCGGTCAATCCCGCCGCCTTCAGTCCGAAGCCAGCCCGAGCATTGCGGCAGCCATCCGGTCCCGCTCGGTGTCCGTCATCGCCAGAAGGGCGGGGAGTTGGTCCATCATCGGGCCGATCGGATACCGGGTGAGCGGCTCCGGGTCGGTGAGGGCGCGGAGCACTGCATCGCTCACGTCGGCCTGGGGACCGGCCCCGGCTTCCCAGGAGTGGATCGCGGCGTAGATTGCCTCGAGGGCCCTCGCGTAGAGGGCCTTCTCGTTGTCCGGCAGCCGCTCGTGGGCGCGGGCCCAAGCCTCGACCCCCTTCACGCGGATGTCTGTGGCCATGGCGCCCGGCTGGACCACCACCACCCGGATGCCGAAGGGGCGGAGTTCGCCGCGGAGCGCTTCGGAGAGCGCCTCCAGCGCGAACTTCGAGGCGGAATACGCGGCCGTGAAGGGCATCGAGAGCTTGCCGTTGCCGGAGCTGAGGTTGACCAGACGGCCCCGGGCCTTCCGGAGCAGGGGCAGCATCGCCTGGGTGAGCGCCACCACCCCGAAGAGGTTCACCCGGAAGAACTCCTCGAACTCTTCCAAAGGCTGCTGCTCGAGCGGGCCGAAGCTGGCGAGCGCGGCGTTGTTGACCAGGCCATCCAGTCCCGCCTCACCCACGGTTTTGGCGATCAGGTCCCGGGCGGCGGCGATGCTCCTGGAATCAACCACGTCCAGCAGGACTGGCTGGATCGCGGCTCCGCCCTCCTGCTGGAGCTTGGCGCCATCCTCGTCGCGGCGGACCCCGGCGAAGACCCGGAAGCCGCTGCGGGCCAAGTGGAGTGCCATATCGCGGCCCAGGCCGCGGGAGGTGCCGGTGACCAGGATGGAGCGGGGAGCGGCGGTCATTCGACCTCCACGCCGGCACGGCGCAGGAAGCGCTCGGCCAGCTGTTCGAGCCGGTCATTGCCATCGGCGCGGGCGCGCTCGAGAATGACGCGGACATGGGGGGTTAGGGTCGGCTCGCCGAAGCGATAGCCGGTGGCTTCCTCGGCGCTGGCCGAGTCCCCCTCATGCGCCCCCTGCAGCAGGGCGCGGGCGGCCGCGGCGTCATAGCCGGAGTCGTCTCGAGGGGGGAGAGGGAAGCGGTGCCTCGGATCGGGGCCGCCGCTGTCTTCGCTGACAAAGGCGCGGGACATGGTGAGGAAGCTAGCGCAGGGGTGATCAGATCCAGCGCCGTGCTCGGCGACAGTAGGCGGCGTATTCCTCGCCGAAGCGACTGGTGAGATAGGTCTCCTCGGGATGGATCGCGGTCTGCCACAGCGCCCAGAGCCCAATGGGGAGCGTCGCCAGCGGCCAGAGCAATCGGGCCCAGGCGGTGACGCCCAGGTACGCGATGAGCAGGCCGAGGTAGATCGGGTTCCGGGAGAAACGGAATGGACCGGTGGTGATCAGCGCCCGGGTTGGCTTGAACGGCAGGATGCCGGTCCGGGCGCGGAGCAGGATGGAGATGGTGACCAGGCTGAGCGCAGCGCCCCCGAAGGTCACCACCGGTGCCAGCACCGACAGGATCCCGCCGGGGCCGGCGGTGATCCTCACTGGCAGCCAGCGGTCGATCGCCAGCCCCGCCAGCCAGGCGATGACGAACAGCAGGGGCGGCGGGAAGAGGATCCGGGGTCCGCGCGGCATGCTCGACGTTGGCGAGAAGGGATCAGCCTTGGGGCGCCAGCCGCTGCACCTGAAGCTCCGGGAAGACGGCGGCGCCGGCCAGCAGTGGTGACGGCACGCCGTCCAGCACCTGCCCGAAGAACTCCCGCACCAGGCGGTGCACGATCTCGGTGGACCTTGCCGCGGAGATGGGCCCGAGCGCCTCGGCGAAGCTCATCGGCGGGTCCCAGTACTGCCAGTCCCCGAAGTTGACGTGCAGGGTGCCGTCCACCACCGCGCGCCAGTACGACGCCCCCTTGGCATAGACGAGGTCGCTCACGCCGACCCGGCCGGGGCGGGTGGCGTAGACCATTAGGAACGGCCTGGGCGACGGCCGGTCGATCAGGTCGCCGTACTGGGGCGAGCCATCGAAATTGATGGCGCCGCGGCAGCGCGGGTCGCGGGCGCAGAAGGCGGCGCTGGTGAGACCGCCCATCGAATGACCCAGTGCCCCCAGGCGCTCCAGGTCGAGCCGCCCCGCAAACAGGGAACCCGATCCCTTCCCGGCGAGCCGGTGATCTCGTCCACCACCACGCGGGTGTCCTCCACCCAGCGATCGAGCGCGGCGCTGCTCCTGGGGATCCTGCCCAGGTAGCCGCGAAGGGTCGCCTCAGCGCCCGCGGGATCTGAGGCGCCGGTGACGGCGGCGGCCACCGAGTCCTCGTCGTTCCACTCGTCCAGCACGCCCGCTACAAGAGGCGAGAGTCGGTTGTCCTCGCCGAAGAGCGTCTCCACCCTGCCGCCCGGCAGCGTCACCGCCAGGGTCTCGCCGGTGTGGGCCACGCTGAACACCGCATATCCGTGGCTCGCCAGGTCTTCCATCAGAGCGGTGTAATCGCCCGGCATGGCGGTGTAACCGTGGGAAAAGACCAGAACAGGCAGACGGTTGGGAGACGGCGCGACGGGCGCTTCGAGCCAGGCGTGGATCTCCACGTCACGCGCCAGGAGCGCGGAGGAGTCTCGGTTCCTACCGCGGGACGCCATGACCTCGAGCGCTGCCTGCTCCCGCAGGTAGGGCGCGCGCGGCCTGCCCGCGCTGTCGGCGGCCGGATACCAGACGGTCACCTTCAGGGTGCGGGGCGAGTCGTCGGGCGATCGGCGCGCCGGGTCCGATACGCTCAGGGCGGTAGTGCCCACCGTGAACCGGCCGGTCGGGGCAGGGAGGTGAAAGGTCCTGGTCTGTGCGGCCATCGGGGCCACCATGAGGCCCGCCAGCGCCGCGAGGGCCAAGGCCTTGGAGAGAAGGATGGGAGCGGAGGTCATGGGAATGGTGCTGACGATACTCATCATTAGAGAATGCCACAACGGCGGGTCACCTCCGTGGTTTCGTCATGGCATGCAGATGATGCATGTATGCATGTACACGATTCATACACTGACAAATCCACGACGGTTACTCCCCGGCCGAGACGCGGCAGGCTACTATGGGATTGTCCTCCACCCGGTGGCCCGCAATGAACAAGCGTGACTTCGTCCGAACCCTCGGTGGCGCCTCGCTGGCCATGATCTTCGGCGATGATCTCTGGGCCCGCCATGCGGCGCGGCCGGCCAGCGCCCTGGCGGCCGACGAGGAGTTCTGGGAGACCGTCCGCCGCGCCTACCTTCTCACGCCCGACTACATCAACCTGGAGAACGGCTATTTCTGCCTGCAGCCCCAGGTGGTGCTCGAGGCCTTCATCGGCCACGTGCGCGAGGTCAACCTCAGCGCCTCCTTCTACATGCGAACCCGCCAGTACGACGACAAGCTCGCCGCCCGGAAGCAGCTGGCGGCCATGGCGGGGTGTTCCCACGAGGAGTTGATCATCACCCGGAACACCACCGAGTCCCTCGACACGGTGATCGCGGGGATCGACTGGAAGCCCGGCGACGAAGCCGTGATGGCGATGCAGGACTACGGCGCGATGCTCGACATGTTCGTGCTGCAGGCGCGGCGTCACAGGACGGTCAACCACGTCGTCTCGCTGCCGGTGAATCCGCGGGGCGATGACGAGATCGTCCAGCTCTACGCCGACGCCATCACGCCGAAGACCCGGTTGCTGATGATCTCCCACCTGGTGAACATCACCGGACAGATCCTTCCGGTCACGAAGATCTGCGACATGGCCCACAGCAAGGGCGTCGACGTGATGGTGGACGGTGCCCACGCCTTCGCGCACCTCGAGTTCGCGATTCCCGACCTCCACTGCGACTACTACGGCGCCAGCCTGCACAAGTGGCTGGGTTGCCCGCTCGGCGCGGGCCTGCTCTACGTGCACCGTGACCGCATCGCCAGACTCTGGCCCATCTACGGTGACGCCGGGGTGCCGGATGACGACATCCGGAAGCTCAATCACACCGGCACCCATCCGGTCCACACCGACCTGGCGATCCAGGACGCGATCGCCTTTCACCAGAGCATCGGCATCCAGCGCAAGGAAGCGCGGCTCCGCTACCTGCAGACCTACTGGACCAGCCGGGTCCGCCGCTTTCCCAGGGCCACCGTGAACACCCCGACCGATCCGCGGCGTTCCTGTGCCATCGCCAACGTCGGCGTGGACGGAATCAAGCCCGGCGATCTGGCGAAGACGCTGTTGGAGAAGTACCGGATCTGGACAGTGGCCATCGACGGCGCGGGGGTCCACGGCGTCCGGATCACCCCGCACCTCTTTACGTCAACGGTGGAACTGGATGCGCTGGTCGCGGCGTTGAGGGAACTGGCCCGGGCGTAGCGATCGGGTTGCCTTGGGGGGTCGGGGCGGACTGATCTTCGCGGATGCCGAGTTACCAGGTCCCGCCGAGGAGCCACAGATTCTGGGTATGTCCGCCACCACTGAGGCGCCGGTCACCACCATCGAGGCCCTGCTCGCCCTGCCCGACGACGGGATGCGGCACGAGTTGCTTGACGGCGAGCACGTCGTGACGCCGGCCCCGGCGTACGAGCACCAACGGGTGCTGAACCGGCTCCAGTTCGTCCTGAACATGGCGCTGGCCGGCCGTGCCGACCTCGAGGTTCTGTCGAGCCCGGCCGACGTCGTGCTCCGCCCGCGGACGCTGGTGCAGCCCGACCTGTTCGTGATCAGAGTGAACCCCGCCGCGCCGCCGGCAAGCTGGCAGGATGTGGGTGTTCCCGTCGTGGCGATTGAGATCCTCTCTCCTGGCACCGCGTCCCGGGACCGGGGGCCAAGCGGCGGATTTACCAGCGGGCCGGGGTCGGGGAGTATTGGATCGTGGACCTGGATGCCCGCCTGATCGAACGCTGGACCCCGTCCGACATCCGCCCCGAGATCCTGGACGAGCGGCTTGTCTGGGCGCACAAGGCCCCGAAGGGGCCGAAGCCACCCCCCGGCGTGACGTCGGAGCCTAGGGTGTTGGCCGGCTGAACACCGCCCCGTGCGGGATCCCCGGCGCGCTGCCACCGTGCGGCCAGGTCTTGTTGTCCATTCGGAAGCCGGGCTCGGTGGCGCCCTCTTCCCGGAACCGATGGTCCAGGGCCAGCTGTCCCGTCACGGGATCGAATCGCGCAATGACCACGCGGTGCTTCATGGCCGCGTATCCCGTGATCACGACGCGCTGCTGGTTGGGCTCGAGCGAGATCCAGTGGGGCACGTCCTCCGGGCCCAGCACGACGCGGGACACCTCCCGTGGTTTGGCCGGATCGGAGATGTCCAGGCTCACCACCGCATTCCAGGCGGGTACCGTGACCAGGTAGTAGTGGCCCGCGATGACCGGGATGGCGCAGTTGGTGCCTTTCTTCAGGGGGAAGGAGGCGACCAGGCGAGCAGCCGGCGCGTCGCCCGCCAGCCCTTCCATCAGGTAGAGCCCGCAGTTGAAAGTCGAGACCAGCACCGTCCGTCCGTCGGCGAGCAGCCGTGGCTCGGCGGTGTACATCCCCTCGGTTCCGGCCGGGCCGTCGGGCAGGGTGATGGTATGGAGCAGGGCCAGGTCGGAGAGCCGCCAGATCTGAACCTGGCGGGCGGAGTAGTCACCGTCCATGTCGGTCGTGGTGGTGATGATTCGGTCGAGGGTGGGCACGATGCCGGCAGAATAGGGACGGATCAGTCGCTCCACGCCGGGCCGGTCCGCTGAGACGGAACGCACCAGCTCGCCGCGCGGGGTCAGTTCCGCCAGGCCGCCGGGGGCCATGCCGGCCGAGTCGTGCTGCATCTGGAAGGTGGCGAGTACGTTGCCGTTGGGGAGCCGGAGGAACGAGTGCGGGTGCATCATGCCGGCGATGTTGCCGAACTGGCCGGCGAGACGAGGCTGGGACGGGGTGGAGAGATCGAAGATGAAGGTCTGTCCCGACCCGAAGCCGTTGGCGAACAATTGGCGGTCGGCCGGCATCTCGTGCTCGGTATGATGGGGCCCGTTGTTCAGGCCCGGGACGGGCAGGGTGGTGACCAGGCTGCCGTAGCGGCCCGAGTCGGGCCGGATGTCGAGCACGGCCAGGAAGTCGGGCTGGGTGGAGTCGGTGGAGGCGGTCCAAAGGTAGAGGTAGTCGCTCGAGCCGGCCCCGGTCCTGGGGGGCTCGGCCGCAGTGCAAGCCGTGACGAGCGTGACGAGGAGCAGCGTCGCGAAGCGACCGGACATGTCGGGTTCCGAGTGGGTGATGGGAGAATGTACTTCGGGTCGTTTCTGGCGGACAGCGGAGACTCGTTGGGGCCTGGCCATTGACGCCGCGCCCGGGCCGCCGTTGGATTCCTGCATGTCTGTCATCAAGACCATTCGTGCCTTCGTGCTCGCCACCCGCGGCGTGCTCGGCGGCCACGGGTTGCCCAGCCCGGAGCCCGGCGGCGACCCGATCGAGTTCTTCCGCGCGTGGTGGCGTCAGGCGGAGCAGTCTGGTCTGCTCCTGCCCGAATCGATGACGCTCGCCACCGCGACGCCCGAGGGGCGCCCGTCCGCTCGCCTGGTCCTCCTCAAGGAGGTCTCGGCGCGCGGCTTCGTCTTCTACACCAACTACGGCAGCCGGAAGGCGCGGGAGCTCGACGCCAACCCCTGGGCCGCGCTGGCGTTCCACTGGGTGCCGCTGCAACGGCAGGTCCGTGTGGAAGGCCGGGTAGAGCGAGTGAGCCAGGAGGCGTCGGCCGCGTACTTCGCGAGCCGGCCGCGGGGCAGCCGGATCGGGGCGTGGGCGTCGCGGCAGAGTGAACCGATCGCGAACCGGTCGCTGCTCGAGGAGCAGGCGCAGAGGGTGCGCGAACGGTTTCCGACCAGCGAGGTCCCGCTGCCCCCGTTCTGGGGCGGCTACCGGCTGGTCCCTGAGCGGATCGAGTTCTGGCAGGGCCGGGCCGACCGTCTCCATGACCGGGTGCTCCACACCCGCACCGCCGAGGGCTGGCGGGCAGAACGGCTCCAACCGTAGTCCCCGGAGTCCCGGGCGCCGGTCAAGTATTGCCGGTCGGCCCGGTTCGATTATTCATTGACATGCCGCCAGGGGTACTCCGCGAGCGCGGAGTTGAGAAAGTCTCTTGGAACCTGATCCGGTTCATACCGGCGTAGGGAGCGCGGCGACCGTCGGCCCGTTCCCTCAGCGCCGCAGGCCGCTCCTCCGGACGCCGTCACCACGAGGCTCCGTGCCATGCCGATCCCGCTGTCAGTGGTTGCCCTGCTCCTCCTGGCACCCCCGCAGGACACGGTTCCCGTACGCACCAAGCCCGACACCCTGGAAACGGTGGTGGTGCGCGCCACCCGGGCCGGGGCCGCGACCCCGACCTCGCAGGCGACCCTCACCCGTCCGACCATCGAGAGCACCCAGGCGGGACAGGACGCGCCGCTGTTGCTCCAGGGCCTGACCGCGGCCACCGCCAGCTCCGATGCGGGTGGGTACTCGGGATACAGCTACCTCCGCCTTCGCGGTATCGACCAGACGCGGCTGACGATTTCCCTCGACGGGGTGCCCCTCAACGATCCCGAGGACCAGGTCCTCTACTTCTCCAACGTCCCCGATTTCCTCAACTCGATCCAGTCGGTGCGGGTCCAGCGGGGCGTCGGGACCAGCGGGTTCGGCACGGCCTCCTACGGCGGATCCCTGAGCTTCGAGTCCGTCCCGATCGCGTCCACGAAGCGCTTCGCGGAGGCCCAGCTCACCGGCGGCTCCTGGGGCACCGCGCGCACCAGCCTCGAGGGCGCCACCGGTCTCCGCAACGGATTCACCGCCTACGGCCGCTTCTCCGCCCAGACCACCGACGGCTACCGGGCGCACTCCGGCAACGATGCCCTCTCGGGATTCCTCAGCGCCGGCTGGTTCGGTGACCGGGACGCCGTGAAGCTGACCGCCTTCGCGGGCCGATCGAAGACCCACCTTGCCTACGTCGCGGCCTCCGAGGCCGAACTCGCCATCGATCGCCGCACCAACCCGATGTCGCCCGACGAGAAGGACGATTTCCACCAGGAAATGGTCAGCCTCCACTACACCCATGCGCTCGGCACGGCCTCACTCGTGAGCGTGACCGGCTACCGGAACAGCGCGGCGGGGAACTACGACGTCGCGGTGGGCGACGAACTCTGGAACTACAACCTCGACCACGTCTGGTACGGCCTGCTCTCCACCGTCAGCTGGACCGGGCCGAACCTGGACCTCTCGGCCGGGGCCCATGTCAACAGCTATCAGCGGGAGCACTACCTCATGGTCCGGCCGGACCTGGCCACGCGGGTCTACGACAACACCGGCTCCAAGCAGGAGCAGAGCGCCTTCGCCAAGGCGACCTGGACGTTGGGCGCGGTCGACCTCCTCGGAGACCTGGAGGTCCGCCGGGCGGCCTTCCAGTATCAGCCGTCGGCCGGCACCAGTTTCGGCCGGCCGGAGATCGACTGGGTCTTCGTCAACCCGAAGCTGGGGCTCACCTGGCGGGCCGTATCCGCCGTGACGGCCCATCTCTCCGTGGGCCGGACCTCCCGGGAGCCGGCCCGCAGCGACATGTTCGCCGGCGCGGACGACCTGGACAATGCCCTCGCGGCCGAGGCCCTGCCGCTCGACCAGGTGCGTCCCGAGCTCGTGACCGACGTCGAAGCCGGGCTCCAGTGGGCCGGGCGGACGGTGGAGGCCGGCGTCAACGGCTTCCTGATGCAGTTCCAGGACGAGATTGCCGCGATCGGGACGATGACCATCAACGGGACGCCGCTCCGGAAGAACGTCCCCCGCAGCCACCGCGCGGGCGTCGAGATCGACGCCACCTGGCGGCCGGGGCAGGCGGTGACCCTGACCGGGAACGCGATGCTGATGCGGGCCCGGATCGAGGAATACACCGATGATGCGAGTGGCACGACCTACCGCGACGTGGCGCCATTGCTCTCGCCGTCGGCGATCGCCAACCTGGACGGGCGCTGGCGGGCCAGCCGGCGGGTCGAACTGGGCGCCGGGCTTCGCTATGTCGGCCAGTCCCAGCTCGCCAACGACGGGAGCGCCACCCAGGTGCTGCCCGCGGCCACGCTCGCGGATCTCCGGGCCTCGGTGCGGGCAGGTCACTTCGAGGTCCGCGGGCAGCTGCTCAACGTCTTCGGCGCCAACACCTTCGCGAGCGGGTACAGCGACGGGACCAGCCGCTATCTCTTTCCGGTTGCAGGACGGTCGGTGCTGATGACCGTGGTGATGGGCTGGTAAGGGCTGAGGGGACGGACGGTGGCAAAGATCGGCCTTGCCGTCCCGCAAGCCGGACAGTACTGTCTGATCATCCATGGAAGCCCAACGCCGCGCGGACCGCATCCGCGCCTTCCGGGAGGAGCTGGTCGAGCTCGAGCACGAACTCGGGTCGCTCCTTTCGCCCCCTGACCGGACTCGGGTCGAGGCCTATCACGACGGCCTTCTCGCCGAGTTACGCCAGAGCCACGATATCGCCACCAGCGCCGCCGAGCAGCAGCTGTCGCTCGGCATGCGGATCGCCTCGCTGGTCGGGACGGTCACCCTCTGCGCCGCCGTGGTCCTCTTCTTCTATCGCTACTGGGGCCGACTGCTGACCCCGGCCCAGATCGGCGTGCTCACTGCCGGCCCGCTCATCGGCCTGGGCCTGACGGAGTTCGCGGCGCGGCGGGAACGCACTCTGTACTTCGCGGTGCTGGCCGCCGGCGTCAGCTTTGCGGCGTTCGCCCTGGCGCTCACCGCGATCGGCGGGATCTACAACCTGCCCTCCTCGCCGGTAGCCTACCTGGCGCTGGGGGCCTTTGCCCTGGTGCTGGCAGGCAGCTACGGGATCGGCCTGCTGCTGGCAGTGGCCGTGGTCTGCCTGACCATCTTTCTGGTGGGCGCGCTCACGATGCTGAGTGGGGCCTCGTGGTCGGAGTTCCCCTCCGTGCCGGAGCTGTCTCTGCTGGCGGGCCTGCTCTGGGTGCTGGGTGCGGTCGTACGTCCACCGGCGCGGCCCGGTTTTGCGGAGACGATCGCCGAGGTGGGTGCGCTGTTCGCTGCGCTGGCGCTCCTGGTGCTTGGGCTCGAACGCGACCAGAGCCTGCTGCCGCTTTCGCGGGGGGTGGTGGAGGGATTCTACGTCGTGGTCGGTATCGTGGCAGCCGTCGGCGGCATCGCGCTGGGTCTTCGGCGACAGTGGACCCTGCTCCAGACGGGCAGCACCGGGTTCCTGGTGCTGCTGCTCTTCGCCAAGGCATTCGACTGGTGGTGGCAGTGGATGCCGCGGTACCTCTTCTTCCTGGTGCTGGGGCTCATGGCCGTGGTGACCATGGTGGCGCTGAACCGCTTCCGCCGCCGAACCAGGACGGCCAGGTGAGACGCGGCGGCTGGGTGGCCGTGGCCATTGTCCTGGTCTCGATCGCCGCCATTGTGCGCACCGGGATGCGAAACCAGGCCAGCCCGTCGGGCGACGGTTTCTGGCTCGAGGTGGGCCGGGAACTGGAGGTCGTGACCGACGACGAGGACAACTCGGGCCAGATGCTCCGATTCGTGCTGCCCACCGATTCTTCCAGGGCCAGACGGGTCGTGATGCCCGCAGTCCGGTTCGAGGACGTCGGGATGGCAACACCAGCCGCGGATTCCGGGCGACTGCCGCTGGCGCGCGCCGCGGGCGTCGTGCTGGCGCTGGACAGCGTAGCCGTCAGCGCAGCCACCAAGGATGGGAAGCCAACCAGTCGCCTGACCATCGTGGCCGTGGGCGCTGATCCGGCGGCGCTCCGGGCCCGGTACCCCGATCCCGGGCGCTTCCTGGTGGTCGGGGCGGTCATCGGGGCTCGCCGTGACTCGAGCGGGGTGCGGCTATTGCTTCAGGAGCTGCAGCCATGGGTGCTGCACCTGCCGACCGAACTGCCCCTCCGGACGTGGGCGATGGTCAGGACCGGAGCAGGCGGCATCCCGTTCATCGCCGCGACCCGGCGCTGACCCGTTTCCGCCCAGAGCCTTCTACCCGTCTCGGCGCCGCAGCGCCACCATCATCGCCACCACTGCCGCCACGATGCCGATGGCCACGACCGGCACCGTGCCCTCCAACGCTCCGACTCCCTTGCTGGCAAGGAGCGAGACGATGCCGGCTACCAACGCTCCGAGGACCGCCAGACCAGCGGCCAGGCGGGGCCGCTGCACATTCCGTTCGCTCCGGGTGGCCAGGCGCACCGCCTGACGGATGTCCTCGGTGCTGGTGCCGGGATATTGCCGCTGGAAGGTCTCGATCGCCTCGGCAAGTCGGTTGGCGAGATCCCGAGCTCGGGCCGAGGGGGCGGAGGGAGGCGGGACCATAGGAACGAAGGCCATGGTGCAAAGATAGCCCGACCCTGAGCGGCGGTGTATGCTTGGGGCAATCCGTATGTCATTCCTTCTTGCCGGCATCATCGGAGCCCTGCTCGGCGGCGTGCTCGTCGCGGCGCTGCGGCGTTCCCGCAACCCTGGGAGCCCCATGGTCGCGGATGCCACCGAGGCTGCCTCGACCGATGAGCACACGGCGCGGCTGGCCGATGCCGGCCGGAATCTCGCGGCCGTGGCTCACGAGCTGAACAACCCGCTTGCCGCGATCCTCGCCTTTGCCCAGGACCTGCTGCACGCCGAACCCACCGCCGAGCAGCGCGAGGCGCTGCTGGTGATCCAGCAGCAGGCTCGCCGCAGCCGGATGATCGTCCGTGGCCTGCTCGACGCGGTACACGCCGCGCCGCTGCCCGCGGAGCCGATCGAGCCCCGTGAGCTGCTCGGCCGGGTCGCCATCGTCTTCGACCGCGAGTGCCGGGAGCGAGGGATCGGCTTCGACTGGAGCGCCGACGACGCGCTACCTTCGATGGAGGGTGACGCGACCGGCTTGGAACAGGTGCTGACCAACCTGCTGCAGAATGCCGTGCAGGCCACGCCGGCTGGGGGTCGCATCAGCCTGTCCATCCGGGTGCGAGGGCGGCTGCTGGAGTTCGTCGTCCAGGACTCGGGGCCGGGCATCCCCGCCGACCTGCTCAGCCGCATCTTCGATCAGTTTTTCACGACCAAACCCGCCGGTGAGGGCACCGGACTGGGACTCTCGGTTTCCCAGGGAATCGTCCGACGGCACCGGGGGACCCTGGTTGCCGAAAACGTGCCCGCCTGGGAAGGCGGTGGGGCACGCTTCATCGTCTCGCTGCCGTTCCAGGACCGCCGCAGGGACGACCGGGAGCCGGCCGAGGAGCCGGATGTCGCTCCGGCTCGGCCCGCGGATTCGCCCCGCCGCGTCCTGGTGGTTGAGGACGAGGACGCCATCCGGGTTTCCGTCCGGCGCTGGCTCGAACGGCGCGGGTGGGCTGTCGTGGAGGCGGGGGACGGCGCGTCTGCGCTCGCGGAACTGCAGGGCTCCAAGTTCGACGTGGTGCTCTGCGACCTTCGGCTGCCCGGGTTGTCCGGGATGGAGCTGTATGATCGGCTGTCGACCAGTGATCCGGCCCTCGCCGCCAAGGTGGTCCTGATCTCCGGTGACGCCGGCACCCCCGAGGTGAAGGCGTTCCTGGCGCGGACCCACGCCCCCATGCTGGAGAAGCCCTTCGAGCTTCGGGCCCTGGCGCGCGCTCTGGATCGGGTGG
>Ga0315276_10003717_pt1 | contig 13973 bp, 12 predicted proteins | sample YL17G05_0_MG_FD_204542 | JGI IMG/M metagenome (GOLD analysis project Ga0315276, IMG submission 204542) | Sediment microbial communities from Yellowstone Lake, YNP, Wyoming, USA - YL17G05_0 | ecosystem: Environmental > Aquatic > Freshwater > Lake > Sediment | place: USA: Wyoming | collected...
GACGCGGCTCGACGCGGGCCTCTTCGTGCAAGCGACGCTGCTCAGCATTTCGCAGGTGTTCCTGAAGGGCAGCGCCATCGCGGCACTGCTCTTCCTGGCCGGGCTGGCCGTCAACTCCGTGGCGGCGGCGATCGCGGCCATTGCCGGAGCGATCCTGGCCGTGATCACGGCGCACGCGCTTGGCGCAGAAAGCGATCTGATCACCGGCGGACTGCTGGGCTTTTCCCCGGTGCTGACGGCCGTCGCGCTGGGCACGGTGTTCAACAAGCCCGGGCTGCGCGTCGCGGCGTATGCGGCGCTCGGCACCGTGTTCACCGTCGCCGCGCAGGCGGCGTTCAACGTGGCGCTGATGCCGCTGGGCATCCCCGCGCTGACCGGTCCGTTCGTGCTGGTGACGTGGATGTTCCTGCTGCCGCGGCTCGCGCTGGACAGGGCTGCCGGCGAACCGTCCGGCAAATGACGTTCGCGCCCGCTAGTCGGGCGACGCGGGCGGGCCGGTGTCCGCGCCGCGCTTTGCCTTGACGGCGATGATGACGGGAACCAGGACGGAGGCAACGAGTCCTGCGGCGAAGCCGTTGTTGTAAAGGTTGAGCCCCGCGTGCAGCGAACCGACGCTCAACGCCGCCGATGAATGCACGAGTCCCGCGACGACGCCCCAATGCCAGCCGAAGCGGCCGGCGATGGGCGCCAGCGTCGTTCCGAACAGCGCGGCCAGCAGGATCGACGGATCGGCCGCGCCGAAGGGCTTGAACAGCGAACCCAGGAACACGCCGGCCATGATCGGCACGATGTTGCGCGGATGCTTGCCGAACGCCGCGAACCCGACGATGGTCAGGATCGCGCCGATGACGGGTCCGTTGAGGTCGCCGCCGACGGCGAGCACGTAGAGCGTGCCGACGGCGCCCGCCAGCCCCATGTTGGCGAGCGTCGGGCCGAAGCCCGCGATTGCGATGAAGTCGGTCGGCGCCTGGCCCGCCTCCGCCATGACCTGTTTCAGGCGCGACGGCAGCGCGCGATCGAAATGGAAGCCCAATGCAACCATCGACGTGAACAGCAGCGCGAGAAAGCCGCCGAGCAGCGCGTTGTTGCCCGCGGTCCAGATCATCACCGGGTCCGGGATGAAACCGTAGGACTTGTACGTGGCGACGACCAGGGTGCCCACGATCCCGGCCGCGAAGCCCATGTTGTACAGGCTGTACCCCATGTGCGCGCGGAAGAGTTGCGCGGCGGCCGGCGCCAGGATGAAGCCGATGGCGAGACTGGTCGCGATCGCTAGCGGCACCCGGAATTCGAGCAGCAGCGACGTGCTGAACAGGATTTCCGAGAAGACCGGGGCCAGCGCGGCGCCGAAGAATGCCGTGTTGAGGTGGGTCGCGAACGGCTCGCCCTTGAAGCGCGCGTAGAGATAGACGCCGGCGACGATCGACCAGACGTTGAGGAGGTTCTTGCCGAAGAGGCCGAAGCCCAGGACCAGGAACAGGCAGGCGACCGACGCGCCCGTGATCTTGGCATCGGCGAGCCGATAGACGAGGCAGGCGGCCAACGTCAGCAGGCCGGCGTTCACGCAACCCGCGCCGATGCCGCCGACCCCGAAATAGTCGGTCAGCAGCGCATCGCGCGTCGTGAGGATGTCGATGAGGCCGCGCAGCACCCGGTCGGGGCCATCGACGATGAATCCGAATGCGACAAAGGCGGCGGCATAGGCGCAGACGATGCGCAGGATGAATCTGTCCTGCGCGGGCGGCACGTCGTCCCTTGCGGGTTCCGCGGTCACTGTGTCGTCTCTCCCGAACTGCAGGCGGGTACGATCGCCTCGCCGGGCGGTACGCTAAGCGCCCGAATCCCGCGGCGCCGGCGCGGACGCGGCCGTTTGTGTCGAGGCGTCCGCGGGAATCCGCAGCATCCGGATGCCCGCATAGCCGATCGCGATCGTCAGCAGCGGGCTCACGATGCTGAACACGGCGAAGGGCGCGTAGCTCCAGGTGGCCACGCCGAGGGTGGCAGCCATGTAGGCGCCGCAACTGTTCCACGGGATCAGCGCCGACGTCGGCGTCGCGGTGTCGCCCACGGTGCGCGACAGCACCACGGGCGCGAACCCGCGCTTGGCGAAAGCGCTCCTGAACATGCGCCCCGGCAGCACGATGGCGATGTACTGGTCGGCGGTGATGACGTTGGTGGCGAAGATCGACCCGACGAGCGAGGCGACCAGCGCGCCGTCCGACTTGGCCTTCTCGATGACCGGCGTGATCAGCCGGTCGAGGACGCCCGCCTTCTCGACCACGCCGCCGAACGCGAGCGCGGTGACGATGAGCCAGATCGTGTTCAGCATGCTGTCCATGCCGCCGCGGGTCGCCAGCATGTCCATCGGCGCGAAGCCGGTGGTCGACGTGTACCCGCTCGCCAGCGCGAGCCAGACGCCCTTGAACAGCGCGAGCACCGCCGGCAGGTCGCCGGCGTTGGCGAACGCGATCACGCGCGCTGGCGCCACGAACACGGCGAGCACGCCGCCGGCGAGCGCGCCCATGAAGATCGCGGTGAACGGCGGGAACCTGAACAGCGCGAGCACCACCACCACCCCGAGCGGAAGGAACAGGACGGGCGAGATGTGAAACGCGCTCTGTATCGCCGCCATCTTGTACGTCGCGTCGTAATCGCCGGGCCGGCCGAGCAGGAAGAACACCGCGAGCGAGATCGCCAGCGCCAGGATCGACGTCAGCAGCGTCTCGCGAATGTGTTGGTAGAGATCGACGCCGGCGGCGGCGGCGGCGAGATTGGCCGAGTCGGAGAGCGGCGAGGACTTGTCGCCGAAATACGCGCCCGAAATCACCGCGCCGGCGGCGATGGCCGGGTTGAGGTCCATGCTGACGGCGATGCCCATGAAGCCGACGCCGATGGTGCCGACGACCGTCCACGAGCTTCCGATGCTGGCGGCGACGATGGCACTGATCGCGCAGGCGGTGACGAAGAAGTAGTTGGGGCTCAGCAACTGCAGCCCGTAGTAGACCATCGCCACCAGCGTGCCGCTCATCGCCCAGGTGCCGATCAGCGCGCCGACGGCGAACAGGATGAAGATCGCGCCGATGCCCGTGGCGACGCTGTCCCTTGCGGCCTTGCCGAGGTCTTCCAGCGAGTGGCCGCGGCGCCAGCCGATGAACACGGCGATCATCGTCGCGACGACGAGCGCCACCTGGTTCGGCCCGACCGCGCCCGCATCGCCGAACAGGAAGTAGGACAGCGCCACCAGCAGGATGAGGCTGGCGACCGGGATGACCGCTTCGGTCAGCGTGAGCGGCTGGGGCAGGTCGGGACTCTTCATGCGCGTTGCGGAAACCGATTTCCGTCGTGGCTAGAAGTCCACCGGATCGCGGATGATCGGGCACGTCATGCAGTGGCCGCCGCCGCGGCCGCGACCCAGCTCGGCGCCGACGATCGTGATCACCTCGATGCCTGCCTTGCGCAGCAGCGTGTTCGTGTACGTGTTCCGGTCGTAGGCGTAGACCACGCCCGGAGAAGCGCAGACGAGGTTGGCGCCGCTGTCCCACTGCGTGCGCTCGCGCTGGTAGTCGCTGCCGCCGGCCTCGACCACGCGCAGCTTCTTGAAGCCCAGCGCCTGTGCCACGACGTCGACGAACGGCTTCTTCTCCGCGTGCAGCTCGACGCCGCTCGGGTGGTTGCTCGGGCGATACGAGAAGGTGGTGGTCTTGGCCAGAAAGTCGGGCGCCAGCAGCACGCAGTCCCGATCGGCGAACGTGAACACCGTGTCGAGGTGCATTGCGGCGCGGATCTTGGGCATCGCCGCGACGATCACGCGCTCGGCCGCGCCCTTCTTGAACAGCGTGGCCGCCAGCTGGCTGATCGCCTGGCGCGAGGTGCGCTCGCTCATGCCGATCAGCACGTTGCCCTTGCCGATCGGCATCACGTCGCCGCCTTCCAGCGTTGCCTGGCCGTGGTCCTTGGTCGGATCGCCCCACCAGACGTTGACCTTGCCGGCGAAGTCCGGGTGGAACTTGTAGATGGCCGTCGTGAGGACCGTTTCCTCGTGCCGCGCCGGCCAGTACAGCGGGTTGAGCGTCACGCCGCCGTAGATCCAGCAGGTGGTGTCGCGCGTGTACAGCGTGTTCGGCAGCGGCGGCAGCAGGTATTCGGTGACGCCGGCCGCTTCCTTGGCGACCTTGAGCGCCGCGCCGCCGTGCTTCTCGGGGAAGTCGTGCGTCGACAGGCCGCCGATCAGCGTCTCGGCGAGCTTGCGGTTGTCGAGGCCCTCGAGGTAGCTGCGCAGCTCGTCGATGAAGCCGAGACCCACCTGATCCGGCACCACCTGGTTGTCGAGGATCCACTTCTTGCCCTGGGGCACCGCCACCGTTTCCGCCAGCAGGTTGTGCATCTCCACGACCTCGATGCCGCGGTCGCGCATCTTGGTGATGAAGTCGAAGTGGTCGCGCTTGGCGTTTTCGACCCATAGCACGTCGTCGAACAGCAGTTGGTCGCAGTTGGAAGGCGTCAGCCGCGAGTGCGCGACGCCCGGCGCGCACACCATGACCTTGCGCAGCTGCCCGACTTCCGAGTGCACGCCGAACTTGACCTCTTTCTTGACCGGCCTGACCGCTTTCGCCTTGACCTGGTTTTTGCTCGCCATGATGACCTCCGTTGCCTGCGATTAGAGACTGATTGAACCGGTCGCGATGCCGTAGATGCCGTAGACCGCGGCGGCCATGATGACGCCGAACGTGACCCAGTCGGACGTCTTGTCGAAAACCGCCTTGCCCTGCTCGCGCCGCGCCCAGACGTAGAGCACCGTACCCGGCCCGAACAGGACGGCGGAAAGCAGGATGAACTTGAGTCCGCCGGCGTAGATCATGAACAGCGTGTACAGGACGGCAAGGGAGGAGAGGATCAGGTCGCGCTGGCGCTCTTCCGGCCGCAGGTCGTAGGTCTCGCCGCGCCTGGCGATCATCAGGCCGTAGGCGGCGACGAACAGGTACGGGATCAGCGTCGTCGCGCTGGTCAGGTTCAGCATCAGCGAGAACGCGTCGCGCGACCAGTAGGTGGTGATCACGATGAGCTGGATGATGCCGCTGGTCACCCAGAGGGCGACCACCGGGACGTTGTTCTCGTTGACTCTCGCGAACGCCTTGGGCATGTCCTTCGACTTGCCCGCGGCGAACATCACTTCGGCGCAGATCAGCGCCCAGGCGAGGTACGCGCCGAGCACGGAGACGATCAGCCCCCCGCTGACGAAGATCGCGCCCCACGGGCCGACCACCGACTCCAGCACGCCGGCCATCGACGGCTGGCGCAGGCCGGCGATGTCGGCCCGCTGCAGCACCGAATAAGGCAGCAGCGTGACGAGCACCATCAGGCTCGTGACGATGATGAAGCCCATGATCGTCGCCTTGCCGACGTCGGCGCGCTCCTTCGCGAACCGCGAGTAGACGCTCGCACCTTCGATGCCGATGAACACGAACACCGTGACCAGCATCGTCGCCTTGACCTGCTCGAACAGGCCGGTGGTCAGGTCGCCACCGTAGAGGTTGAAGCGGAACAGGTCCATCTTGAAGGCGACGAACACCAGCACCAGGAAGACCATGATCGGGATGACCTTGGCCACCGTGACGATGCTGTTGATGAACGCGGCCTGCTGCACGCCGCGCAGGATCAGGAAATGGAACAGCCAGATGCCGATCGAGGCGACCGCGATCGCGACCACCGTGTTGCCGTCGCCGAAGACCGGGAAGAACGCGCCCAGCGTCGACTTGATGAGCACCCAGTACGACACGTTGCCGATGCAGCTGCCGATCCAGTAGCCGAAGGCCGACAGGAAGCCGGGGTAGTCGCCGAAGCCCTCCCGCGCGTAAGCGTAGACGCCGGCATCGATGTCGGGCTTGCGCTCGGCCAGCGCCTGGAACACGCGCGCCAGCATGTACATGCCGGTGCCGGCGATGATCCAGGCGATGACGGCGCCCAGCGGTCCGGTGGCGTTGGCGAACGTGCGGGGCAGGGAAAAGATTCCCGCGCCGACCATTCCGCCCACGACCATCGCGGTCAGTTGCAGCCGCGACATCTTCTGTTCAGTTGACGCCATGTCGTTCCCCTCGAGCGAGTTCCTGCGGCGACCCGTACCACCCGTCGACGTTCGAGCCGGCTGCCACATTGATGCCGCATGCCCGACACCGGCAGCCGGAATCCCGACGGCGAGCCCCGGAATGCCGGAGCGTCGGCGTGGACGGTACACGGGATTGATGACGCTTGGACGACCACGTGCAGCGGACCATCATACCCGAGTAATTTGGACAGTCAAACTTGAGCGCGGCCATCGGCACTGCGCACGTCCGCCGCTAGCGCTTGCGGCCGCGGCGCCTGATGCGCCCCACCTGCAGGCGCCACCAGCCGACATGCTCGTCGAGTGCCTTGTAGAGCGACGCGCCGACCAGCGTGCCGAGCGCGATCGAGGCGATCGCGAAGATCGCGCCGACCAGGCTCTCGATCCCCGCCATGCGATCGCTCAGCATCCGCGTCACGCTGTGCAGTCCGAGCGACCCCGGCACGACCAGCCAGAAGCTCGGCAGATAGGTCACGATCGCGGGCGGTCCCTTGAAACGGTGCTGGATGAGATAACCCAGCGGGGTTGCCACGAGCATGCCGAAGAAGCCGCTCATTTCCGTGTTGAAGATGCTGGCGGCGAAGCGCTGCGCGCCGAACGTGAGCAGCAGCACGAGCAGCAGCCACCCGATCGAACGCCGCGGCGCCGAGAAATGGACATAGACGCCGGTGCCGAAGACGACCACGGCCAGCCAGGGCGCCCACCGGATCCAGGTTTGCGCGAGCAGCGGCGCGCCCGCGTCGACCAGGCTTTCGGGCGAGAACCCGACCAGCGCCGCGCCCGCCGCCAGGCCGAAGGCGAGCAGCACGAGCTGGACCAGGCCGGTGATGAGCCGGCTCGTTCCGGCGATCATGTCGCCGTAGGCGAGCTCCACCATGCCCAGCGTCAGCATCGCGCCGGGCAGGAACGTCACCAGCGGCGGCACCAGCAGGTAGAGCGGATCCACCGGCAGCCCTTGCTGCACGGCGAGATACGTCAGCGCCGACACCAGCGTCGCGGCGAACACCGGCGTCGGCACGGCAAGGACGGGGCGATCCCGGTTGACGATCTTCAGCAGCCCCACCACGAATCCGAGCAACGCGGCGCCCGCGAGATTCGTGAGCGTGGGCATCAGCAGCATCGCGAGGCCGACCGAGAGAATCGAATGTCCCGCGACGATGCCCGCGGGCCCGAACCTGCCCGGCTGGTGCAGGATCTCGGCCAGCCGGTCGAGCCCCTCGCGTGGCGTCACTTCGGCGCGTTCGGCCGCGTTGCACAACGCCTGGATGTCCGCGATCTGGTCGAGGCGCAGGCCGTGCGAGAGGCCTTCGGCCAGTGTCACCCTCTGCGCGTGCCCGTCGTGCAGCGTGATGAAGACGGCCGTCGGGAACGTCACGACCCGCGCGTGGCGCATGCCGAACGCCGCCGCGGTGCGGCGCAGGAGTCGCTCCACTTCCGCCGTCTGTTCGCCGCAGGCGAGATACGCCTGCCCGAGCCGGTACATGAATTCGAGCAGGAGCTCCGCATCGACGGCAATGACTTCGTCGGTCATGGCCGCGCCAGTCTACCCGTTTCCGCCGGCTGTGGCCGCGCTGCCGCGCTTGCCCGCGGTTGCGTGCGCACCTATAATGAAATCGTGTTCAAGCGTACCGTTCCTGCCGTTTTCCCATAGTGATCCCCTTGCGTTCACGGTTCCTCCGCACCGCCGCGGCGTTCGTCGTCGCGTGCCTGCTGGCCGTGGCGCCGGCGCGTGCCGCTGAACCCGCGCCGTTCACCGTGGCCGAACTCGACCAGATGCTGGCGTCGGTCGCGCTGTTTCCGGATGCCCTGTTGTCGCAGGTGCTGATGGCGTCCACGTATCCCTCGGATGTGGCGCAGGCGGTGGAATGGGCCTACGCGCACCGCAAGCTGGAAGGCGACGCGGCGGTGCAGGCGGTGCAGGACAAGCCGTGGGATCCGAGCGTGCAGTCGCTGGTGGCATTTCCGCAGGTGCTCGCGATGTTCGGCGAGAATCCGCAATGGGTGCGCGATCTCGGCGATGCCTTTCTCGATCAACCCGGCGAGGTGATGGATTCGGTGCAGTTCCTGCGCGCGAAAGCGAGGGAAGCAGGCAACCTCGCGTCCGACGAGCACCAGATCATCGCGTTCGAGGCCGCGCCGGCGCCGCCGCAGGTCATCGTCGTGACCGCGCCGCCGCCCCCGACGCAGATCATCACGATCGTTCCTGCCAATCCGCGGGTGGTCTTCGTTCCGATCTTCAATCCCCTCTGGGCGTTCGGCCCGTGGTGGCACCCGCGGTTCCCGCCGTTCTTCTTCCCGCCGCCGCCGCGCTGGGGCTGGGGCTGGAACTCCGTCGTCCACTCCGGCTTCTGGTGGGGCGTGGGCATCGGCGTGACGAACGCGCTGTGGGGCGGCGTCGACTGGCGCCGGCGCGACGTCAACATCAACGTCAATGTCTGGAACAACATCAACGTCAACCACCGGATCGATTCGCGCGACCGCGACGTGAGCTGGCGACACGATGTGCGCAACCGCCACGGCGTGCCGTATCGTGGCGCGGCGACGCGCGACCGGCTGCAGCGGGCCGCGGGCGACGTGCGCGCCCGCGACGAATACCGCGGCCGCGAGGTTCAGCGCGACCGCGCGCGGCAGGAGCTTGCCAATCGCGTGGGCGCGTCGAACCTCGACCGCGACGCGCTGCGCAACATCGATCGCAACCAGCTGCCGCAGCGGCCCGGCCCGCCCGATGGCGGCGCCAACCTGCGCGATCGCGCAGCCGCCCTGGACCGCGGCCAGCTGCCGGACCGCGCCGGTGGCGTCGATCGCGCGCAATTGCAGAATCGTGCCGCCAACGTCGACCGGTCGCAGCTGCAGAATCGCGCCGCGAATGCCGATCGGTCGCAGTTGCAGAATCGTGCCCCCGGCGTCGACCGGTCGCAGGTGCAGAATCGTGCGCCGGGCATGGACCGGGGGCAACTACAAAACCGCGCGGGCAGCGTCGACCGCAGCCGGCCACCGGGCCAGGCGCCGGGCATCGACCGCGGCCAACTCCAGAACCGCGCCGCGAATGTCGACCGGTCGCAAGCGCAGAATCGCGCCGCCAACGTCGACCGGTCGCAAGCGCAGAACCGTGCTGCGAACGTCGACCGGTCGCAGCTGCAGAACCGCAACGCGAGCGCCGCCGCGATCAACCGCGACAACGCGCTGCGCGATGCGGGCAATGCCGCGCAGGCGCGCCAGCAGATCGATCGCGGCGCCGGCAGCCTCGGCGCGATGCAGCAACAACGCGGGGCAGGAGCCGGTGCGGGTGCAGCCCGCGCCGCGGTGGGAGGGCGGCAATAGCCATGAGGTCCGCTTTGCAGCGCACACCGGCACGCGCGCGGCGGCCGCGAATCGGCGCCGGCCTGCTGTTGGTCGCGGCGCTGGCGATCGCGGGACCGACCCTGGCACAGCGGATGTTTCCCACGCCCGAAGCCGCGGCCGACGCGCTGGTCGACGGCCTCGCGCGCAGCGACGACGCCGAGGTGCGCGTCGTCCTGGGGCCGGACTATCGCCGGCTGATACCCGTCGACGCGGCGACCGGCGAGGACGTCACCGACTTCCTCGCCGCGTGGTCGAAGGGCCATCGCGTCGACCGCGACGGCGCGCGTGCGCGGCTGGTGCTGAGCGACGGCTGGACGCTGCCGATCCCCATCGTCCGCAGCGGCGATGGCTGGGCGTTCGACGCGCGCGCGGGAGCCGAGGAGATGCGCGTCCGGCGCATCGGCCGCAACGAACTCGCGGCGATCAACGCGATGTACGCCTACGTCGACGCGCAGCGCGAATACGCCCGGGAGGACCGCAACGGTGACGGGATGCTCGAGTACGCCCGCCGTTTCCTGAGCAACCCCGGCAAGCACGACGGCCTGTACTGGGCCACGCCGGACGGCGAGCCCCCGAGCCCCGCGGGACCGCTGTTCGATACGCGTGACATCAAGGACGGCTATTACGGCTACCGGTTCAGGATACTCGAGGGGCAGGGCTCCGCGGCAAGCGGCGGCGCCCGCAGCTACTTGAGCCGCGGCCAGCTCGCCAACGGTTTTGCGCTGGTCGCGTGGCCGGCGCGCTACGGCGATACCGGCGTGATGTCGTTCCTGGTCAACCACGACGGCGTCGCGTATCAGAAGAACCTCGGCGCCGCTTCGGCAGCCATCGCGGGCGCCATGACGCGCTTCGATCCGGACGCCACGTGGACGCCGCTGCCGCCGCCCTGACGCGCGTCGCCATCGGGCGGCCGGCGTCACCGGCCACCTGTCCTCGAGTCAATCAAACCGTGGGCGCTCGACCGGAAAGCAGCGTTTGGCAAAGGCGCTATTCTGCGCTAGACTTGTACAATATAATGGACAAGTCAATCCAAAGGACAAGTCAACATGCGCATCATTTCATTCTCGGAAGCCCGAAACAATCTCAAGCAGGTCATCGACCGGGTGGTCGACGACGCCGACGTTGCGGTCATCGCCCGGCGCGATTCCCCGGATGCCGTGGTGATGTCGCTCGATACCTACAACAGCTGGATGGAAACGGTCCACCTTCTGAAGACACCGGCGAACGCTGCGCATCTTGAGAAGTCGATTCAGCAGTTGCGCAAGGGAAAGACTCGCGCACGGGCGCTCGTTGATGCCTGAGCGACTCGTGTGGACTCCTGCAGCCTGGTCTGACTACGTCTACTGGCAGGGGCAAGACCGCAAGACGCTGAAGCGCATCAACGCCTTGATCCAGGACGCGATGCGGCATCCCTTCGATGGCATCGGCAAACCAGAGCCCCTCCGGGAGAATCTCTCTGGCTTCTGGTCGCGACGCATCGACGACGTCAACCGCCTCGTCTACTCCGTCGAGGGCAACGAGTTGGCTATCGTGTCCTGTCGTTATCACTATGGACGGATAGGAAGTCCAACCGCATGAGGTGTCTGCTGTGGCAGGGTGTCACGGGTTGACGCGGGCGGCCATTGCCAAAGTGGCGGGCCACGGGCCGGCGCCACGGTGGCGTGACCCGAGTCCGGCGAGAGGTGCGAGCGTTTCTCGACGTGGCGATGACTCAGGCAGAAGCGAATGTGCGGCCATGCGCAGTGGCTGATGATTTCGGCCGCACATCGGCGACGGTGATACAACGGTTTCGATCGGTTCTTGCGGCATGACGGGCCGATGCTCTTCGGTGGGTTCTCAGCGTCGCCGACGCGCATTTCGCGCCGGTGTGCATGCGCCTGCGCACGTATGCGCTGCTCGTGCCCGCGGCGCTACCAGTCCTGGCGCCGGAGGCCGGGCACCGCGTCGAAATGCCGGTCGCGCGTGAGGACCGGCAGCCGATGCTGCAGCGCGAGTGCTGCGATCCAGGCGTCGTTCGCGGGGATCGGATGGCCCGATCGCCGGAGAGCGACGCGCAACGCGGCGTAAGCGATGGCCGTCTCGTCGGTGACTCCAAGGACGTCGAACTGAGGCAATTCCGAGGCGAGCCAGGCTTCGTAGGTGCGGCGATGCCGCGACGCCGCGATGCCGTAGCGGAATTCCCCGAGCACGATGACCGGAATGGCCGCGCGCGGCTGCCGCCGCAGCACCTCGCCGACACCCTCATCGCCGTCGACAAACGCGGACAGCGCGTTGGTGTCGAGGATCAAGCGCGATCCTCGGGTTCGATCGCCTCGAAGACTTCGTCGATCCTGGCCTGGATGCGCGCCGTTTCCTTGCGCAGTCGGCGCAGGCGTCCGAAGCCCTGCATCCAGGCGGGCTCGCCCGGCGGTGCCTTGCTGCCGCTCACCGCGAGCTTTTCCTGGAGCGCTTCGGTGACGAAGGCCTTGAGCGTCTGGCCGCGCTCCGCGGCCTTCGACTTGGCCTTGCGGAACAGCGGGTCCGGAATCTCGATGGTCGTCTTCACGCGCCCATATTACCATATTTACGGGCCGCTCGCCGCGCCGTTGGCGGCGACTCTGCCGCCGCGACCGGCTGAGGGTCCTCGGCCCCGGTCGATCGCATCGGGCCGGCTTGGATCTAGGGCGCGTAGCCCATCACGTGCATCGCGCCCTGGGGCACCAGCACATCGTGCAGCGCCCGCAAGCCCTTGTCGGGCTCCGGACCAGAGGCAGTGCTTGGGCTGCCATTCGGCGGGCCTTTCCGCAAATCCCGACGCATGCCGGCCCAAGATCAGCGATTGACGGCTGCACCCGGCGTCGGTCTTGCTGCCCGAAGGCCGACTGGATTTTTTCATCCTGTTGGGTGACACCGGACAAGAAGGAGCAAGTCGATCACATGACGCATCTGTTCGCACGGCTGCGCATTCGCGGCCTCGGCGTCGCGGCTCGCCTCCTGCCCGCGCCGACGCCGTTCATGCTGACGGGGCCGGGCTCGTCGGTCCAACTCGCCCGATTGATTGCCGACCGAGAAGGTCGCGTTCTTCGAAGACCTCGGACGAGGCCTCTTCTTGCCGGAAGGGAGCACCGACGCGTTCGTCGCGCAGGCGAAGCGGCTCGTCGCAGAGCGATATCCCGACCTGAACGGCCCGGATTACGCCACGATCATCGATCAGCCTGCCTTCGATCGGCTCGTCGCGACGCTCGAGGATGCGAAGGCGCGCGGAGCGACCGTCGTCAACCTGGCGCCGGACCAGCAGCTCGATGCCCGTCGCCGCAAGCTCGCCCCGCACATCGTTCTCGGGGTGAACGACGAGATGAAAGTCATGAAGGAGGAGATCTTCGGGCCGCTGTTGCCGGTCAAGCCGTATCGCGAGGCCGAAGAGGTCATCGCTTACGTCAACGGTCACGACCGCCCGCTCGCGTTCTATCCGTTCACCAACGACAAGCGACTTGCCCAGCGGTACATCACCGAGGTTCTCTCGGGCAGCGTCGGCGTGAATGAGGCGATCGTGCAGGTGGGCCAGCACGACCTGCCGTTCGGCGGCGTCGGCGCGAGCGGCATGGGGCACTACCATGGCTACGAGGGCTTCCTGACCTTCTCCAAGCTCCGGCCGGTCTTTCGCCAGGGGCGTTTCTCGTCGATCCAGGTGGCGCTGCAGCCGCCCTACGGAAAGCGCGCGAAGCTCGCCCTGGACTGGATGTTCACGTTGCGAGGCTAGCGCCCGCGGTCGCGCAATGAATGAAGAGACCCGGGCGAGGGGTCCGTTGGCGCCCGGGTCTGATGAGTCAGGGCGCCCGACATGTGGTCCGGGCGCATTCCCATCGCGTCAACCGATGGAATGGGGCAGGTCAATGGTTGCGACCGCTGCCCGCCTCCTCGAGATCGCGCATCACGGCATCCAGGTTGAACGAGGCCGGCTTCTGCCGCGGCGGGAACTTCACGAAGTTCTCGATCTGGCTGGCGACCACGCCCTGCATCAAATACACAATGTAGGCGTGGGAAATCATCCAGTCGTAATAGGTGTTCGAGTTCTCGTCGGCCCGCTCGAACGGGTCACGCCTCAGATTGAACATTTTCGGCACCCGCAACTTCACAAACGGCTCCATCCAGCACGCCAGCTGCCTGGCGCGTTGCTCCATCAGCACCACCTTCCAATCCTGCATGCGGATGGCCAGGATGTCGCCGTCGTCGCTGATGTAGAAGAAGGAACTCCGCGGGCTCTCCTTCACCTCGCCCTTCAGGTAGGGCAGCATGTTGAAGCCGTCGATGTGGACCTTGAAGGTCTTCTTGCCGGCCTTGTAGCCCTTGAGCAGCTTCTCCTTGATCTCCGGCTCGCCGGCGGCGGCCAGGAAGGTCGACAACCAGTCCTGGTGCGTCACGATGCCGTTGATCACCGTCCCCGCCTTGAACTTGCCGGGCCAGCGCACGAAGCAAGGCACCCGCCAGCCGCCCTCCCAGTTGGTGTTCTTCTCGGAGCGGAACGGCGTGATGCCGGCATCCGGCCAGCTGT
>Ga0315276_10003720_pt1 | contig 13958 bp, 10 predicted proteins | sample YL17G05_0_MG_FD_204542 | JGI IMG/M metagenome (GOLD analysis project Ga0315276, IMG submission 204542) | Sediment microbial communities from Yellowstone Lake, YNP, Wyoming, USA - YL17G05_0 | ecosystem: Environmental > Aquatic > Freshwater > Lake > Sediment | place: USA: Wyoming | collected...
GTCAGCCTCGAAATTGACCAATGCGCTGGGCGCGAGCGTTCCGAGCGTCGTGACTACCCTCGTATGCGGCACGAGGTTCACTTCGAAGGCACTGCCGTCCACCCGATTGACGGTCAGGCTGACACCGTCGACGGTTACTGACCCCTTTGCCGCCAGGAAGCGCGCGAGAGGTGGTGGCGCTTCGATCGAGAGCTGCAGCGAGCCTGCGTCCTCGCGGGCGGCGATCACCCGCGCCACGCCATCGACATGCCCGGTCACGTAGTGCCCGCCGAGCGCGTCGCCAGCGGCGAGTGCCGGTTCAAGGTTGACCGCGGCGCCAGGCGCGAGCGACCCAAGAGTCGTGCACTGCAGGGTTTCGCACGAAACGGTGGCGTAGAAGCGTCCTGGCGCAATGCGCGTGGCGGTAAGGCAGACACCAGCCACGCAGAGGCTGTCGCCTGCGCGCCAGCCGTCCGTCGCGAGCCCGCCGGTGTCGATGGTCAGTTCGAGCAATCCGCCGGCACGGCTGCTCTCGACGATGCTGCCGACTTTCATGACGATTCCGGTGAACATGCGGTGCCGTTCAGCCCTGCAACGGCCGCAGCACAATGCGCATATCGCAGCCGACGCGGCACAGGTCGGAAATGGAGAACTCCATGCGTCCGATCATCGAGGCGACACCGGACAGCCGGATCAGCGGCTGCGCATCGGTGCCGAGCAGCGTCGGCGCGAAATAGAGTACCAGTTCGTCCACCAGCTGCGCCCGCAAGAACGCACCGGCGAGCGTCGGGCCGCTTTCGAGCTGCAATTCATTGACTTCGAGCCCGGCCAGGTGCTGCATCACGGCCACCAGATCAAGGCCGTCCGGACCCGCAGGAATGCGTTCGACGCAGGCCCCGGCGGCTTCCAGCGCGTCGCTGCGCGCCGCATCGGTGCTGGCGGTCAGCACCAACAACCGGCCCGGCGGCGCAACGATGCGCGCCGACGGCGCAATCCGCAGTCGCGTGTCCAGCACGACCCGCAACGGCTGTCGCGTCGCCTCCGGCAGGCGCAGGTCGAGCCGCGGATCATCGGCGAGTACCGTTGCCGATCCGGTCATCACAGCCGATGATCTTGCACGCAGGCGCTGCACATCGGCGCGCGCGGCATCACCGGTAATCCACCGGCTCTGACCATCTGCGAGCGCCGTGCGACCGTCGAGACTTGCGGCAAGCTTGACACGGACCCAGGGCCGCCCGCGCTCCATGCGCGACAAGAAGCCGGCATTGAGCGACCTGGCCTCTGCCGCGAGCTGGCCGCTCGTCACTTCGATGCCGGCAGCGGCAAGCCGCGCAGCGCCACCACCGCTCACGCGCGGATTTGGATCGCCGATCGCATAGCAGACACGCCGCAAGCCTGCCGTGATCAGCGCATCTGCGCAGGGCGGCGTCCGTCCGTGATGGCAACAGGGTTCGAGCGTCACATATGCAGTGGCTCCGCGCGCCGCGACACCGGCAATGGCAAGTGCGACGGCTTCCGCATGCGGGCCACCGGCCCGATCATGCCAGCCCTCGGCGATCACACGTTCGCCATCGGCGATGACACAGCCGACCCGCGGATTCGGATCCGTGGTGCAGAGGCCACGGCCTGCCAGTTCGAGCGCCCTGGTCATGTGCCGCGTATCCAGCTCGTCGCGCGCGTTCATTGCTTCTTCGGGGTCCCGCGCCCCTGGGCCGGCAACAATGACATCTGCCCGGTTGCCGGATCCTGCCGCTGCTTCTGCCCCAGCTGCTCGATCTCCGCGCGGAATGCGTCGGCATCCTCGAAGCGGTGATAGACCGACGCATAGCGCACGTACGCGACCTCATCCAGCTGGCGTAATTCCTCCATGACGAATTCGCCGATCGCACGCGACGCAACCTCGCGCTCGCCCAGCACTCGCAACCGGTGACAGATCCGTTCGATTGCCGACTCGACGTCATCGCGCGGAATCGGCCTTTTCTCGAATGCCTTCATGATCCCGGCGCGCAACTTGCCCTCGTCAAATGGCTGCCGCGTCTGGTCACTCTTGACGACCTGCGGGAGCACCAGTTCTGCGGTCTCGAATGTCGTGAATCGCTCACCGCAGGCGAGGCACTCGCGCCGGCGGCGGATCTGGTGGCCCTCACCCGCGAGTCGCGAGTCGGTCACTTTCGTATCTTCGTGATTGCAGAACGGGCAGTGCACTGCCGCCCTCCGGTTGCGCGCTCAGCCGTAAACGGGAAAGCGCGCGCAGATTGCGAGCACCTGGGCGCGAATGCGCTCCACCACGGATTCATCGCCCATGCCGTCCAGCACGTCGGCAATCCATGCGCCGACCTGCTTCGATTCGTCGAGGCCGAAGCCGCGCGTTGTGATCGCGGGCGTGCCGATCCTGAGCCCGCTGGTGACGAATGGCGGCCGCGGATCATTCGGCACCGCATTCTTGTTGACCGTCATGTGCGCGCGGCCCAGCGCCGCATCGGCATCCTTGCCCGTGTAGGTGCGACCGATCAGGTCGAGCAGGAACAGGTGATTGTCGGTCCCGCCAGAAACGATGCGGTAACCTCGCCCGATGAGTTCGGCCGCCATGGTCTGCGCATTGGCGACGACCTGACGCTGGTAGGTGACGAATTCAGGCGACAACGCCTCGAGGAACGCTACCGCCTTGGCCGCGATGACGTGCATCAGCGGGCCACCCTGGGTGCCCGGGAAAATCATGGAATTGAGCTTCTTGTGCAGGTCGGCATGCTCGCGCGCGAGGATCAGGCCGCCACGCGGTCCGCGCAGCGTCTTGTGGGTCGTGGTCGTGACCACATCCGCGATCGGCACCGGATTCGGGTAGACCCCCGCGGCGACGAGGCCGGCGACATGCGCCATGTCGACGACAAACCAGGCTCCGACCGAGTCGGAGATGCTGCGAAAGCGCTGCCAGTCGACGACTCGCGAATAGGCCGAGAAGCCCGCGAGAATCATCTTCGGGCGATGCTCCAGTGCCAGACGCTGCACGCTCTCATAGTCGATCTCGCCGGTGGCCGGATCGAGCCCGTACTGCACGGCATTGAACAGCTTCCCGGAGAAATTGACCTTGGCCCCGTGTGTCAGGTGCCCGCCGTGATCGAGACTCATGCCCAGCAGCGTGTCGCCCGGCTTCAGCAGGGTCAGATAGACCGCAGCATTCGCCTGCGAGCCAGAATGCGGCTGGACATTGGCGTATGCGGCGCCAAACAGCTTTTTCGCACGATCGATCGCCAGCTGCTCCGCGATGTCCACATTCTCGCAGCCGCCGTAATAGCGCTTGCCGGGATAGCCCTCGGCGTACTTGTTGGTCAGCACCGTGCCCTGCGCCTCCATCACGCGCGGGCTCGCGTAATTCTCGGACGCGATCAGCTCGAGGTGCTGTTCCTGACGCAAGCGCTCTGCACCGATCGCAGCGGCGAGTTCGGGATCAAATCCCTGGATTTTCATGTCGGGGCGAAACATGGTAGCCGCGTAGTTTAACCGAAAGCCGGCCGCCTACGCCGCCTCGACGAATGCCCGCACGACCCTGGTCCACGCGCGCGCGAGATTACGCCGGTTGTAGCCGCCGCCGCCCACGCCGAGAATCCGCCCCGATGCAAATCGGTCGGCAATCTGGCACAGCCGCTTTGCTGCATACGCATGGGCTTCCTCGGTCAGGCGCAGGTGCGTGATCGGATCACCCTCGAGACTGTCAGCCCCGCACTGGAAGATCAGGAATTGCGGCCGGTGGCGCTCCAGATGTGCTTCGACGGATGCCCAGGCTTCGAGAAATTCGCGATCACCGGCACCGGGTGGCAATGGCAGGTTCAGTTTCGTGCCGAGGGCCGATCCGGTGCCCGACTCCTCGCTGGAACCAGTTCCCGGATAAAGGAAGCGCCCGTCCTCATGCAGGTCGGCGAATATCAGCGCCGGATCGTCCTCGAATCCGTAGTAGACACCGTCGCCGTGGTGCGCATCGATGTCGATGTAGGCGATTCGCTCGAGTCCATGCGCCTTCTTCAGGTGCTCGACCACCACGCCGCAGTCGTTGAAAACGCAGAAACCGGCGGCATGACCACGCGAGGCATGGTGCAGGCCCGCGATTGGCACGAATGCGCGCCGGGCCTGGCGCGTCATCAGGGCCTCGGTCGCGACCAGCGACGCGCCGACCACATCGCAGGCGGCCTCATAGATTCCTTTCCAGGCCGGCGTATCGCCGGCATCCAGGAATCCTTCGCCGGTCAGGGAGCGTGCCTGGACCAGGTCGATATAGGCCGGCAGGTGAAACAGCTCGAGCTCACTCCGCGTCGCGGCGCGCGGTGCAAGCGTTTGCACGCGGCTGTCGAGACCCTCGGCCGCGAGTTCGCGCACAAACGCCTCGTGCCGGTCGGATCCAAAGGGATGGCCATCGCCGAAGGCATAGCGCGCGATGCGCTCGCCGACGACGATACAGGTGCCCGTTCCGCCGGTGTTCGCCAAGACAGCCGCCACGCGCGAGGAAACCGGCCGAAGCCTAGCACAGCGTCGCTTTGCTCCCCGCTGGCGGCATGGCTGCGCTTCGCAGATAATCCGCCGCCCCCTGACAAGCGCGGAAGAATATCGAGCCATGGCCCAGTACATCTACACGATGATTCGCGTCGGCAAGGTCGTGCCGCCGAAGCGCCACATCCTGCGCGACATCTCCCTGTCATTCTTCCCGGGAGCGAAAATCGGCGTGCTGGGCCTCAATGGCTCCGGCAAGTCGACATTGCTGCGGATCATGGCCGGCATCGACCAGGAAATCGAAGGCGAAGCCCGCCCGCAACCCGGCATCAAAATCGGCCTGTTGCCGCAGGAGCCGCAGCTCGATCAGGAAAGTGATGTACGCATGATCGTCGAGCAGGCCGTGCAGCCGGTGAAGGACGCGCTCACCCGCATCGAGCAGGTCTACACCGCCTACAGCGAGCCTGACGCCGATTTCGATCGCCTCGCCAAGGAACAGGGGGAGCTTGAGGCGTTCATCGCCAGCGTCGACGGACACAACCTCGAACGGCAGCTCGACGTCGCGGCCGATGCGCTGCGGCTGCCGCCGTGGGAGGCGAAGATCAGCCAGCTCTCCGGCGGCGAGCGGCGTCGCGTCGCGCTGTGCCGGCTCCTGCTGTCGAAACCCGACATGCTGCTGCTCGATGAGCCGACTAACCACCTGGACGCCGAGTCCGTTGCATGGCTCGAAAAATTCCTCGAACAGTATCCCGGCACCGTGATCTGCGTGACACATGATCGTTACTTCCTCGACAATGTCGCGGGCTGGATACTGGAGCTCGATCGTGGCTTCGGCATTCCCTGGCAGGGCAATTACTCCTCGTGGCTCGAGCAGAAGGAGCAGCGGCTCGCGCAGGAAGAAAAGCAGCAGGAAGGATTGCGCCGGACGCTCGCCCACGAGCTCGAATGGGTGCGCGCCAACCCGAAGGCGCGCCAGGCCAAGAGCAAGGCCCGCCTGCGCCAGTTCGATGAGTTGTCCTCGGTGGAATTCCAGGCCCGCAATGAGACCAACGAGATCTACATCCCGCCCGGCCCGCGACTCGGCGATCTGGTCATCGAAGTCGAGAAGCTCCGCAAGGCCTATGGCGACCGACTGCTACTTGACGGCCTGTCATTCCGGCTGCCGCCCGGCGGCATCGTCGGCATCATCGGGCCGAATGGCGCCGGCAAGACCACTCTGTTCCGGATGCTGATCGGCACGGAGCAGCCGGATGCGGGCAGCGTCCGCATCGGGCCAACCGTCAAGCTCGCGCACGTCGACCAGACACGCGACATCCTCGACGACGGCAAGACCGTCTGGCAGGAAATCTCGGGCGGGCTCGATATGATCAAGGTCGGCAACTACGAGACGCCGTCGCGCGGCTACGTGGGCCGCTTCAATTTCCGCGGCAACCAGCAGCAGCAGCAGATCGGCGAACTCTCCGGCGGCGAGCGCAATCGCGTGCACCTCGCGAAGCTCCTGAAGAGCGGCGCCAATGTGCTGCTGCTCGACGAACCGACCAATGACCTCGACGTCGAGACCCTGCGTGCGCTGGAAGAGGCTTTGCTGAATTTCCCGGGCTGCGCCGTCGTGATCTCGCACGACCGGTGGTTCCTCGACCGCATTGCCACGCATATCCTGGCGTTCGAGGGTAACAGCGAAGTCACCTGGTTCGAGGGCAATTACCAGGACTACGTGGCCGACCTGCGCCAGCGCAAGGGCGAGAACGCCGACCAGCCGCACCGCCTGCGGTACAAGCCGCTGCACGCCTGACCCTGCCGCGGCATTTCCGCTAGACTGGAATCATCCGGACAGCCGGTGGGGGACGGGCATGGCGGTGTTCATCGACTCTGCGGGGCGCCTGCACCATGACCAGAACAGCGGTCTGGCGTTGCACTGCCCCCATTGCCAGGTACTCGCGCACATCACCCCGGTCTCGGTGCCAGACTTCAACGTGCTGCAGTTGCACAAGCCAAGCCAGGTGGGCCTCGTCTACCGTTGCGAGGCCTGCAACGCACCGATATTCCTGCGCTTTGCGGTCAAGCTCTACGCGGGCAGCCGCGTCGAACTCGCACCGAATTTCATCGAGCTGGAACGGCCGCGCGAAAAATTCAGCTTTACCCACCTGCCGGAAGAAGCCGAACTGCTGTTGAAGGAAGCTCTCGCCTGCTTTTCAGCCGCCTGCTACAACGCATTCGCCTCGATGTGCCGGCGTGTCGCGCAATGCGTGTTCGCCGATCTCGGCGAGGACGGCAAATTGCAGCTCTATGATGAACTCACGAATATCCGCCGGCTCGCGGAACTCGATGACGACTCCTTCGCCGTCGTCAAGAAGGTCCTGTTCGAAGGGGATTCACAGGGCAGGCCCGGGCCACCCATGATCGACAACTTTCAGGCAGGCGTACTGCTCGAGGTCATCAAGGACCTGCTGTACCAGGCATATGTGCGCCGCGGCCGCCTGCAGCAGGCAATGATGGTCAGGCGTTATTTCGCCGAGGATGCCGCATCGAAGGTCACGCCATTGCCAACGCGTGGGCCCGACCCCGGACGCTCAGCCTAGCCAGACCCGGGCGTTGCGGAATATCCGCATCCATCCGCTATCCTCGCCGGCCCCGGCCGGCCGCCAGGAATTCTGTGAGCTGCGGAATACACGCTCCGGATGCGGCATCATGATCGCGACACGCCCGTCTTCCGAAACAAGTCCCGCGATACCCTGTGGCGAGCCATTCGGGTTGGCCGGATAGCATGTCGCGACCGCGCCGCGATTGTCGACGAAGCGCATGACCGTCAGTGCCGCAGCCTGCTGCTCATCTGCGGCAGTCCTGAATTCGGCGCGCCCCTCGCCATGCGCGACGGCGATCGGCAGTCTTGATCCCGCCATCCCGGCGAAGAACAACGAACGCGATTCGCCGATTTCGACCAGCGAAAGGCGGCCCTCGAACTGCTCCGAGCGATTCCGCACGAAGCGCGGCCAGCACGCGGCGCCCGGAATCAGTGTTGCGAGCGCCGCAAGCATCTGGCATCCATTGCAGATACCCAGCGTGAAGTTGTCGCCGCGCTTGAACCAGCCTGCGAACAACTCGCGCGCACGGTCATTGAACAGGATCGACTTCGCCCAGCCCTCGCCCGCACCCAGCACGTCGCCATAACTGAAGCCGCCGCAGGCCACGAGCCCATGGTATCCATCGAGTCGCTCGCCGCCCTCCAGCAGATCGGTCATGTGCAGGTCTACGGTCGAAAAACCGGCGCGATCGAATGCCGCTGCCATCTCGACCTGGCTGTTGACACCCTGCTCGCGCAGGATCGCGACGCACGGCCGCGCGCCGCTCGCGATCATCGGCGCGGCGATATCGGCGTCAGGATCAAATGACGGTTGCCAGGACAGGCCGGGATCCGATTCGTCGAGCCGCGATGCCTGCTCCTCGTCGGCACAGTCCGGTTGGTCACGCATCCGCTGCATGCACCAACTGGTCTCGGCCCAGAGCCCGCGCAGCCGCACGCGGTCATCGTCGATGAGGCTCCGGCCATTGGCGACGATGTGGATCCGGCGGCCGCGCGCCACCTTGCCGATCAGGCGCGCGTGCTGCCTGAGTCCATGCCGCGCCAGGATTTCGAGCACCGCGCCCGAATCGCCCTCGCGCAATTGCAGGACCGCGCCAAGTTCCTCGCTGAACAGCGCCGCCACGGGGTCTGCGACCACGCCGAGGTCGACATCAATATCCGCGCGGCCCGCGAATGCCATTTCGAGCAATGTGATCGCAAGGCCACCATCGGAACGGTCGTGATAGGCGAGCGCGAGACCCGCATCCGCGAGTGCACGGATTGCCGCAAAGAATGCTGCGAGCAACTGCGGATCATCGAGATCCGGTGGCCGGTCGCCGATCCGGCCATGAACCTGCGCCAGGCATGAACCGCCCAGCCGGTCGCGACCGGCGCCGAGATCAAGCAGCAGGAGCAGCGTCGGGCCCTGCGCAGTATCCAGCACCGGTGTCAGCGTGCGGCGCACATCTGCGACTGGAGCGAAAGCGGAGATGACGAGCGACAGAGGGGCGATCACCGAACAATCAGTCGAATCCCGCCGCCAGGTCGAGCGCATCGACAGCGAATCCTTGCCGACCGGGATTGCAATGCCGAGCGCCGGGCACAATTCCTCGCCAATCGCGCGCACCGTGTCATACAGGCTGGCATCCTCGGCAGGCTCGCCGCAGGCCGCCATCCAGTTGGCCGACAGGCGGATGTCACTGATCAGGCGCACGTCGGCCGCCGCGATATTGGTGATCGCTTCGCCGATGGCCACGCGCCCCGATGCCGGGCCATCCAGCAGCGCGATCGGCGGACGCTCGCCGACGGACATCGCTTCTCCGCAGTGACCGCGCAGTCCGGACAGCGTCACGGCCACATCGCTGACCGGCACCTGCCAGGGACCGACCAACGGATCGCGGCTGATAAGCCCGCCGACACTGCGGTCGCCGATGGTCACGAGGAAACCCTTGTCCGCAATCGTCGGCAGCCGCAGCAGCCGTTCAAGCGCCTGCGCCGGATCGATACCCGTCGCGTCGAATCCATCGCCGGTCCAGGCACGACGTCTCGCTTCACGCCGCATGCGCGGCGGCTTGCCGAGCAGCGCCATAACCGGCATGTCGACCGGCCGCTCTCTGAAATGAGCATCGTGCACCTGCAACTGGCCGTCGCCGGTCGTGCTGCCAATCACGGCGCATGGGCAACGTTCACGCCGGCACAAGGCGAGGAATTGCCCGAGGCGTTCCGGCGCTATGGCAAGAACGTAACGTTCCTGCGCTTCATTGCACCAGATCTCGAGCGGCGACATGCCAGGCTCGTCATTCGGCACATCGCGCAATTCGATGCGCCCGCCGAGCCTGCTGTGCGCGATGACCTCTGGCACGGCATTCGACAGTCCGCCGGCGCCGACGTCGTGGATTATCAGGATCGGATTGTCCTTTCCCATCGCCCAACAACAGTCGATAACCTCTTGCGCGCGCCGCTGCATTTCCGGATTGCCGCGCTGCACCGACGCGAAATCAAGTTGCTCAGTGCTCGCGCCGCTGCCGAGTGACGACGCGGCGCCGCCGCCGAGGCCGATCAACATGGCCGGTCCGCCCAGCAGGACCAGGCGGGCACCGACCGGCACCTCGCCCTTCTCGACGTGCATTCGCCGCACGTTGCCGAGTCCGCCCGCGATCATGATCGGCTTCTGGTAACCGCGCACGACGCCTGCTGGATCGGACGGGAGTCGCATCTCGAAGGTCCGGAAGAAACCCAGAATGCCCGGCCGGCCGAATTCATTGTTGAAGGCCGCGGCGCCGATGGGCCCTTCCAGCATGATGTCGAGTGCCGAGGCGATGCGTGGTGACCGGCCATTATCGATCTCCCAGGGCTGCTCGAATCCCGGTATCCGCAGATTCGATACCGTGAATCCCACCAGGCCGGCTTTCGGCTTTGCGCCGAGCCCGGTCGCGCCCTCATCCCGGATTTCACCGCCAGATCCAGTGGCCGCCCCCGGAAACGGTGAAATGGCGGTCGGGTGATTGTGCGTCTCCACCTTGATCAGGATGTCGGCCGGCTCGTCGTGCCAGTGATAGCGGCGATCGCCCGCGTCAGGGAAAAAGCGGCTCGCGACCGGACCCGCAATCACCGCCGCATTGTCGCTGTAGGCGGAAAGCACGCCGTCCGGGCTTCGATCGCGCGTGTGACGGATCATCGCGAACAATGTCCGCTGCTGCGTCACCCCGTCGATCACCCAGTCCGCATTGAAGATCTTGTGACGGCAATGCTCGCTGTTCGCCTGCGCGAACATCATCACCTCGACATCCGTCGGATCGCGCCCCATGCGCAGGTAGATATCCGCCAGGTAGTCGATTTCCTCCTTCGACAGGGCGAGCCCGAGTTCGGCATTGGCGCGTGCAAGCGCCGCCGCCGGTGCCGCGCCAAGCGCGATGCTCGCCATTGGTCGCGGGTCATGCGATTCAAACATGCGCGCTGCGCCTGCGGGATCCGCCAGCACTGCCTCGGTCATCGGATCGTGCAAGGCCGGGGCAAGGGCCTTGAGTTGCGGCGACGTGAGAGCAGAATCCGCTTCGAACCGCCACAGCTTGCCGCGCTCGATGCGCCTGACAAAGTCGAGACCGCAGACATGCGCGATGTCTGTCGCCTTGGACGACCACGGCGAGATCGTCCCCGCTCGCGGCACGGTCAGCATCAGCTGATCGCTGCTGGCCGCGCCGGCCGCGCGTGGTTCATGGTCGAGCAGGCGCTCCAGGATCTGCAGCTCTTCGGCTGCGGGCGCTCGCGAGTGATCGACGAAGTGACGGAAGCGCACGTGTACGCGCCGAATCGACGGCACGACGCTGCGGAGCGACGCAAGGAGTCTCTCTAGGCGGAAGTCGGAAAGTGCGGGTGCGCCTTCGAGTTCCAGCATCGAGCGCCGTCAGCGCTTGGCGCCCGGGTCGGTGCCGGCGGGGTACATCTGGACCGGGAACTGGGTGACATTGCCCCCCTCGAGCGCACTGATCTTGCTCACGCCCTGCTTGCGAACCTCGTCGATCCGTATGATCGAGTGCAGCGGCAGGTATGTGCGCTTGACCCCTTCGAATTCCGTCTTGATGCGCTCCTCGGCCGGATCAACCACGACGCTGCTGCGTTCGCCGAACACGAGCTCCTCGACCTCGACGAAGCCGAACAGCCCGCCATGGCTGACTTTGCGGGCGTAGATCTCATAGACCTTGCCCTGATTCGCGAAAACAACCTTGAATATGTGACTTGTGGCCATGATCCGGGTGGGGGTCGTCCTGCCGTGGCCGCGCTATTATACCGGTCCAGTCAGGCGTGATGCGGGAGCCGTGGTCCATCGGCTGCCCGTTCCGGGGTTTCTTGATGGCGCTCAGGTTGAAGATTGTCAGCGACAACGCCGGTTCCGCCGGCGAGCACGCGCGCTGGATATTCGGCGTCAATGGCGGGCGCATCGGGCGCAATGATGGCAATGACTGGGTACTTCGCGACACGGACCGCTACGTTTCGGGGCGGCATGCCGAAATCGAGCATCGTGGCGGTACCTGGTGGGTGCGCGATGTCAGCACCAATGGCACATTCATCAATGACGCCGACGAGGCGCTCGGGCGGGATCGTGTGCATCAGCTCGCGAATGGTGATCGTATCCGGATCGGCGAATACGACATCGAGGTCGAGATATCCGGCGGCAACGACTTCCCCGCCAATGAGGCGCAGCCGATCAGCGAAGCGGACCTGGACGCCTCCTTCGAGGTCAAGTCACTTCTTGGGTCTGGCAGGCGTGAACACGATTCCCGTCCGCGCCGCCGTCCGGATGCCGCCGCAGTCGCGCCGCCGCAGGCCGCCGCGCCGGCTGCAGCGCCTGCAATACCACCCGCGCAGACACCGTCCGGTCGTGCCCGCGATGAACAGGACCTGTGGCCGGGACTCGTTGCGCTGTGCAAGGGAGCGGGCATCGACCCGCGCGCATTGCCGCCTGAATCACGCATCGCCGCCCTGAACCAGGCAGGTCAGTTGCTGCGTGAAACACTGGTCGGCTTCACCGAACTCGCCCAGGCCCGCGCAGAATTTGCGGGCAATTTCGGCATCACTTCCGGTGCGCGCGGGCGCGACGCGACCGGCACGGTGGCGCAGATTTCCGCGGTCGAACCGCTGCTGGAGATGCTGCTGGCCGGTCGCGGACCTGGCGATGCACGGGCGGTCGACGAGATCCGCGGCCAGTTCGCGCGCGCAAGACATCATGAGATTGCTGTTTCAGCGGCGCTTCGCGAGGCACTCTCGGCCGTATTCGAAAAACTGGACCCTGACGAACTCGAGGCCCAGCTCGGCAGGCGCGCCAAGGGTGCGGCGACGGTAGACACGCAATTGCGCCTGTGGAACCGGTATCGCGAATTGTTCCGTGCGACAGTGCAAACCGGTGATGCGGGACTGCCGGCGGTATTCCTGGTGGCATTCGCCCGCGCCTACGAATCGATCTCCTCGGGTGGCAGCGCGCGGCCCGAGGGTCAGCAGGACTGAATCTGGCGGAGAGGGTGGGATTCGAACCCACGAATACCTTTTGAGTATTACTGGAATTCCAGTCCAGCGCCTTCGACCGCTCGGCCACCTCTCCGGGGCTGCGAAGCCTACCGGAGTCGGGCTCCTCGCAGCAACCGAGGCAGCTGCGTCGTTCAGAATCTCCAGCCGAGGAACAGGTTCAATCCGTCAAAGGTCGGCGTGCCGGTAGCGTTGGTGAAGTCCACCCAGCTCATCCGGTAGCTGCCGCTCAACGAAAACGAATCACTCAGGTGATAGCGCAAGCCGGCACCCAGCTGGTAGGTCAGCCCGTCGAAGGTCTTCGTGTCCTGGAAGCTCGTGCAGACGTACCCGTACCACGGGTCCCACCAGCAGCCGATCTGAGGCGGCCGGGTTGCGATGTTTGTGTCCACCCAGTTCCAGCCGATCCCAGTCACGACGAAGGGAGTGAGGGGGCCCGACATGAAATTGTAGGTGAGGTCGAATACCAGGCCCAGGGAGTCAAGCCTGCCGCTGACCGGGAATACTTCTCCCGGATCATCCCCGGCAATACTGGCGTCGTAGTCGCGCCCGTCGTAGCTGACGTTCGCACCGATCTCGAAGTGGCTCGTGAGGTCGTAGCCGACGCCGACCATGAAGCCGGTGCTGCTGGCGAATTCGGCCGTAGTGCCTCCCTCGAAGTCTGCACTGGCGTTGAGCTGGTAGGCGACGCCGAGGCGCGTCTCCCATTCCCTGCCCTCATTCATCCCGACATCCAGCGCACCGCCGGCTGCAGCCGGCACTTCGACGCCCGCTGCTGACGGCGAGGCGGCGCCGGCAGAGGCCTGGGAATTGGTCGAGTAGGCCGGCGGATGATCAAGGCACCGGCCTTTCTCCAGCGGCAGCTCGGTCGCCATGACCTGAGGGATCGGCAGCGCATTGCGCGTGTCCGGCGGGAGGGCGCCATCCGGGACCCGCAATGGCGCTGTATCCTGCGCAGACTGGTAGGGACTGGCCTTTTCGCATCCCGAATTGGCATCGGGCAGCAGGCTGCAGCCTGTCGCGAGCAGGCAAACTGGCAACAGGATCCAGAGTCGCTTCATTCCTTCCTCACTTGGCCACTCCCGCTCGTTGCATCGCCCCAAGCACCGCGCCGTGGTGCACCTCGGACAACCGGGTCAGTGGTAGCCGAATTCCGGGGCCAATCAGTCCCAGGTGCTCGAGTGCCCACTTCGCGGGAATCGGGTTGGCCTCCACGAATAGGGCCTTGTGCAGACCGCCGAGGCGGTCGTCGAGTTCCGCAGCGCGCAGGCTGTCGCCAGACAGCGCGGCTTCTATCCTCTCATGCATCAGGTTTGGCGCGACATTCGCCGTAACCGAGATGACGCCCTGTGCGCCGCCCAGGATCAGTTCCCGGCAGGTCGCATCGTCGCCCGAAAGCAGCAGGAAGTCATCTCCGCAG
>Ga0315276_10003722_pt1 | contig 13954 bp, 8 predicted proteins | sample YL17G05_0_MG_FD_204542 | JGI IMG/M metagenome (GOLD analysis project Ga0315276, IMG submission 204542) | Sediment microbial communities from Yellowstone Lake, YNP, Wyoming, USA - YL17G05_0 | ecosystem: Environmental > Aquatic > Freshwater > Lake > Sediment | place: USA: Wyoming | collected...
GGGCGGTGCTGTGGGACGCGGCTGAAGGCAAGAAGGTCAAGTGTAAGTTGTGTGCGCATCGGTGCGTGATTGGCGACGGCAAATTAGGCAGGTGCTGTGTGCGCAAGAACATAGACGGCGTATTGTACTCGCTAAACTACTATAAGGTTTGCTCTGCTAATCCCGACCCGATTGAGAAAAAGCCATTGTATCATTTTCAGCCTGGGTCGAGCAGTTTTTCCATCGCCACGATGGGTTGTAATTTTCGCTGTGAATTTTGCCAGAACTGGCAGATAAGCCAGGCGGTTGTCGAAGACGGCCAAATTGACGGGCAGGCGATAAGCGCGGAGCAGATTGTAACGGCGGCGGTTCGCAGCGGGTGCAAATCGATAGCATATACCTATACCGAGCCGACGGTTTTTATGGAACTGTGCAACGATTGCGGGCGGCTGGCGAAGAAAAGCGGGCTGGCGAATGTTTTTGTCAGCAACGGCTACCAGACTATCGAGGCGATTGATTTTGCCAAAGACTGGCTTGACGGGATAAACGTTGACCTGAAAGCATTCAGCGAAGATTATTACAAGAGATTATGCAAGGCGCATCTGCAGCCGGTTTTAGATACGCTTAAATATATTGCGAAGGAGACGAAAATCTGGCTTGAGATTACGACTTTGCTGATTCCGGGGGAGAATGACAGCGACGATGAACTGAAGAAGCTCGCCGAGTTTATCGTTAACGAGGTCGGCGCTGATGTCCCGTGGCATATCAGCCGTTTTCATCCGCAGTATAAGTATGTGGATTCTTCACCGACGCCGGTGAAGGCCCTCGAACGTGCGGAGCAGATAGGCAGGGAAGCAGGGCTGCATTATGTTTATATCGGTAATGTGCCGGGGTCGAAATCGGAGAACACTTCTTGTTATAACTGCGGGATGGCGCTGATTGAACGCCTCGGCTACCAGGTGTCGGCAAACCATATAACCAACGGCGGCTGTCCGGACTGTGGGACAAAAATAGCGGGCTATGAATTGTAATTTATAGCCAATCCACGCCTTATCTGCTCTGGAGCAGCATTTTGACCACGTCACGGGTCATAGGGACGCTATAGTCATAAGAAGCCAGAATCGCAGAATCAGCGGCATTGACAATCCTTATGGTCAGATAGACCCTGTCGGAGGCAAAGGCGTAAGTGCCGACGACCATAGCGTTGGCGTTGTGTTTGGTGCTGATATCGGACAGTTCACGGCTGAGCAGAAATTCTCCCGAACCTTCCTTGATAAAAATTGTTGTGCGTAACTTCAGCTCTATGGCGGTGTAGCCGAGCTGTTTGAACCGTGACGAGATTTGTTCGGAAACCATTCTGCCGAAAGTGGAGGACTCGTTCAAATTATCGATGTTGACAAAACTTGCGACCAGAAGCGGGCTGTCTTTTAACATATCTTTAGGCAGTTTTCCAACGAGGTATTCCGCGGCTTTGTAATTGGCGGCGGTGACAACATCATCATTCGCATCAACGAGCCTTATGTTATTTTCAATGGCGTACAAGAGTATTTTGTGTTCCGCTTTTTCGCGCTCGGTGAGGTTTTTGAGTTGTTCCATTTTGGCCTCATCCCGAGCTTTTCGTAATTCGTAGCTGTCGTATTTTGATTCAGAGACGTCGAGAACCGGCTTAGTGGTTTTGGCTGTTTCGTTGCAGCCTGCTACTATCCAGCAAAGCAATGCAAGTAATGCTGATTTCATAATGTATTTAGTCATAGGGTTAACGGCCTCCATTACTTTTTGTTGTATTGTATAGATAGCAGTTTTGTTCTGTCAAGCTTTTTTAAAGTCCTGCATAAGACAGGGAAAATGCGTGCAATCAGGGCGGTTTTTGACTAAAATCAGTAACCGGAATGTAATTATGAAGATAATAGCAGATGCCAATATACCGTTTGTGAAGGACTGTTTTTCGTCTATCGGCGAAGTTGAGGTTTTCCCCGGCCGGCAGATAACAAGAGATGTTGTCGGCGAAACGGAGTGCTTATTGGTTCGCAGCGTGACGAAGGTGGATTCGGATTTGCTGGCCGGCAGCAAGGTCCGTTTCGTAGGCACGGCCACTATCGGTTTTGACCATATAGATATTGGAAATCTATCGCGGAGCAATATAGGTTTTGCATCGGCACCGGGGTCGAACGCCAATTCTGCGGCTGAGTATGTTATAGCCGGGCTGCTTGAAGTTGGGCGAAAGTATAAAATAAAACTGGAGGGTAAATCGATAGGTATTGTCGGCGTGGGTAATGTCGGCAGCAGGGTTGCCAAGAAGTGCGATGCGATGGGTATGAAGGTATTGCTGAACGACCCGCCTTTGCAGCGGGCCAGCGGTGATGCAAAATACCTGCCTTTGGAAGAGCTTTTTGAGTGCGATTTTATAACGCTTCATACGCCGTTGACTTTTGAGGGGGTCGATAAGACTTTTCATTTGGCCGACGAGAAGTTTTTCAAATCACTAAAAGCCGGTTGTGTTTTCATTAATGCTTCGCGAGGCGAAGTTGCTGATGCAGGGGCACTGAAAGCATCGATTCAGTCCGGCCAGTTAGAAGCCACCGTGCTGGATGTCTGGGAGAATGAGCCGAATATCGATGCCGAACTTCTGGAAATGGTTGACATCGGCACGCCGCATATAGCCGGCTATTCGCTGGACGGCAAGATTGCAGGAATGATTATGATATATAAAGCGGCCTGCGGATATTTTGGATTAAAGGCCAAGTATAATGTTGAGGATTTTTTGCCTGAGCCGGGAGTTCGGCAATTGAAGATAAATCCGAACAGCGGCAGCGAGCAAGACGTGCTTCGGAAAGCCGTTGAGAAGATTTACAAAATCAGCGAAGATGACAGGGAGCTTCGCAAGATTTTAAATGTGCAGACAAAAAGAGGTGGTTTTTTTGACAACCTGCGCAAGAATTACTGTGTGCGAAGGGAATTTCAGAATACAGAAATAGAATTTACTGCAAAGGCCGCGGATGGCACAGGGAATTTAAGTAAAAAACTGAAAGGAATAGGGTTTAAAATAAAAGGTGAAAAGTAAAAAGGAAAAAGTAAAAAGCTGCAGCGAAAATATAATTGAATGGTCGGCCGGGCGGCTGGATTTTTCGGCGGGCTGTGTCGTGATGGGGGTTTTGAATGTTACGCCGGACTCGTTCAGCGACGGGGGGCAGTTTTTTGATACCAATGAAGCCATCGAGCATGGTTTAAAAATGGCTGCTGAGGGTGCTGCGATAATAGACGTGGGTGGAGAATCTACCCGGCCAGGTTCGGTATCGGTATCGGCTGATGAGCAGATAAGACGGGTTGTGCCGGTGATAGAGGCGCTTGTGAAAAAAGTCGATGTGCCGATTAGTATCGATACGACAAATTGCGAGGTTGCTAAAGCTGCTCTGGATGGGGGGGCGGCGATGATAAACGATATTACCGCTTTGAGCGATGAGCGAATGGGGGAATTAGCAGGTGAGGTGGGTGTGCCGGTTGTTTTGATGCATATACAGGGAACACCTGCAACAATGCAAGTTGAGCCGAGATACAAGGATGTGGTTGACGATGTTTGCCGGTTTCTATTGGAGCGGGCTAAATTGGCGGAGCAGTTAGGTGTTGCCCGAAATATGATTTTTATAGACCCCGGGATTGGGTTCGGCAAGACGACAAAGCATAATCTTTTGCTGTTGAGACATATTGACAAGTTTGTCGATAGCGGCTATCGTGTTTGTGTCGGGACAAGCCGGAAGAGTTTTATCGGCAAGATTACCGGTAAAGAAAGACCGGCGGAGCGGATATTCGGCACGGCAGCAACGGTGGCTTTGTGTGTCGCCGCAGGAGTTTTGATTGTGCGGGTGCACGACGTAGCGGAAATGGTTGATGTGGTTAAAATAATCAATGCAGTAGAGCGTATAGAGGTGTGATATGAGTACAAGCAGTCACTTAGGTATTATTTTGCTGGTAATCATTGGGGCGGTAACAATCATCGGCGTTGTCATAATAGCGGCCATTGAAACAAGGCGTATGGAAAAAGGACGGCCGTCCATAATATCAAGCAAGAAGAGTGATAAAGCGGAAGAAGAATCGTAATACAAGGGACGATTTTAAATAACCTCTAAAGCGATTTTTAGGGCTTCGTTAGTGTTCTTGACGAAGGCGAATTTGAGGCCTTTTTTCGCTTCTTTTGGGACTTCGGGGAGGTCCTTTTTGTTTCTGGCGGGAAGGATGATGGTTTTTATGCCGGCTTGTTTAGCGGCGAGGATTTTTTCCTTCAGGCCGCCGATGGGCAAGACTAAGCCTCGCAGGGTTATTTCACCGGTCATTGCGACATCGGGTCGAACAGCTTTTCCCAATAACAGTGAAACCAGCGAAGTGAACATTGCGACGCCCGCACTTGGGCCGTCTTTGGGGATTGCCCCTGCTGGGACGTGGATGTGATAATCGAATTTTTTGAATCTGTCAGGTTCGACATTGAGTTTTTTGGCGTTTGCTTTTACGACTGAAAAAGCGGCCTGTGCGCTTTCCTTCATAACATCGCCGATGTGGCCTGTGAGCTGCAGATTTCCTTTGCCCGGCATAAAGGCGGATTCGATAAAGAGCAGCTCACCGCCGACGGGCGTAAAGGCAAGAGCGGTAGCGACGCCGGGGATTCCTGTTCGCAGAGCCAGCTCGGATTCGAATTGTGCGGGGCCGAGGATTTTCGCGAGGTCTTTTTTGTTGATAGTGGCTTGTCTTTTTTTTGCCTTTGCAATTTGAGTGGCGACGGCCCTGCAGACGGCGGCTATATTTCTTTCGAGGTTTCGGACCCCTGCCTCGCGGGTGTAATCGCGAATTATCGCAAGAGTTGCTTCGTCTTTTATGGTAAGGCGGTTTTTGCTTAAGCCGTGCTCTTTGATCTGGCGCGGGATGAGATATTTTTTTGCGATATTAAGCTTCTCGGTTTCGGTATAGCCAGGCAGCTCGATAACTTCCATTCTGTCGCGCAGCGCCGGCGGGACGGGCTCGGAATAATTAGCCGTGCCGATGAACATAACAGTGGACAAATCAAAGGGCTGGTCAAGGTAATGGTCTGAGAAGCTGAAGTTTTGTTCGGGGTCGAGAACCTCGAGCAGAGCACTTGAAGGGTCACCCCTGAAATCGGCGCCGATTTTGTCTAATTCATCGAGCATGAAGACCGGGTTTTTGCTTTGGCACTTTCTTAGCTCCTGGAGGATTCTTCCGGGGAGGGCACCGATGTAAGTTCTTCGATGTCCGCGAATGTCAGCCTCGTCCCTTATTCCGCCGAGTGATATGCGGATAAATTTTCTTTCCATTGCCCGAGCGATGGATTTTCCGAGCGAAGTTTTACCGACGCCCGGCGGGCCGACAAAACAAAGTATGGGGCTTTTACCTGTTGGGTTCAGCTTGCGGACGGCGAGAAATTCGAGGACGCGTTTTTTTACCTTTTTCAGGTCGTAGTGGTCGGCGTTGAGTATTTGTTCGGCCTTGTTGATATCCAGCCGGTCTTTTGTTTGGATGGACCAGGGCAGTTCACAAACCCAGTCCAGATATGTTCGGATAACGCTGTATTCGGGCGAAGCGGTGGGTATTTTACTCAATCTGTCGAGCTCTCGAATCGCCTCGGCCTCGACGTTTTCGGGCATTTTGGCTTTTTTGATATTTTTGCTGATTTGCTTGAGCTCCTCGGTTTGCAGGTCGCCCTTGCCAAGCTCGGACTGGATGGCTTTTAACTGTTCCTGTAAGAAATATTCGCGCTGATTTTTGTCTACCGCCTCTCTTACTCGGCCCTGGATTTTATGACTCAGCTCGATGACTTCCAGGTGAGCTGCCAGAGCGGCGGATATTTCTTCAAGGCGTTTGGCGGCGTCAAGCTCCTCGAGCAATTGCTGTTTCCTGGCAGTGTCGAGGTTGAGATTGGCTGCCAGGAAGTCGGCTAATGCGGAGGGATTTTCGATATTTTCCAGCAGCACAGATGCCTCTTCGGGGATATTCGGGCTCAATGCTATGACACGATTTGCTGTCTGGCGGACGCTGACGATGAGCGCCTGGAGCTTTTTAGTCATTTTTGTTTCGACGCGGAGCTGCTGCACCGCGGCTTTTAGATACGGCTCCGTGGCTATCGGTTTTACGATTTTGAAGCGGGCTATGCCGTGGACTATAATGTTAATCGAGCCTTGCGGTATTTTTATTACTTTCAGGACGGAAGCGACAGTGCCGACAGAGTAGATATCGTTGAAATCCGGCTTGTCAGTTTCAGGGTTGTGCTGCGTGACAAGCCCTATGATAGATTCATTGGGTTTGATGTCGGCGAGCAGGTTTTTGCTTCTCTCGCGTCCAATTGCCAATGGCATTACCGTGCCGGGATAGGCGACAGCATTTCGAATCGGCAAAATGCCGATTACGTCCGGCAGTTTGAGCTTGTGGTTGTGCTCATGTAATTCTGCGTTTTCGTTGTGTAAATAGTGCTCAAAGCCCGGAGGGTCTTCTACGACCATTTCGATTGGCCAACCGCTGTTGGGAAATAACAAGTTTTCCGGGTTGCCTGGCATTTTTATTTATATCGGTTATTTTTCGTGCAAAATGTGATAGTAAACGATTAAAAGGGTGAATGCAAATAGTAAAGTTAGAAATGGGTTCATATCATCTAATCACTTCTTTGGCAATAATGGGTCAACTTCCCCACAGGGGCGGGTGGTTACTATCTTTGGTGTGATGGACGTTGTGCGAGAGGTGAATAAGTAAACCTGTAACTCTCAGAACAAAAAGAGTTTTGTCAAACACAAGCCTTAACGGTCGTCTCTGGCACCGGCAAGCCAGCGGATGTCTCCCCCGGCACCTTGTACCGTTTGACAACCAATTGCAGAAACCATGACTAAAAGCAACAGGATTATTAAGAGGGCTTTTTTGACCATTTCTTTGCATTCCTTGAAAGTCTTTTTTTAGTTCTTATATATTTATCGTCCTATTGCCGGTGAAAAATAAATATATTAATTGGAATTTTCCGTAACTAAAAGCGGTTCAAACATGCCACAGAGATATACTATTTAATGGCAGAGTGATAGCTTTGCAACGATTTTACGGCACTCGGTTCCGTTCGGTGGGCGGCGATGCCCTTTACGGCTGCTGCTGCCGCTGCGGCTGTTGTAATATAAGGGACCTTATATTTTATAGCTGCTTTTCTAATGTAAGAGTCGTCATATTTGCTTAACTTGCCAGCAGGAGTGTTGATAATTAGCTGAACCTCAGCGTTTTTAATTGCATCTACTATGTTGGGTCTGCCCTCCTGCAATTTGAGGATGCATTCGGTTTTGACGCCTTTGTCTGTGAGGAAGCGGTGAGTGCCTTCGGTGGCCTTTATTTTGAAGCCAAGTTTGGCAAAGGCTTTGGCTGTTTCAAGAACTGAGGGCTTATCCTCGTCGACGACGGTTATCAGAACAGTGCCTTCGGAAGGCAGGATTAGGCCGGTGGCTTCTTGGGCCTTGAAGAAGGCTGACCCGAATGAATGTGCCAGTCCTAATACTTCACCTGTAGATCGCATTTCCGGGCTGAGTATTGGGTCAACGGTGTGGAACATATTGAATGGGAAGACAGATTCTTTTACGCCGAAGTGCGGGATTTTTCTGTGCTTTATGTTGAGGTCTGATAGCTTTTTCCCGAGCATAAGCTGTGTAGCGATACGGGCCATCGAAATATTGCAGACTTTGGAAACCAGCGGCACAGTTCTCGATGCGCGCGGGTTGGCTTCGAGCACATAGACAATGTCATTGGCGATTGCATATTGCATATTCATCAGGCCGACGACATTTAATTCCGTCGCTATTGTTTTGGTGTATTTGCAGATGGTGTCGATATGCTTTTGGGGAATGCTGACAGGTGGAATAACGCAGGCGGAGTCGCCGGAATGGATGCCGGCCAGCTCGATGTGTTCCATAACCGCAGGCACAAAAACATCGGTGCCGTCGGCGATAGCGTCGGCCTCGGCTTCGATAGCGTTTTCGAGAAATTTATCTATCAGGATAGGTCTTTCCGGTGTTATCTCAACGGCGGCGGCAACGTATTGCTGCAGCATTTCCTTATCGTGGACAACTTCCATACCGCGTCCGCCGAGGACGTAGGACGGCCGAACCATCAGCGGATAGCCAATCCGTTTGGCGATAGCAAGGGCTTCGTCAAGGTTACTTGCCATACCTGATTCAGCCATAGGAATATTGAGTTTTTCCATCATTTTGCGGAATCGGTCACGGTCCTCAGCTAAATCTATCGTATCCGGAGATGTGCCGATTATTTTGACACCGGCCTGTGCGAGTTCACTTGCTATGTTAAGCGGAGTCTGACCGCCGAACTGGACAATGACGCCTTCGGGCTTTTCCTTCTCGTAAATACTCAATACATCTTCAACTGTAAGCGGCTCAAAATAAAGCTTGTCAGAGGTGTCATAATCCGTTGAGACGGTCTCCGGATTGCAGTTGACCATAATCGTTTCGAATCCTTCGTCTCGCAAAGCGAAAGCAGCGTGGACACAGCAGTAATCGAATTCGATTCCCTGGCCGATGCGGTTTGGCCCGCCGCCGAGTACCATTATCTTGCGTTTTTTACTTACGCTGACCTTATCAGGTGCGTTGTAAGTGGAGAAATAATAAGCTGCGTTTTCTACGCCGCTGACCGGTACCGGCTCCCATGCCTCGACAACGCCAAGCGACGTACGCTGTTTGCGGATTTTATCTTCTGAGATGCCGAGGAGTTTAGCAAGGTATCGGTCGGAGAAACCATCCTTTTTGGCCTGTGTTAATAATTTGTCGGGAAGTTGTTTGCCCTTGCATTTGAGGATTTTCTCTTCGAGCTGGACAAGCTCTGACATTTGTTCGATGAACCATCGTTTGATATATGTTTTCTCGGCAAGGGTATCGATATCGGCTCCTTTGCGGAGCGCTTCATACATAATGAACTGTCGTTCGCTTGTTGCTGTGCTCACGAGTTTCATCAATTCATCAAGCGAAAGTTTGTTGAAATTTTTTGCAAAGCCCAGTCCGTATCTGCCGTTCTCAAGTGAGCGGATGGCCTTTTGAAATGCCTCCTTGTAATTTTTGCCGATGCTCATCACCTCGCCCACAGCCTGCATCTGTGTTCCGAGTTTGTCCTCGACGCCTTTGAACTTCTCGAAAGCCCATCGGGGAAATTTGACAACCACATAATCGCCGGAAGGGGTATATTTTTCGAGTGTGCCGTCTCTCCAGTATGGTATTTCGTCCATTGTCAGCCCGCCTGCGAGCATCGAGGAGACAAGAGCTATTGGGAAACCAGTGGCTTTTGAGGCAAGTGCCGACGAACGTGAGGTTCTTGGGTTGATTTCGATTACGACAATGCGGTCGGTTTTGGGGTCGTGAGCAAACTGTATATTTGTGCCGCCGATGACCTCAATGGCGTCAACGATGTCGTAAGAGTATTTCTGCAGACGTTTTTGCAATTCGGGGTCAATAGTGAGCATTGGTGCGGTGCAGTATGAATCGCCGGTGTGTATGCCCATAGCGTCGACGTTTTCGATAAAGCAGACGGTTATCTTCTGGTTCTTTGCATCGCGGACAACTTCCAGTTCCAATTCCTCCCATCCCAAAACGGACTCTTCAACGAGAATTTGCTTAACGAGACTTGCCGAAAGACCTCTGCTGGCTATAGTCTGCAGTTCCTCCATGTTATATACCAGTCCTCCGCCTGTGCCGCCCATAGTATAAGCTGGGCGAATGACGACGGGAAAGCCCATTTTGTCGGCGATTTTTTCGGCTTCTTCCACGCTAAATGCCAGCTCGCTTTCCGGCATATCGATGCCGAGACGGTTCATTGTTTCTTTGAAGGCGCCGCGGTCCTCGCCTCGCTTGATGGCATCGATTTGAACGCCGATTACTTTGACGCCATATTTTTTAAGCACGCCTGCATGGGAAAGTTCTGAAGACAGATTAAGCGCGCTCTGGCCTCCGAGGTTGGGCAGCAGGGCATCGGGGCGTTCGGCTTCGATGATTTTCGTCATAGTCTGGAGGTTAAGCGGCTCAATATAGGTTATATCAGCCGTGCCGGGATCGGTCATAATGGTAGCGGGGTTGGAATTGACCAAAACTATCTGGTAGCCCAATTTGCGAAGGGCCTTGCAGGCCTGTGTGCCGGAATAGTCAAATTCGCAGGCTTGGCCGATGATAATAGGGCCGGAACCGATAATCATAACTTTTTTTATGTCGTTTCGTCTCGGCATTTGAAGTTCTCCTGTTTTCTTAGCGTTTCACCAAAGTTACAAATTTGCGCATTCCATTGAAATTACAAATTTGTCGCGGAGGATTAAACTATAAAAAGATTGTGATGTCAAATAAGAAAAGCTTATAAGTGGATTGAACAGCGTTAATGTTGTGTTTATCTATCTTATCTATGGTATGAAACTGCCTTGCAGTGATTTTATTGATGCAGCGGCGTTGCTGGTAAGTCCTGAGACCATTGCCTGAGATAATGCTGCAATCTCTGCTTCTGCTTTTGGGAATCTTGCCGTAGAGTTAACTTACTATGTCAAAGGTCACGCTTACTTTGCCTCGGAGTTAACCGACTCTGCCTCATATCACCCTTCATCTATGACAACTCACGCCTCATCCGTGACATATCACGCCTCATCTGCGGCATATCACGCCTTATCCGCCTAATATAACGCCTCATCCGTGGCATATCACGCGTTATCTACGACATATCACGCCTCATCTGTGACAGATAACCCTTCATCTGTGGCATATCACGCCGACTCTGCCTCGGAGTAAGCCGACAATGGCACGTTGTAAGCTTACAATGCCTCAATGTAAGCTTACTTTACCTCGTTGTAACCATCCAATGCCCGTTTTTAAGCCAAAAACAAGGTTTTACGCCGTAAATCATTTCAATAAAAAGTTATATTCATTTTTTCCCGCGAGTCTGCTTTTTCAGCCATTGCATAGCGGTCTTTTCATCTCTTTCTATCGCCAGTTCCACCGCCGAACGCTCCGCCTGAACCTCGCGGCGATTAGCCGCGTAGTGTTCCAGGCGGTTGTTGGGCAGTTCTCCTTGTAGACTTCTGTTTCTCCTATGGGCTATCGTCCGTGCGATTCAGCTTCAGTCTTCGCGATGAAATCCTTGACTCCAGCCACAGTCTCAGCGTCCCCGGGTTTGGCATATTTGACGAACTGTTGAAAGGACTGCATGGCCTCCGGAAGCCTACATAGGTGAGCTAGTGATCGCCCCTTGTTGATCCATGCCTTTGGATTCTCTGGAGTCAGTTCCAGTGCTTTGTCGTAGAAGGCCAGCGCCTCTTGCCACTTGCCGAGCTTACCTAGGGCAATGCCTTGGCTGATCTTGTCATCCGCATCCAGGTCATGCTTCTTGTATAGCGTGCCAGATTGCTCACAGACTTTTTGTGCTTCATCAAGTCCCAGATTGGCTGCCCTGATTATGCACTTGGTCGCCTCGTCAGCGCGACCTAATGCGGCTAACGATTTTGCTTTGTTATGCCATGGGATAGCCAATTCCGGGTTAATCTTGAGCGCCTTGTCATAGCACGCAATAGCCTCCTTATGACGGCCCGACGCAGTCAGAGAAGCGCCTTTGTCTGACCACCCCTTCGCATCCATCAGTTCCTTTTGAGAAACGGCCGAGCACTCTGGACAGCGATAATCCTCAGAGAAAAAATCCCCGTGCTTTTTGCACTTCTTCTGCATGTCGTATTTTGTGGCTTTCGCCAGGAGTCCACCGCTGGAAGTAATGACGGCCACTGTGTGCGCGTAGATGAATTCGCCTTGAGGCGTCTTGTAGTAGATTCCCTGTTCCTTTTCCATGTCACTGCCTTTGAGTGCTGCACGTTGGTCGGCGTCGAGAATATCGAGTATTGCTGACGAGAGGATTGATCTCTGCATACTGGGCAAGGAGACCAAGGAACGGATCTTGTTGCGGATCTTGACCCACCGGCCGATGAAGAACTTGGTCCCCGACTCCACCTCGATCGTCCTTTGGCAAAGCGGACACCTGACCTCCTTCGTCCAAACACCTTGGTCGGGAACATCGCATGTGAGTGTGACGTCTTTGGGTGGTGCGTTCCGAAGTATTGGCATCGCTCGCTGACCCTTACCGCAGATAACAATCAGATTCGCCATGTCGCTTCTCCTTATCTTCGTTGGCCTAACAATAAATTAGATTGATCCGCATAAGATACGGAACTTCGGTTTCTTGTCTATAATAACACGCTGCTTCTTTGCCGGAAAATCTCACTTTTTCGCCTAACTGCCTTAAAATAAACGACTTACCCGCCTTTTTGCCCGTTTACAACGCCTCAATGTAAGCCAACAATGCCTCTTTCATAAAATTACGATAATCAACAAGGGCCAACAACAGATCAAGACATACTATTCACCGGTCAAAGGCGATGTTATAGCGGCAGATTGAGTCGAAGGAATCTCTGCGAAATACGAGCTGCGGGCAAAGGGAGCGGAGATTACCCAGTCGAAGCCGAGCTCGGTCGCCTTTTGTTTCCACCAGTCGAATTTCGTGGGCGGTATGTATTCGACGACTTCGAGCGAATTTTTTGATGGTTTAAGATATTGGCCGATTGTGATTCTGTCGCAGCCGACATCTCGCAAATCTTTTAAGACCTGCTCGACCTCGGCGTCGGTTTCTCCCAGGCCGAGCATAATCGATGATTTTGTCGCAGTGTTCCTGTAAGTTTGCCTGGCCAATTTAAGCAGGTCTAAGGAGCGTTGATAGTTTCCGCCGGGGCGGACTCTTTGGTATAGAGACGGAACAGTTTCAATATTGTGTGCGAATACAAATGGTAAGGCATCAGCAAGAATATCTATAGCCTTGTTTTGGCAGTTGTGAAAATCAGGCGTTAGTATTTCAAATTTTATATCCGGGCAGCTGTTTCTTACTTCGCTAACGCAGTTGCGAAAATGGCTGGCGCCGCCATCGGGCAAATCATCGCGGTTGACGCTTGTGATTACGAGGTATTTGGCATCCATTTGCTCTGCCATATCGGCTATTCTTGCCGGCTCGGTGTGGTCCGGCGGGAGGGGTTTACCTGTAGCCACGGAGCAGAATTTGCAATTTCGTGTGCAGATATTTCCCAGAATCAGGACCGTTGCCGTTCCTCTTGTCCAACACTGGCCTCGATTAGGACAGTTGGCGCTCATACATATCGTCTCAAGACCGAGTGAACTTATAATCTCACTTGTCTTACTGTATTCTCCGCTTGTCGGCATCGGCTTTCGCAGCCAAGGCGGCAGTTTTCCAATTTTGGATTTAAAATGCCGCATAAGAAGCCGGGACAAACAGCTTTTTACTTCATTCATAGGATGTGTTTTACCGGTTTCATTAAGGACGGATGTCATTTCCACTTCATCAAGGCCGCAGGGTATGATGTGGTCGAAGATGCTCAGGTCATTTTGAATGTTTATTGCCATACCGTGATAGGTTACAGATTTTGACACGCGCACACCCACTGAGGCGATTTTTCTATTCTTTACCCATAAGCCGGGAAAACCTTTTTGCCTTTCGGCTGTGACGCCTAATTGTTCAAGCAGATCTATGCCTATATCTTCGAGTTTTCTGAGGTACTCGGTGATGCCGAGACCTAAACCTGGCAAATACAAAATCGGATAGAAGACCAGCTGCCCTGGATTGTGTGCTGTTACGCCGCCGCCTCTTCGGACATCGACAACGTCTATACCTTGTTCTTTTAGACTCTCGCGGTCAGTGCACAGCTTGTTGGCGCTTTGCCGGGTGCCGAGAGTAATGACAGAGCGGTGCTCGGTGATTAGAATTGTGTCTGGTATTTTGCCCTGCTGTCTTTCTTTGCATAGTTGGTGTTGTTGCTGCAGGACTTGTTGGTAATTGGCAAGGCCGCAATCAATAATATCTAAGGAATAATTTTTAATTTTTTCAGCTGCTGTCAGCATGATGATAATATAGCAGAAAAGCA
>Ga0315276_10003725_pt1 | contig 13949 bp, 11 predicted proteins | sample YL17G05_0_MG_FD_204542 | JGI IMG/M metagenome (GOLD analysis project Ga0315276, IMG submission 204542) | Sediment microbial communities from Yellowstone Lake, YNP, Wyoming, USA - YL17G05_0 | ecosystem: Environmental > Aquatic > Freshwater > Lake > Sediment | place: USA: Wyoming | collected...
GGTGCTGCGGGACCAGGGTGAGACGCTGTACACCCTGAACTGGCTTCCGATCGGAGGCTTCGTCCGCCTCGAGGGCGAGGACGGCGACTCCGAGGATCCCCGCTCCTTCGGCGTCCAGCGCCTGTGGAAGAAGCTCGTCGTCCTGGTGGCCGGGGTCGGGATGAACCTCCTCCTCGCCTTCGTCATCTTCTTCGGCATCGCGTGGCTGGCCACGCCCCAGGGAGGCCTCACGTTCGCCGAGGTGCAGGCCGAATCGCCGGCCGAAGCGGCCGGCCTCCTGGCCGGCGACACGATCCTGGCGATCGACGAAAGGACCTTTGATCTCTTCCCGAACCCGGATGCCGGCCGGGCGGCCATCGAGGCGCTCAGGGACCGGGCGGGCGAGACGGTGACCCTCACCGTGAAGGCGGACGACGCTTCCGTTCGCGAGGTCGTCGTGACGCTTCGGCCGCCCTCCGAGGCCGCCGACAAGGGTGCCCTGGGCATTCGGGGCGCGCAGCTCGTCTTCACCGGGGAGTACCGCGGGCGGGACTTCGTCTCGGCGATCGGCGCCGCCGCCGCGTGGACGGTCGCGGCGTTCACCCTCATCCTCAACGGCCTCGCCGACCTCCTGGCCTCGATCGTCGCGAACCCGGGACAGGCGCCGCCCGTCTCGGGACCGGTGGGCATCGCGGTGCAGGTGGGAGACGTCTTCTGGCAGCTCGGACCGATCTTCACGCTCTACCTGGCCGCGCTGCTGTCGGCCAACCTCGCGCTCGTGAACATCCTGCCGTTCCCGCCGCTCGACGGCGGGCGGATGCTCGTCCTCCTCCTCAAGGCCTTCTTCGGAACCGGCGGGCGGCTGCTCCGAGCCGCCGGCGTGCGCGTCAACGGGCCGTCGGCCGCGACCACCCTCTCGGTGGAGCGGCTGACCTATCTCGTCGGGTTCGTCTTCCTCTTCGGGTTCCTCATCTGGATCACCTACTTCGACATCGTGCGGCAGGTGAGCGGAGGAGCGCCGTGAGCGAGCCCGACGGGCTTCGGCCCCGCCGCCGTCCGACGCCCTCGGTGGACGTCGGGGGCGTGCTCGTCGGGAGCGCCCACCCGGTGGTCGTCCAGTCGATGACGAACACCGACACGGCGGATGCGGACGCGACGGCCCTGCAGGTCGTGCGGCTGGCCCAGGCCGGCTCGCAGCTCGTGCGCGTGACGGTCAACAACGAGGCGGCCGCGGCGGCGGTCCCCGAGATGGTCCGCAAGGTTCGCGGTCTCGGGTTCGACACGCCGATCGTCGGGGACTTCCACTACAACGGCCACCAGCTGCTGGTGGACTTCCCGGATGCCGCGCGGGACCTGGCGAAGTTCCGGATCAATCCCGGCAACGTCGGCGCCAAGCGGCACGACGAGAACTTCCAGACGATCGTCCGGGCCGCGATCGAGCACGACAAGCCGGTTCGGATCGGGGTCAACTGGGGCTCGCTCGATCCGGCCCTCCTGACGACGCTCATGGAGGAGAACGCCCGGCGCGCGGAGCCGCAGGGAGCGCGCGACGTGATGATCGAGGCGATGCTCCAGTCGGCCCTCCGTTCGGCCGAGCTGGCCGAGGAGACCGGGCTCCGCCACGATCGCATCATCGTGAGCGCGAAGGTATCCGGCGTTCGCGACCTGGTCGACGTCTACCGGCTCCTGGCCGCCCGGTGCGACTACGCGCTCCACCTTGGCCTCACGGAGGCCGGGATGGGGATGAAGGGGATCGTCGCCTCCACGGCCGGCCTGGGCATCCTGCTCAACGAGGGGATCGGCGACACGATCCGGGTCTCGCTGACGCCGGAGCCCGGCGCGGGTCGCGAGCTCGAGGTGGAGGTCGCCCAGCAGGTCCTGCAATCGCTCGGCCTGCGCAGCTTCACGCCCCAGGTGAGCGCGTGCCCCGGCTGCGGCCGGACGACGTCCATCTTCTTCCAGGAGATGGCCCGCGACGTTCAGCGCCACCTCACGGAGCGGATGCCCGCGTGGAGGGCGATGCACCCCGGCGTCGAGGAGCTCACCGTGGCCGTCATGGGCTGCGTCGTGAACGGCCCGGGCGAGAGCAAGCACGCCGACATCGGGATCAGCCTGCCCGGCACCTTCGAGGAGCCGGTCGCCCCGGTCTTCGTCGACGGGAAGCTCCACGATACCTTCCGCGGCGACGACATCGTGGAGCGCTTCATCGACCTCCTGGAGGAGTACGTCGGCCGCCGCTTCCCGACTCCCGCGCCTGCCGACCTCGCGGGCGGCGTGGCGGCCGCTGTGGCGTCCTGACAGCCCGACCCGCGCCGGCGTGGCTTCCCAGGTCGAGGGGCGGCCGTCAATCGTCCGCGGACCGATGTCCTCGGCGAGTCGTTCGTCCGGGCGGGGACGAGGGAACGGCGAATACATTCCTCGGATTAGATGCCCGCGGGTGCATCGGCGGCGCATCAGGTCGCGGCTTTGGCCGGCCGCGACCCTCGGCCGGCCACGACCTCTCGGTGCGACGCTCGGGGCGGGCCCCGGTTGACGTTTCGGGGCGACGGTGATGCGCGGATGATGCGGCCACGGGCATCAATTGGGACGACCGCTTTCGGGTCCCCTGCGCTTTCGCGCCCCCCGGGCTCCCGCCGCCGCGCTCATTGCAGACAGCCGCGATCCGCCCGGACCGGTGGACGTCGATCCCCGGGATCTCGCGGAGCGCTATACTGCCCGACAACACGACCGCGCCGCCCCATGACGTGGCTGACCGCCACGTTTTTCTTTCGGTCCGGCGGGCGCGGCGGGCGTCGGACGGCGAAGCGTCGGACGGCGAAGAGAGTGAACACGGAGGTGCGCGCATGAGCCGGGACTTCGTCGGCGCCCTCCTCCAGCTCAACGCGGAGAAGGGCGTCCCGCGCGAGCACCTGATCCGGACGATCGAGGACGCGATCGAGTCGGCCTACAGCAGGATCCCCGGCAACGAGGACGTCCGCGTCCGCATCGACCCCGAGCGGGGCGAGATGATGGTCACGCGGGAGCGGCTGGTCGTCGATGAGATCGAGGACGACCTGACCCAGATCACCGTCGCCGCGGCCGTCGCCTTCAAGCCCGACGCGGCCCCCGGTGACGTCGTGGTCACCGAGCAGCTCGGGCAGGACGCGTTCGGGCGGATCGGCGCGCAGACAGCCAAGCAGGTCGTGCTGCAGCGCCTCCGCGAGGCCGAGCGCGACGTCGTCTTCGACCAGTTCGCCAGTCGCGAGGGCGACCTCATCACCGGGACGGTCAACCGCGTCGAGCCGCGCGCGATCATCCTCGACCTCGGCAAGGCCGAGGCCATTCTCGCGACGACCGAGCAGTCCCCCGTCGAGCACTACCGGATCGGCCAGAACGTCAAGGCCTTCGTCCTCGAGGTCCGACGGGCGCCCAAGGGGCCCCAGGTCCTCGTCAGCCGGACGCACAAGGGCTTCCTGCGCCGCCTGTTCGAGCTGGAGGTTCCGGAGATCCACGCCGGCACCGTCGAGATCAAGGCGATCTCGCGGGATCCGGGAAGCCGGAGCAAGGTCGCCGTGGCGTCGCGCCAGGAGGGCCTGGACCCGGTGGGCGCGACCGTCGGCCAGCGCGGGGCGCGGGTCCAGGCCGTCGTCGCCGAACTCGCCGGTGAGAAGATCGACGTCATCGAGTGGCACGAGGATCCCGCCATCTTCGTCGCCAAGGCCCTCTCGCCGGCCCAGGTCGACGGCGTCGTCATCGACGTGGAGAACCGCGTCGCCAACGTCCTTGTCCCCGAGAAGATGCTCTCCCTCGCCATAGGGCGCGGCGGCCAGAACGCCAGCCTCGCGGCGAAGCTGACGGGCTGGCGGATCAACATTCGGAGCGACGTCCAGGGCCCCGAGCCCGTCACCGTTGCCGCAGCGGCCGCCCCGCAGCCGGGCAGTGACGACGTCGCAAAGGAGGTGGCGTCGTAGCGCGCGGCGCTACCGGCGGGCCGCCCGGGCGGCGGTTCCCGACCAGGACCTGCGTCGCGTGCCGGACCGCCAGGCACAAGCGCGAGCTCCTGCGCGTGGTCCGCCATCCGGCCGGCGACGTCGCCGTGGACCCGACCGGCAGGGCGGCCGGGCGCGGCGCGTATGTCTGTCTCGACGCCGCCTGCCAGTACAGCTCGATCACCCGGGGGACCCTTCGCCGGGCCCTCGACGTCCCGATCCCGGCCGGCCTCTTTGGACCGCTGCCGCCACCCGGGGCACGCACCGACGATCTCGTCACCGACCACGAAGGAGGGTCCTGATGGCCAGGAGCAGGAGCGGGACCCGCGGGCGCCGCGGCCCCCGCAAGCCACCGCGACGCGAGGGCGGCTTCTCGCCGGTCTCCGTTGCCGAGCCGCGCGATCGCGCGGCCGTCACGCTGCCGCCGACGATCACCGTCAAGGAGCTCGCGGAGCTCCTCGACGTGAACCCCGCGGACGTCATCCGCGAGCTGATCAAGAGCGGCATCTTCGCGACGATCAACCAGCTCATCGACCGCGACACCGCATCGCTGGTCGCGACCGAGCTGGGCTACGAGGTTGCCGAGGCCGAGGAGGCTGCGGCCGAGGTCGCGGAGACGGCGGCCGAGGCTGCCGCGCCCGCCACGAAGGACCCGGGATTGCTGGGCGGCGACGACCCCGCACTCCTGCTGCCGCGCCCGCCCATCGTCACCGTCATGGGCCACGTCGACCACGGCAAGACGAGCCTCCTCGACGCGATCCGCAGCACCACCGTGGCGGCCGGCGAGCGCGGCGGGATCACACAGCACATCGGCGCCTCCGAGGTGACCAAGGACGGCAAGAAGGTCGTCTTCCTCGACACCCCGGGCCACGAGGCCTTCACGGCGATGCGGGCCCGCGGCGCGCGGGTCACCGACATCGCGGTGATCGTGGTGGCGGCTGACGACGGGGTGATGCCCCAAACCCTCGAGGCGATCAGCCACGCGCGTGCGGCAAAGGTGCCGATCATCATCGCCCTCAACAAGGTCGACAAGCCCGACGCCAACCAGGACCGGGTGAAGACCCAGCTCACCGAGGCCAACGTGGTCGTGGAGGAGTACGGCGGCGACGTGCCGCTCGTGCCCGTCTCCGCCAAGGCCCGGATCGGCCTCGAGGAGCTCCTCGAGATGATCCTGCTCGTCGCGGACTTCGCGGAGCTGACCGCGAACCCCAAGCGGCCCGCCGTCGGCACGATCATCGAGGCCGAGATGGACAAGGGCCGGGGCCCCGTCGCCACGGTCGTCGTGCAGACCGGCACGCTCCGGATCGGAGACGTCGTCGTCGTCGGCAAGACCTACGGCAAGGTGCGCGCCCTCGAGAGCGCGGCCGGCAAGCGGACACAGAGGGTCGGCCCCTCCTCCGCGGCTGTCGTGCTGGGCCTCGGCGAGGTGCCCGAAGCCGGCGACATCCTGCGCGTCGTTTCCGACGAGAAGACCGCCCGATCGCTCGTCGAGGCGGCCCGCGCGGCGGCCACCTCCGCCGCGGGAACCAGCCAGAAGGCGACCCTCGAGGATCTCTTCCAGCAGTTCAAGGAGGGCCAGGCGAAGGAGCTCCGGATCATCCTCAAGGCCGACGTCTCGGGATCGCTCGGGGCGATCACCCACGCCCTCGGGCAGATCCAGTCCGACGAGGTCCGGATCAGCGTCCTCCACGAGGGAACCGGCGACATCACGGACAGCGACATCCTCCTCGCCTCGGCCTCGAACGCGATCGTCGTCGGCTTCAGCACGAAGCTGGACCCCCAGGCCCGGCGTACGGCGGAGGCGGAGAAGGTCGACGTCCGCCACTACGACATCATCTACAAGCTGACGGACGACATCGAGGCCGCCCTCAAGGGAATGCTCGAGCCGGAGATCGTCGAGGTCGTCGAGGGCCGCGCCGAGGTGCGCCAGATCTTCCGCGTCGGGAAGAGCACGGTCATCGCCGGCTCCTTCGTGACCGACGGCCGAATCGTCCGCAACGCCGGCGCCCGGGTCTACCGGGGCGGCAAGGTCATCACGACGGACCGGATCGACTCGCTGCGTCGCTTCCGGGACGACGTTCGCGAGGTGGCCCAGGGCTACGAATGCGGCATCGGGCTCGCCGGCTACCACGACCTGGTGGAGGGCGACGTCATCGAGGCGTTCACCCAGCAGGCGGTGAGCCGGGCCGCGCTTCGCTGACGCGCGGCCATGAGCCAGCGCACCGACCGGGTGGACGAGCTCCTCCGCCAGGAGATCGGCAGGATCCTGGCCAAGGAGGTCCAGGACCCCCACATCGGCTTCGCAACCGTCACCGACGTCGAGACGACGCCGGACCTGCGCCACGCGCGGGTCTGGGTCAGCGTGATCGGCGGCGCCCCGGAGCGGGCCGAGACGCTCGCGGCCCTCGAGCGGGCCATGGGGTTCGTGCGCCACGAGCTGGGCGGCCGGCTGCGCATCAGGCGGATCCCGGCGCTCCACGTGACCCTCGACGACTCCGCCGAGAGGGGGACGCGCGTCCTCCGGATCATCGAGGAGCTCGGCCAGGGCCACGACACGGCAGGCGAGGCGCTGGCCGATGCGCCGCGGTCGGAGACGTTGCCCACGCCACTTCCCCGCCTGCCTCGCGAGGGCGACGCGGCTCCGAACGGGGGCGAGGCGCCGCCGGCCGGCGAGGCGGCGCCCGCCGTCGGAAAGGCGGGCCCGCGGCGTCCAGCGCGCCGTGCCGGCGGCCGCCAGCCGAGCCCGCGGGGAGGACGGCCCGCGCAGCGCCGGACCGACCGATGACCGCCGGGGCCGACCTCGCCGCGCTTGCCGTGGCAGTCCCGGAAGCGGTCGTCGAGCGACTTCGGATGGCCCGTTCCGTGCTGGCCGTCGGGCACGAGAGCCCCGACGCGGACGCGCTGGGCGCAGCCCTCGCGATCGCCCTGCTGGTCGAGGATCGCGGAGGGCATGCCGCGGTGGCCGTCAGCGACGGCGCTCCGGCGCTCTACGCCTTCCTCCCCGGGGTCGAGAGGGTGCGCACCGACCCCGAGCCCGGCGTGGCCTACGACCTGGTGGTCCTGTGCGACTGCGGGGACCTCTCGCGCGCCGGCCCCATCCGCGAGCGGAACGCCGCGCTCTTCGCCGCCACGCCGCTTCTCACGATCGACCACCACGCCAGCAACGACGGGGCGGGTGACCTGGCCTGGATCGACCCCGGGGCGGCCGCCACCTGCGAGATGGTCGCCCTCCTCGCCGTCCGCCTCGGAGTCCCACTCGGCGCCGGCCGCGGGGACCTCGCCGCGGCGCTGACGGCGGGGATCGTGATGGACACGGCCACCTTCGCCCACCCGAACGCGACGCCCCGCACGTTGCGGGTGGCGGCTGCGCTGGTCGAGGCCGGAGCGCCGCTCTCCGAGATCAGCCGGCGTCTCTACCGCACGAAGCCGGACGCGCAGCTGGCCCTCTTCGGGCGCGTCCTGGCGCGCCTCGAGCGCCACGCCGACGGGCTCGTGGTCGCCTCCGCGATGGAGCTCGCGGACCTCGTGGCGACCGGCGCGCGCTCGGAGCACTCGGAGGGGATCATCGACCTCCTCGCCCAATCGGAGACCGCGGAGATCGCCCTGCTCCTCAAGGAGAAGGGCGCCGAGACGCGCCTGTCCGTCCGGACGATGCCGGGCGGCGTCGACGCGACCGTCCTCTGCGGGACCTGGGGCGGCGGCGGTCACGCCCGTGCGGCCGGAGCCTCGCTGCCCCTGCCGCTGGCCGAGGCGAAGGCGGCCGTGCTACCCGTCGCGGTGCGCCTCGCCAAGGCGGTCGTCCGATGAGGAGGGAGGACGCGCGGGTCGACGGGATCCTCGTGGTCGACAAGCCCGTCGGGCCGACGTCGCACGATGTGGTCGCGCTCGTCCGGCGCCTGGCGGGCACGAGGAAGATCGGGCACGGTGGCACGCTCGACCCGTTCGCTTCGGGGGTCCTGCCGCTCTACCTGGGCCTCGGGACGCGAGTCGTGGAATTCCACCTCGGCGCCCGCAAGGCCTACCGCGCCACCGTCGTCTTCGGGGGGAGCTCCACGACCGACGACCTCGAAGGGGAGATCACCCCCGCCGGAAGTGCGCCTCCCACGAGAGAAGCCGTCGAGGCCGCCCTGGCGGGGTTCGTGGGGCTGCGGGAGCAGCGCCCGCCCGCGTTCTCGGCCCGCAAGGTGGGGGGACGCCGGGCGTACGCGCTCGCGCGCCGGGGCGAGACGCCCGAGCTCAAGCCCCGCGCCGTGACCTTCTACGAGCTGGCCCTGGTCGGCTGGGACGGCGCCGACCCCGAGCACCCGACGGCGGTCGTCGACGTCGGGTGCTCGGCGGGCACGTACGTTCGGGCCCTGGCGCGCGATCTCGGGGCGGCCGTCGGGAGCGCCGCCTACCTGGGGGCGCTCCGGCGCACGGCCTCGGGCCCATTCACGCTGGCCGACGCCCATCCGCTCGACGATGTCCGCGCCGCGGCAGCCGGGGAGCGGCTTGGCGACCTCCTCCTGCCCGCCGGCGCCGGCCTCGAGGACCTGCCCGCGGTGACGCTTGCCGCCGCGGAGCAGCGAGTCGTGGCGCACGGCGGGTGGACCGGGCGCGTCGAGCGGCTCGGCGCGGCGGGGGAAGGGATCGCCGCGGGCAGCGCGGTGCGGCTCCTGGCGCCCGGCGGCACCCTCGCCGCCATTGCGCGGGTGGCCGACGGCGGCCGCCTCGTCACGGACAAGGTCCTGCTCGACCGGGAGGCGACGCCCTACGAACGGGAGGTTCGCGGTGCGTGACGCGCTCTCGGGAATCGAGGCACTGCGACCCGCGGACGGGCCGATCCTCGTCGCCGTCGGCGTCTTCGACGGGCTTCATCGCGGGCACCTGTACCTGTTCCGCGAGTTGCGACGGGCCGCCCGGCGCCTGCACGCCCGACCGGCCGTCCTGACCTTCGACCACCACCCGGACGAGATCCTGGCGGGGGCCGCACCGCCGCTCCTCTGCGATCCCGACGAGCGATTGGCACGGCTCGAGCGCGACGGGGTCGCGGTGACCGTGGTGGAGCACTTCGACGAGGCCCTGCGGCGGACGCCGTACGACGCCTTCGTTGCCAGCATCCGGTCGCGGACGCGGCTGGCCGGCTTCCTCATGACGCCGGACGCAGCCTTCGGCCACGAGCGGCGCGGCACGCCCGAGACACTCGCCCGGCTGGGCGAGGAGGCCGGGTTCACAGTGGTCGTCGTGCCCCCCTTCGACCTGGCCGGGCGCCCGGTCCGCAGCAGCGAGATCCGGCGGGCGATCGCCGCCGGCGACCTGGCCGGCGCGCGCGCGCTGCTCGGCCGGCGGGTGGCCGTCACCGGTGCCGTGGCGGAGCGAAGCCCCGACCGCCGCGAGGCGCTGCTGCGGTTCCCGCTCCCGGTCGCCCTGCCGCCGGCCGGTCCCCATCGCGCCGCGCTTTCGGCGGCCTGGGGTCCGGGCCTCCGGCCCGGCCCCGCCCGTCGCGCGACCGTCGTCGTCGACGCGGACGGAACGCTCTGGGTCCGTGCGCACCCCGAGGCCCTCCGCCACGACCGCCTGCGGGTCGCCTTCACCGGCTGACCGCGACTTCTCAGGCCACGGGTGTCCTCCGCGCCTCGCGCACGGTCCGACGCGCGGCGGCAACCGCCCGGAAGAAATGGCGCACGTGGGCGGCGGGCCGGATATGGCTCGGCCCGCCCGTGTAGATCGTCCGGATCGGCACCCACGCCACCCGCCAGCCACGGGCGATGCAGGCCGCCAGCATCTCCACCTCGAACTCGAAGCCGCGCTCCACGCTGCCGAGCGAGGCCTCCATGAGGCGGCGTCCGATGAGCCGGTAGCCGGACTGGTTGTCGGGCACATGGGCGCCGACCGCCCACGAGAACGTCCGTCCGCCCACGGTGTTCGCCAGCCGTCGCGCCGGGGGCATGCGGGAGAAGTCGCGGTGGCCGACGACGAGGTCGGGCCGCGTCCCGGCCGGCGGGCCCCCGGGGCCGGCGAAGGCGGCGATGAAGGCGGGGATCTCGGCCGGGTCGTGCTGGCCGTCGCCGTCCAGGGTGACCACCCCGTCGTAACCGGCCGCGAGAGCGTGGCGGAAGCCGGCCTGGAGCGCCGCCCCCTTGCCGGCGTTGGGGCGCTGCTCCAGGACCCGGGCACCCGCCTCGCGGGCGACGCGCGTCGTGTCGTCCGACGAGCCATCGTCGACGACGAGCACGGGAAGGTGCGCGGCGGCCCCGCGGACGACGGCCGCGATCCGGGGCGCCTCGTCGTGGGCCGGGATGAGGGCCAGCACGCGGGGCCGGCCGACCAGCTGCTCCATCGTCATTCCCGCATGCGAGCCGGCACAGGTGGGTGGTTACCGGCAATTCGACCGTGTTTGCGCGGTTCCGGCCGCCCTGCTACTCTCCGCAGGTTGAAGTAACGGTAGTACAAGTCAATCGTGTCGGAGGACCGAGTGCCGCTCGTGCGGGAAACCAAGGACCGGATCGTCGGCGAGTTCGCCGTGAAGCCCGGTGACACCGGCTCCCCGGAGGTTCAGATCGCGCTTCTCACGGAGAGGATCAAGGACCTGACGGGGCACCTGAAGCAGTTCCCCAAGGACAACCACTCCCGCCGCGGCCTCCTCAAGCTCGTCGGCCAGCGCCGACGACTTCTCGCGTACCTCGTGAAGAAGGACGCCTCCCGGTACCGGGCCGTCATCGCCCGCCTGGGGCTGCGCCGCTAGCACAGCCGCATCGACGACCCACGGCGGATTGCCCCGGGTCTCGAGCATCTCGGCCCGGGCGTCAACCGCGCTCGGCCCTCGGTCCCGCGCCGACGCGAGCAAGGAGTAGCTCGTGTCTCATTCCCTCTCCATCGAGTTCGGTGGTCGCACGCTGACCATCGAAAGCGGCCGCATGGCCCGCCTCGCCGGCGGCGCCGTCACCGTGCGCTACGGCGACACCGTCGTGCTCGGCACGGCGAACCGCGCGGAGCCGCGCCCCGGCCTCGACTTCTTCCCGCTCACGATCGACTTCGAGGAGCGGATGTACGCCGCCGGCAAGATCCCAGGCGGCTTCATCAAGCGCGAGTCGCGCCCGTCGGAGGCCGCGATCCTCGCCTGCCGGCTGACGGACCGCCCGATCCGGCCCCTCTTCCCCGAGGGGTACAAGGACGATGTCCAGTGCGTCATCACGGTCCTCTCCACGGACCAGGAGAACGACCCGGACATCCTGGGCACGATCGCCGCCTCGGCCGCCCTCTCGATCAGCGAGATCCCCTTCCAGGGCCCGATCGCGGCGATCCGCGTCGGCCGCATCGCCGGCGAGTTCGTGATCAACCCGACGATCCCGGAGCTGGAGGAGAGCGAGCTCGACCTCGTCGTCTCCGGCACACGGGACGCGATCATGATGGTCGAGGCGGGCGCGAAGATCCTGCCCGAGGACGTGATGGCCGACGCCATCCTCTTCGCCCACCGGTCGCTCCAGCCGGTCATCGACCTGCAGCTCGAGCTGCAGGAGGCGGTCGGCAAGGCGAAGCGCCTGCCGTACCTCGATCCCGGCACCGGGTCGGTCCTCGACTTCGCGGCCATGGTGAAGGCCCGCGCCGAGTTCGTGATCGTCGACGTGGAGACCACCGGCACGAACGCGGAGATGGCGGACCTCGTCGAGGTGGCCGCGGTCCGCGTGAAGGGCGGCAAGGTGACCGATCGCTGGTCCACCTTCGTCAACCCGGGCCGCCCGATCTTCGGCAACCAGATGCACGGCATCACCGACAAGGACGTGAAGGGCGCCCCGAGCCCGGCCGAGGCCGCCAAGAAGGTGCTCGCCTTCGTGGGCGACGCGACGATCGTCGGCCACTCGGTCGGCTTCGACATCGCCTTCCTCGAGGCCGCCCTCGGTGACGGGACGCGGATCGAGAAGGGCCGCTATCTCGACACCCTGACCCTGGCCCGCGACGGCTACCCGGACCTCCCGAGCTACACCCTCGGTGAGCTCTCGAAGTTCTTCGGCATCCAGCTCCAGCAGGCCCACCGCGCCCTCCCGGACGCGGAGGCCACCGCCGAGCTGCTGGTCGCGATCGCTGCCGAGCTCCCGGTGCGCCTCGCGGCGCTTGCCGACGGCATCGCCGACTCGATCCGGGCCCAGCGGACCTCCAAGGAAGAGGCGACGGCGAAGCTCGACGCCGCGCGTCGGGCGGCCCGCGTGAGCAAGGGCCTCTTCGGCCTCGTCCACAAGAAGACCGCCCGCAGGCTGACCATCACCGAGGGAATCCGGATCGACGGCCGCGGCGTCGACGAGATCCGCCCGATCACCGTGGAAGTCGGCCTCGTGCCGCGCGCCCACGGCTCCGGCCTCTTCACCCGCGGCGAGACCCAGGCCCTGACGGTCGCCACGCTCGGCCCGTCCTCCGACGTCCAGCGGATCGACACGATCAGCCCGACCCTGGAGAAGCGCTACCTCCACCACTACAACATGCCGCCGTACTCCACCGGCGAGAACAAGTTCATGCGCGGCCCCGGCCGGCGCGAGATCGGCCACGGCCACCTGGCCGAGCGGGCGCTCATCCCGGTCCTCCCCTCGAAGGACGACTTCCCGTACGTCATCCGGCTGGTGTCGGAGTGCGTGACCTCGAACGGGTCGACCTCGATGGCCTCCACCTGCGGCTCGACGCTGGCCCTCATGGATGCGGGCGTGCCGATCACGGCGCCGGTCGCGGGGGCGGCAATGGGCCTCATCTCCGAGGCCGACGGCACCTTCGCCGTCCTGACCGACATCCTCGGCAAGGAGGATGCCTTCGGCGACATGGACTTCAAGGTGACCGGCACCCGCGACGGGATCACCGCCCTCCAGATGGACATCAAGGTCAAGGGCATCAACGAGGCGATCATCCGCGCCGGCCTGGCCAAGGCCTACGCCGCCCGGATGACGATCCTCGACAAGATGGCCGAGGTCCTGCCGTCCGCCCGCGAGACGATGAGCGACTTCGCGCCGCGGATCACCAAGATCAAGATCAACCCCGAGAAGATCCGCGACATCATCGGCAAGGGCGGCTCCATGATCCGCAAGATCCAGGAGGAGACCGGCACAGAGATCAACGTCGAGGACGACGGCACCGTCGAGATCGCGGCCGTGCAGGGTGAGAACGCCCGCAAGGCGATCCTGTGGATCGAGAGCCTCACCCGCGAGGTCGAGATCGGGGCCCTCTATCTCGGCACCGTGACCCGGATCATGACCTTCGGCGCCTTCGTGGAGATCCTCCCGGGCAAGGAAGGGCTCGTCCGGATCGGCGAGCTGGCCGACTACCACGTCCCGTCGGTCGAGGACGTCGTCTCCGTCGGCGACGAGGTGATGGTCGTCGTCACCGAGGTCGACCGCCAGGGCCGTGTCAACCTCTCGCGCAAGGCCGCGATGCAGCGGCACCTCGCGAAGGGGTAGGAGCGCCCGGCCACGACCGTGGCCGGATCTCGCACCAGGCAGCGCCCCCGGGCATCCCCGGGGGCGCTGCTATACTCGGTGCGTGCCCGTTCGCCTTCTCGCGCCCTGAAAGCGGAGCCATGTCCGGACACTCCCCCCGTCACCTCAGCGTCGCCGTCGTCGGCGCCACCGGCGTCGTCGGGCGCACGATGGCCCAGGTCCTCCTCGAGCGCGACTTCCCGATCGGGGAGATCCGCTTCCTCGCCTCGGCCCGTTCCGCCGGCACCACGCTGCCGTTCGGCGGTCGCCAGGTGGAGGTGGAGGAGGCGACGCCCGAGGCCTTCAACGGCATCGACATCGCCCTCTTCTCCGCGGGCGGCGTCACCTCCCGCGACCTGGCGCCCCACGCGGCCGCCCGCGGCTGCACAGTCATCGACAACTCAAGCGCCTGGCGCATGGAGCCGGGCATCCCCCTCGTCGTGAGCCAGGTCAACCCCGGCGACCTCGAGGCGCACCAGGGAATCATCGCCAACCCCAACTGCTCCACGATGCAGCTGGTCCCGCCGCTCATGGCGCTGCGGGACGCGGTCGGCCTCGAGCGGGTCGT
>Ga0315276_10003726_pt1 | contig 13949 bp, 13 predicted proteins | sample YL17G05_0_MG_FD_204542 | JGI IMG/M metagenome (GOLD analysis project Ga0315276, IMG submission 204542) | Sediment microbial communities from Yellowstone Lake, YNP, Wyoming, USA - YL17G05_0 | ecosystem: Environmental > Aquatic > Freshwater > Lake > Sediment | place: USA: Wyoming | collected...
CAAACTCACATTCAACTCCGTCACATCTACATTTACAACCTTCTTACCATATAAATAATCTAATATCGCCTTCCCTCTCGTCATTTCTATCCCACCACTGTCCACCGTTCCGGTTGACGGCACATATTTCGGGTCCATACAATCCACATCAAATGATATATGAAACGGCGACGAACCCACAAACTCTTCCATCTTTGCTAATACTGTTGGCAAGTCGTTATTTATTTCCGACGGCGTTATCGTCTTAATATTATACTTGTGTATGATGTCCACTTCATATTGGTCCAAACATCGCGTCCCTACAAACAATAAATTCTCTAATTTTAGCTTGTTCTTTATAAATGGAAAATCTCCATTTACATCTTTATCAATTCCTGTTATAAAACTCAAAGGCATTGCGTGGTAATTCTTTGCTAGTGCGCTTTTATACGTGTTTATGTCTCCGTGTGCGTCAAAGTAAATTACTTTTGCATTTGGATACTGATTTAAAGTGTCTGCAATTGTTGCTATTGCCATCGAATGGTCTCCGCCAATATTTATTTTTGGACCCTTTATTGCCTTGTTGACATTGTACAAGTTGATTAAATTTTTGAATAAATTATTTGTCATTTTTACTTTTATAAACGTATGATCTTTATGATTTATAAGTTTCGAAAACTTTGCAGGCGTTTTATCCACACCCGGTTTATTCTGACCTAAACTTTCAGGATAAAGAATAATTTTCTTAAATTTACTTTTCGTTTTAATATTTTTTGAAGAGGAAGTATTCAAAAATTTCAATCGTCTTGTTTTAAACCTGTTTTTATTTTTATTATACGCATAATCTTTTTTGTTATTCTTTTTAACCAAGTGACATTTATACATTATATTACAATTTGCCTTCCCATATTTCGAAACTTGACGATTATATGAAGCAACACTACAATTTTTTTGTTTGCGTGTTTTCATTTTATTTTATTTTATATTATATAAAAATATATTTTTATTTACATACATCATAACTCTAATAATTATCATGTATACAATGAGGTCTCATATTTATATATGAATTAACGTCCCTCTACTTCAAGCAGCGATTGCCAATGTGGTGCATAGCCCAGTTGGTACACGACTTTACGACTTAACGACTTCACGACTTCACTAAAGGTTCGGAGTTCGACCCCCACCAGAGTCGCTGCAAATTTTCAGTTCAATTAAACCGGCATGGCGCAGAGGTGGATTTTAAGGCACTAGATAAACTTTAACCCCCTTAACTCAGCGGCAGAGTGACCAGGCTCATAACTTGGGAGTCACAGGATCGAAACCTGTAGGGGGTATCCATTAAGGGACAGCATGTCACCTCCATCACATCGCATCGGTGCATCAAGGCACTAGAGCAACCTTTAAACCGGCATGGCGCAGGGGAAGCGCGCGGGGCTCATAACTCCGAGGTCACTCGATCGAAACGAGTTGCCGGTATATCATCATCACATCGCATCGGTGCATCAAGGCACTTGAGCAGCTTTCATCCCTCTGTAAAAGGAGGGGTTAGAGGGGAACCACGTTCCCCTGTGTCAAGCCGACGTAGCTCAGAGGAAGAGCGCCTAAACACCCGTCATCTTACAACTATGACTCTCACAAGTCCGATCAAGAAGATGGTTATCCGCTCATAACGGGGAGGACGTAGGATCGAAACCTACCGCCGGCAATCATACGTTTTTTACAGGGGAACCGTAGGTTCCCCTCTGACCCCTCCTTCTCATCATTCATTCATTTATTTTTTCACTTCATCCCAAAATATATAAATTGAAAACTTTTTTACTTATTTCACTTCTTACAGTTCTCTTCTCAGTCAACAACCAACTTCAAATGACTTTCGATTCTTCCAATACTCCCATGTCACCCATTCGCGACTTGAAGGGTGACGCGACTGTGCACATAGTATCAACTCCCGCATTCTTATCGACTCCTTCAGATATAATGACACCCGCCAAGTTGTTCCCCACTCCATCCGTCGAAGTGATTTCGCCGTCTTCATTGCGCTTCGGCACTCCACACTACAAACAGCATTTCTCGAGCTTTTTTGAACCCACTCCTCCTCCATCTGCGCCTACCAACATCGTCAAAGAATTCAGATGGATGACTCCGAGTGTAGAACTGCTCACTTCTACATTGTCATCATCATTATCAAGTGACGATTCCGACTCCGCTCATTCCAATTCAGCCACCGGGTCATTATCCGAATCATCCTCATCTGAGTCGCTGCAATTCAAGTGGAGCCAAACACCTTGAATCACTGTGCACAAACAAAATGAAAAACAAAATGAAAACAAAATGAAAACAAAATGAAAACAAAATGAAAACAAAATGAAAACACACAAAAAACATTTTTTTATTCAAAACATGGAATCAAACCAACCAAAATAATATTGAGTTTTGATGCCTTTTGTTGTATCATTTTTTTTTACATTTCCCAAAATAACTTCATATTCTTCTTCAGAATTATTCAATATAATTGGCGACAACAACGTCTTATTATTAGTATGAATATCTGATGACGCATACGTTTCGATAGAATCAACTTTATCCTCTTCCGCATGCACATCATCGCGTGTATTTGTAGTCACCATGAAACTTTCACACACATCATTATCAACGATGAGCGTTGATTGCGTTTGTGGTGTAATCATTGGCATGATCGTCGATTTTTGCAAATTATTAATCATCAAATGAGATGAAGTCAATATGTCCGCCAAGTCACTTAGATTTGTTTGAGTAACCTTGTGACATTGTTGCGCTTTTACCGTATTATTGACCACGTTTCTTACACCCAGCGTGTATCCAATAAACGCTGCAAGACAAATCATGCAAACAAATGTATCAGAATCAATCTTCATATTGGTCGCAATCGGGTTCATCGTTTAAACTTCTTTGTATTTATTTTCGTATACTAATAATAAATATTATTTTTTTAATATGTTTATTATTATGTTAATATTGTTATAAACTTAATATGAATGTAACAATATTAAATAAAATTGAAATATAAATGTATAATTAATTATACAACCATCAACACGAAAATTGCAAAAGTAATGGAGAGAGAAGGTTGCAAATTTTTGACGATTACGCCCATCAGCAGAGATGTCAGAAACAAGGGATGCATTGACTATAATGAACAACAAAAACGCACATCAATACACGGTCATAAATGGTGTTGGGATGATAGTCAATATAACAAAGCAAAAATTGGAGAATACTTTGCGTTTCTATTTTTCGAGAGGCGTGTCGTTATTCATAAGATTGAAAATATAAAACCGCCTTCAGAACGACTCGAAAGTTGGTTACCAAATATAACACAACGCAACAGACAAGTATTGGAACTGTCCAACCCGTTGAAAGAACTCAGCTGGAGAGAATGGTTAGAGCATGGCGGTCTGTTATGCAAACAGACGACATATACAACAAATACAATGTTAAAAATGCCAGCGCTGTATCAGATGTTGGTGTTAATGGAAATTGAAAAAGAAATCGAAACCACAGAGCAAACATCATGTGCAAACACAAGTGTTTAATAGTTAACGTAAAAATCTGACATAGTATATTATTCCAATAATTATATTAAAAATAGTAAAAATCGTCAATGAAATATTAAATCTATTCTTAGAATTTTTTTCCATTTCTAATAATTCTAAAAATGGGTCTGCAATGGTGAAATCGTCATTGCATATTTTATTTTCAACCATGCTTAAAATGCATCCACCAAAAATAATAAACATAAATAATATTACAATTAATGATGCAACTACACAATTTACAACATAACGTGGTGCGAATAATGAAAGAATGAAAAATGAAACGGGAGCGCTTGAATGAAATGACCGCATTAAAATCCCAAGTGACTTTTCAGAAAGTTTTCCATTTTTGAAATCATTTGTTAATTTATCAACAATCTGATTTCGTTTTTCTTTCGATAAAATAAACATAATCTGATATAAATTAAATTATTTTTGTTATATATATATTACCATAACAATACAACAACAGAGTTTATACGAATGAATAATTTTAGAGAAAATCACGATAATGAAAAAAATGAAAAAATATCACGCAAAAAATCGAAAAATAAAAAAAATAAAAAAATCACTAAATGTGATAATTCTGATTCTAATAACGACAACGATGTGAATATACACAAGGATAAATTATATATTGCATTCAAAGAAAGTATAAAAAAAAACAAATGGTATTCTTATTGTTAAATTTGTCAATTATTTAATTGATTTTAGAGTTATATTAATGTGGATACTTGTATATGCGACCAATCACAACATCAACTACCTGTTTCTAAAACCGTCAACGCATCGCGACCACCACTTGGATGGCAACACAAATTTTGGAATTGACATTGCCGACATTCTTTTTGACACCAAATATAACTTGGATGATATTGAAACGCATAACCACGTTTCAATAAATCTAATAATTATAACACTGGTTATTATATATTATTGTAAATTTGTAACCGGTGAATGGAATAAAATCATTTATTATGTTTTTCTGGCCTTGTGTCTAGCGTTTACAACGGTTCCTGTTCCCCCCACTGCTAAACTGTGCGGTTTGTAAAACACTTGTGCGTTATTTGTAAATAAACTTTGCATAGTTCCAACGCCGCCGCTCGTCTTGGTGCTAAATGAAAACATAGATGAAGAGAGAATAATGTTATACACATGTATAATATTAAAAAAAATAAAATATATATAATCCCAGTATTATTTATTATCATCTTGAATGATACCAACTTGAATAAAATCAAACAAAATCAATAGAATATTGTCCTGACATTTCATTCTTAGCACACTTTGCAATAATTTGCGGGTTTGGCGAGTTTTCGATCACGTCTTCATGTTTGTAAACATTACTATTGGAATCAATAAAATATTCAATTCCTTTTATATTTTGAACCCACACATTGACGCTTTGTTGAGAAACTTTATTTGCTGTACTTCCATTTGTCTCGTCTTCCATTATACTGTTTGGTGCACCTTTTGTGTGCGTTCCGCAATAGTCACAACCCACCTTTTTCTTTCTGGTGCATTGTTCGCCATTTGCGCGTTTCGCATGACACCGGTGTTGAGAGGGGACGATATTCTTAACGCGTTTTCGTTTCATAAAATCTTCCTTGTAAAGCTTCAACTTTTCGTAATCATACACAAACGAAATGAGTTGTTTGCACAAACTGTCGATTTGTAATTGATGTTGTTGTTGTTGGTCTTGTTGATCTTGTTGGTCTTGTTGGTATTGTTTTGAAAGTGCAGCTGTCATTGCTGCATTTACTTCTCGTATTTTCGAAGACACGTCATCTTTGAAAGCAATTGTGTGTGCATCTATTTTTCCTGAAATTCGGCGTTCCATTATGAAAATGTGTAATGCGGATATGTTAATTATATAGCAACCAGTATCTATTTCAATTTTTTAAATAATATACACATTTTACAACTTTAATAAAAATGGAAATGCAAGTTTATCATTATTCGATAATTTTTTACAATATAGACGATTAGGGGGCAGAGGAATTATCAATGATGGATTACTGTTTTCTTATTTAAGACAAATCATAAATTATAGAAACACGGTGTTGGATTATATAGATGATGCAAACCTACCCAGAGCGTTTATTGTGTTGGATAAGAAACAAAAAAAAATTTTTGAAAAAATTGAAAAGGGAATACATGGAAAACAACAGGATCCGCCGCTCACTAAATGTAAACCTGTTGACAAATTTGATGATGACATGTTTAGAGATAGAGAAACTGGAAATATGGGGATAGCGGTTGGAGGTAAAACTGGTAAACGCAAACGACATTTGCGCAATAAGCATAAAAATAAAACGAAAAAACGTGCAGCGAAGAGGAGGTCTCGAAGTTGATTACATATTTCCCACGTTACTTGGGCTCGCGGAATGTGTGGATGAGTTATCGGCGGCGGCGACAGCAATATTTGGTTGATCGTTATCTATAGGAACATCTATAACCAAATTAACATTGTTATTTTCAGTGTTTGAAGGCGATGGCGTCGACACCAATGAAAGTGGAGGAAGTGGAGGCATATTCAATGTCGAAATAGGTTGAGACGGTGAAACTGAAGCAACAATAACTGCAGGTGGAGCAATAATTTCATTTTTGATTGATTTTTGAGAAGATGCTGCCGGTGTTGAAATCATGACTGGGTTTGTGGGAGTACCATATGTCAATTTTGCACTTACATTAAATTTTTCTGGACTAATTGCAGGAGTATTCATTCCAATGTTTGAATTGGAATACGCTTCATTATTTTCATTGTGCACAATAATATTTTGTTGTTTTTCATTTCTATTTTTGTTACTGTTACTACTTCCTCCACCTCCAAAACCGCCACCACCTCCGAAATCATCGCCTCCGAATCCGCCTCCGCCGCCTCCGAATCCGCCACCAAAACCGCCTCCGCCGCCTCCGCCACCTCCGTTGACGCTATTATTTCCGCGAACAGAGTGCGTCAAAGATGCAAGTGCCTCATCTTCCAGCGAATTCATATTTATTTTCACTTCACTTAATCCATTTACAAAATTCGGTTTCTTTACAGTATTATATTTTCCATATTTCAAATTGTATTGTATGATTATTTCCTTGTCAATAATCGGGCTAATATCCTGTAGATTTTTTATATCAGTTTTAATAATCGAAAGCATATCTTTTGCCGTTTGGCGTTGTTCTCTGCATAATGAAAGTTCAATCTGAATTTTCTTATTTATTTGTGTATACTGCAAAGCGCACAACCTGTGTGCTTCGGCGCGCTTTCCTAGTTGGAAATAAGAATCGACGGATTTGATTATACCAACAAATACGCTTCCAATACCCAGTATAATATTCATTTTATCATATTGCAAATCAATACCGGTTATGAAACCAATGCCACTACTAAGAATAATTACAGGAATATTTATATAATTCGAAAGAAGATTATATTTTTCGTAGGATGCAAGATGCAATATTCCCAAACTTTCACATTCTTCTGCAGATTGAGCTAAAAGTTGTTCTAAATCGCGGTTATAATTTATTGGTTCCATTTATTGTTGATTAAACGTTTATACAATGTATATAATATTTTTTTATTACAATCATAATATTTATTTAAAAATTATTATGATTATTTCTCTCTTCTCTCAAGAAATGAATGTATAAACCATTCTTACAGACATCAGTTCGTAGACGTGACTTGGTCAATTTGAACACACGTGTCTATCAGTTTCTAGAGAGAATAACTAAAATGTAAATATAAAATTAAATATTGTCAAGCGGTGATTCAATTCTTGATGGTAAAACTACCCAGAATACAACCAAAGCATTCCAAAAAGTTAAATAATTCCCATATAAAGTAGGTTCTATTCCTAAAAAAGTCATCATTGTTGTGATAATGTAATCAAAGACAATCGCGATTCCTATTACAATTAATTTAAATTTGAAAGTTACTGCCATTTTGTTAAAATTTTAATTCTTTATTAAATTAAACTTATATAATAATTATACTATTATAATATAAATTTTTATAAGTTTAATGAATTATGCATAATAAGTATTTTATTCCACTTATTTTATGTAATATTCAGAATAATCCACATCGTATTTATCGGGAATTGTATCTGTGTCAATCATGTGGTAAGATAAAATAGAAGAATGGTTATAATCTTTGAAAAACCATTCAACAGTATTTACGGCAACTCTTTTTTTAATGTTTTTTTTAACATCATCATTCTTGTCGTCGTCATCAATAGATACAAAATACAACCCGCTGTATGCCGTGTCATAATTCTCTGTCCAATTTCCATTTGAGTCTCGAAGTGCCAAAAGTTTACGAACAGCTTCATCTTTTTTTGCAACTTCTTGAGAGATTTGCGAATTATCAAGAGTGCCTGATTTTAAAAAAACATTCATTTTACCCACGAATAATACCGATCTCAGCACACCTCCTTCGACATATTTCCCATTGTTTCCTGTAGTTAATGCAGTTCCGTCATAAAGTTCAAACGGTTGATTATCGTGCGTGTAACAAGCGTATTTCATGGATGATAAAAAATTTGTTCCTACATAAAATGGACCAAACGAACTTTTTAATGGCGCCTTCAATAAACCAAAAAAAGCCAAGTAAGTTATTTTTTGATACTGATCTCCGTAATAACATATTACCGGCGTTTCTATGAGTCGATTATTGCAATCATACAAACGCATAATTGCAGGATTTTTTATAAAAAGGTCAGTCGCACGCTTATCCACATCAATGTACAATACCTTTTTGAAATTCACGATTTCGCTTGTAACTATCCACCAGAGCGCATCATCGTTCATGGAAATTTTACGGGGAAATTTAAGTTTTCGAAAATATTTATGAAAAAACAAATAATATTCGTTCCCTTTTTTTAAATGTCCTCTATATTTTACAACTTCATCATCGTATAGTAAAGTATTCATGTATTGTTTTGCTTGGTCAATTACGGTCCGTTTTGATGGCGCATATTTTATACTTGGGAATTCAAACTGCTGTTTTTCTGACGCGGTGTTGTCACCATTCTTCATCATCTTCATCATGTATTCAATGAATGGCAGCTCGCACGACGTGTTTATTTGAAAAACGCAAACGTGAATCACGGACTCGGCATCAGTTTCAGATTCGTCGACATCTTTTTCAAGTCCGGATGCAAACGGATAAATTTCACAGCCGTCTTCATGGTTGTGGTTATTCGCATCATCATCACTGTTGCTGCCATCACTTGCAAAATCATATGCGCCCGCATCATCGAGTTTATCTAAATTATATTGCAATGATAACTCGCGATTGCTGTCATTCTCCATTTCATCTTTTAATTTTTTGGGGTTTGAATCTATTCTTCTTGAAGACGTTCCGGGTAACATATTTTGTAAGTAAAAGTAAAATAATATTATCTATTATATTAATAATATTATTATATTAATACATTTTTATTACTAATTTAATTAAATTTCAACACTTTTTTCTGCGTATGGATTCTTTGATTTTTTCTTCTCTCGTTTCCATAAGAAAATCTCCGAGTTTCTGCGCTTGATTTTCGTCATTTTGATAATATTTCAACAATGCATTCATCAGCGTATTCTTATTAAGAGGTGCCTTTACTTTGGTAGTTGAGTATATAAGTTGCCCTCCATTGATGTCAAAACAATCAATTTCTTTGTCTTTCATAATGTGCAACAGCTTGTCCGTAGCTTCTTTCTTTTTATCTCTTCTCTCCTTGATTTCTTTTTGAAACTCTTTTATTTCATTATCCATCTGTATCCACCCTTTAACATATTTAACAAGCTGTTCTTTTGTATTCGCATCTGTTAGTGAAGACATATCAAGTGATGTCTTGTTTGTGTTATGTAGTTATATATATGTATATGAATATAAATATATATAATGTGTGCATCTTTTTATTATGTTTATTAAATCATTATTATTAATTAATAATTATTTATTTGGATTATTATATCACTACCATAAATATTTCCAGCTAAAATATCCGCTGCTGAATTTGCGCGTGTTCTCTCCAGCGTGCCGTCTCCGATAGCGTTTTCGGCGCTTGAGGTCACCGTGATTGGACCGCGAATACAAGCCTAACCCGGTGGAATCGCGATACTGCTCGTAGCCGAGCGCGCCAAACGGCACGCGCTTCTCTTTGCGGGTGCGTCTATTCACAAGAATGGCGTCATACTTTTTACCCCGCGAGTGTGATCGCGCGAATTTCAGGAGCTTGTAATCTGTGGGCGTGTCTACAATCATTATAATAATAATAATAATAAATTATATTATATTTATTATATTATAATATAATTTATTATAATAATTAATATAGATGCATAATTACATGTTATATTAAATAAAAACAAAACACAATAATAATGATTGAATTTGTATCAACAACCGTTATAATATGCGCATTTTTCCTTTTTGTATGTGGAAGCTATTATTTAAAAGACAGATATTATAGAAATAATTATTATGATACAAGACAAAGTTATACTAGTTATAAACCATTAAATGACAACAGTTTTTCAGAACAGATATAAGTAAGACAATCAAAATCAAGCCGCGTCCAGCTCTTTGTCAATAAATATTTCTTTACCAATTGTTTTAATCATTTTCTTACCACCCGTTTCTGTTATTGGAGTGGTAACATGATTCATTGTGACAATAAATTTATCCCTTTTGTCATCGTTTGTTTTTATTTCCGGATCTGAATCTCTCAGCTCTTTCAAAGTATACATTTGTTTTTTTGAAAGAGTATCTATCGATTCTTTAAGTTTGATATTTCCATCATCTTTTTCCCATTTTTCTTCATCTTTGATGTACATTACGTCTCTTTTTTGGTCGGTGCAGTGAATTGGGCGCTTGTAAACATCGAGTTCTTTTAATCCTCTCAACATGATTGTGCTTACGCTTTCTTCCAGGCTCTTGTCTCTTGTAATTTCCAAATCATGAAATGTGACTTTGAGAGATTTAATAAAGTCGCACATGTTTATCGCATCTTTACATTGTTCATTCAAAAATATATTTATATTGAATTTTTGCTTAATATTTTTATGTCTTATGTTGTTGGTTGTTGTTGTATTGTGGTTTGCAATCATTTCCTTCAACATGTCGTTTTGTTCCTTCATGAAGATTTTCATTGATTCATTATCTTTCAACAATTGAATAATTAATTCATTTTTATTGTCGCTTGATTCGTCGTTACACTCATTCACAACAAAACCGAGTTGTTTTTTATCTTCACCGACAAGCTCGTTCAATACTGCAGATGATGCAACTTGGTTCTGTACTTCATCCATGTGTTTGCGTGTCATTAAATGTTGTTTAAAGTGTTTACTTTTTAAACAACGATAGTTGCAGTAGTTACATGTAAATATTTTTTCAACATTGTCACTTGCGTTATTATTATCGCCGGGTTTTAAATCATTATTGATACCGCCGTTACCTGTGCTGGAATTATCTAGATTATTTATTTTCTGATTTAATGCATCTGTGTGATAAATCTCTCTCAAAATAATGTCAATGTGTGTCTTACACTCGTACTTTTCCAGTATCTGCAAACTCCAATTTTCCCATCCTCCGCTATTTTTTATAAATTCAATCATGTCGGAACAATATGTTTCTGATTGTGTTTGTTTTTTTAATATGTGTTTTCGTTGGTTGACATTAGTGGTGTGACCTATAAATACTTTGGTGATATTTGTAGATGAACAACAAATCTTATAAAATATCATTTCAGCATAATTTATTCTGACCTTTGGCATAGTTATTATTTATAATTTCGTTGATATATATTTCACATAATATATTTATTTATATCTTCTTAAATTGTTTTATTCATGTATTATTTCATTTCCTATTTTTGTCCTATTTTGTCCTATTTTTGTCCTATTTTTGTCTTATATTTTTAGAATCTTATACAGGTCCTTTTTTGTTCTTATACAGGACCTATTTTGTCTTATACAGGACCTATTTGTCTTATACAGGTCCTATTTTTTTGGTGCATTTTCCAAATTTTTCCCATTTTTTCCCTTTTTTCCTGATTTTTCCTAATTTTTCTATTTTTTGCTTATGCAGTCAGAATTTTATGCACACATATTAACGACATGACAGATGATAAGATTTTTACAGAATAGTTTGTAAAAAAAAATATGGATTTTTAAGGATTTTTTATTTTAAAGATTCTTTTTTAAAAATGAGAATTGGACATTTATAGAATGTCCAATTTTGATTTGGCAAAAAAAGTTTATAAAAATGGATATTTTATAAAGAATCTTATCCAGGTCCTTTTTTATTCTTATCCAGGTCCTATTTTGTCTTATACAGGTCCTATTTATCTTATACAGGTCCTATTTTTTTGGTACATTTTTCCGATTTTTTCCAACTTTTCCCAATTTTTCGTGATTTTCCCCAATTTTTCCATTTTTTGCTTATGCAGTCAGCTGATTATTTTCGAAACGCGACAATACCGTATGTGCTAAGGGAATCGGAAAATATTGCGTAAAATAAATAATTGATTTTTAAGGATTTTTTATTTTAAAGATTCTTTTTTAAAAATGAGAATTGGACATTTATAGAATGTCCAATTTTGATTTGGCGAAAAAAGTTTATAAAATATATAAAAAATGGATATTTTTATAAAGAATCTTATCCAGGTCCTTTTTTATTCTTATCCAAGACCTATTTTGTCTTATACAGGACCTATTTGTCTTATACAGGACCTATTTTTTTTGTACATTTTTCCGATTTTTCCCAACTTTTCCTGATTTTTCGGGATTTTTCCCAATTTTTCCATTTTTTGCTTATGCTGTCGGCTGGTTATTTTCGAAACGCGACAATACCGTATATGCTAAGGGAAATGAAAAATATTGCATAAAATAAATAATGGATTTTTAGTGATTTTTTATTTTAAAGATTCTTTTTTAAAAATGAGAATTGGACATTTATAGAATGTCCAATTTTGATTTGGCGAAAAAAGTTTATAAAAATGGATATTTATAAAATTCTTCATAATAAAAATTCTTCATAATAAAAATAATTCCTAATAATAAATAAAATATTTGACAATAAATAATAATAATAATAATAATAATAATATTATGAAATACGCGCAACAATCCAAGAACCGACCATAAGTATTTGAAAATATATGAGGTTTGCGCTTTCCATCATGACCCATCGTATTGCTATGCAATGTGGCGATATCATTGTAAAGGGTGACATTGCCAGCGTGGGCAAAGTTGCACGATGATCGGTGATGCAAAAGTACAAATATAATTTAGATGAGAGATGGTGCGCAACGTTACACATTATAAAATACAAGATAATGTGTAATAAAGGATTTGAGATAATCAAAAGTATAAAAGTTTTGAAAGCTTGGAATGCACAATGTGCAGGATGTCTGTTATTTTGTAGTTGTGACTGCTGCTGTTGTTGCATTGTTACGCGGTTGTACAAAACATAATACATGCAATTAAAACTCAATTTTTTGAAATACTTGCCATTTGTATAAATGTATAAATAATAAATAGTAAATAAAATATGTTACTGTGATAAACGCCGCATATTTTCATTTTCAATTTCGTTTTCAGACACTTCATTCAAATCGGTTAATAATACGGGTTGTGAATAAACAGGATAATATTTATAGTACAATATTTGAAGTGTCGATATGATGGTAGAAGCCCACGAAATAATGACATACCACATTTTATAATATATGCAATATATGGACCAGATTATACCTGATGCTAATCTCATCCATAAGAAATAAGATGATATATCATCAGCCTTTTTCAGTTTATATGTTCTCCACATTTGAGGAACATTGTATATGACACTGAGAAAATTTCCAAAATTGATAAGAATGGTCATAAATAAATCTATTTTTGAATCGGGTTCTGCAGACATGATGATATGATTATATGATTATTTGGTAATGCTAATAATTTTACATTTATACTTTTATATTATTTACGTAAAATGATTAGCCAAGTGAGAGCGTAAGTGTGTCGGAAACGATACAGATTACCTTACATATTTCCCGGCTCTTGCGAAAGAATCCACGACAAAGATCACGAAAACTCCTAGAAAACAATATAGAATGAGTTCTTCTGTTACATTTCCTGTTTTTTCATCTTGTTGTTCTTCCAGCATGTGTATAATGTGATTCATTTTTTCGAGCAACTCTTCTTTGGGTTCAGACGACGCTATTTTCGAGGCAGTAGTGTTATACGGCGGATATTGTTGGTAGTACTGTTTTGCGTATGAGCTGGGCAAATCCATAAAAGATTCTCTTGTGACAGCATTATCATCATTGTTATTATGATTTGTTTCACCGTTTTGCTGCTGCTGTTGTTGCTGTTCTTGCTGCTGCTGTTGTTGCTGTTGTTGCT